>Ga0247608_10006665_pt1 | contig 12070 bp, 10 predicted proteins | sample 176DNAGHGlowgp2_FD_193490 | JGI IMG/M metagenome (GOLD analysis project Ga0247608, IMG submission 193490) | Sheep rumen microbial communities from Palmerston North, Manawatu-Wanganui, New Zealand - 1766 DNA GHGlow gp2 | ecosystem: Host-associated > Mammals > Digestive system > Stomach > Rumen ... | reverse complement strand
AGGGCTTCCTGGACATTCTTCTCCGTCTCGAGGAGAATCTGGCGGCACTTCTTCAGCAGGGCCGTCGCCTCCTGGACACTCCCCGCCAGTTCGTCAATCTCCATCTCGGAATTGTCGATACGCGTAAGGATTGCCTCCAGGCGCTCCATCGAGTTCTTGTACTCTAGATTTTCTTTGCTCATGTGTGGGAATGTAGTAAAAAAAATTGAATACATTACATTTTTTTCAACCACACCTCCGCATATACGGAGAAATAATCTATTAACAATCAATAGATATTTAGTTATCGAAACACCTCCGCGTGCGCGGAGAAAACAAGATATCGCTTTCTGCATCGTCGACGTCGGGAGAAACACCTCCGCTTACGCGGAGAAAACAGCAACTCAGCGATGCGACGGCCTGCAATAGTAGAAACACCTCCGCTTGCGCGGAGAAAACCCAGCAGAACCGGCCAATTTGTCGCGTGTCTAAGAAACACCTCCGCTTGCGCGGAGAAAACCCGAAGGCACAGACATACATCGTGTACATCGCGGAAACACCTCCACTTGCGCGGAGAAAACGCCTTGATGATTTTTGCCATAGGTTTTACCTCGGAAACACCTCCGCTTGCGCGGAGAAAACTCTTCGTAAGGAGTCATGTCCATGCGGGTGATGGAAACACCTCCGCGTGCGCGGAGAAATCTACCTGTTGACACACAACAGATATTTTGTTATAGAAACACCTCCTCTCATGAGGAGAATGCAGAAGTTCCGCAATCCGCCGACCTGCGATAGTAGAAACACCTCCGCTTGCGCGGAGAAAACGAAAGGCCAGCTTGACGAAGTCCTTCTACTTCAGAAACACCTCCGCTTGCGCGGAGAAATCTACCTGTTGACACACAACAGATATTTTGTTATAGAAACACCTCCTCTCATGAGGAGAATACAGAAGTTCCGCAATCCGCCGACCTGCGATAGTAGAAACACCTCCGCTTACGCGGAGAAAACTCCTCAGAAATCGTCGAGGTCTCGGTCAGGATAGAAACACCTCCGCTCGCGCGGAGAAAACGTGCAGGCGCGAACGGCGTCCATGTCGGCGGTGGGAACACCTCCGCTCGCGCGGAGAAAACGTACCGAGAATCGCGGCGACCGGCAAAATGGTAGAAACACCTCCGCTCGCGCGGAGAAAACACGTAGCCCTTGCCGTAGCCGAACCCCTCGATGGAAACACCTCCGCGTGCGCGGAGAAAACTTCTACGGCACCAACGAAACAAAGGTTGGCGAGGAAACACCTCCGCTTGCGCGGAGAAAACTTAACAGCCACGCCAGCGTTTGCGGCAAAAGTAGAAACACCTCCGCTTGCGCGGAGAAAACGCCTTCTTCTCTTCTTCGGTTTCCCGCACCATAGAAACACCTCCGCGCGCGCGGAGAAAACGCCTCGCCCCACTTTTCATCGCGGAAGCGGATGGAAACACCTCCGCGCGCGCGGAGAAAACGGCATGGCCCACGGCATATTCCTTCTTGATGTAGAAACACCTCCGCGCGCGCGGAGAAAACGCGGGGATGCCGCGCTGGAAAGAAATCTTTTTGGAAACACCTCCGCGCGCGCGGAGAAAACATTTCGGCGCGTATCGCTTCGGCTTCTTCAAGGGAAACACCTCCGCGCGCGCGGAGAAAACTCTTGTATGTTATCGTCCTTTCGGCCATAAATGGAAACACCTCCGCGCGCGCGGAGAAAACAGTTTTTTATTTTTTTCATAGAGTACAACAGAAGAAACACCTCCGCGCGCGCGGAGAAAACAATCGGCGTATTTTCAAGCCGCGGGCCTTCGGGGAAACACCTCCGCGCGCGCGGAGAAAACCGCCCTTGTAGGCGGCCTTTGCAAGCCGCATTAGAAACACCTCCGCGCGCGCGGAGAAAACTCGCCGGCCGGTCAGCAAGTTGAAAAGGTCGCGGAAACACCTCCGCGCGCGCGGAGAAAACCCGCAACGGGTGCCGGTGCGGCGGGCCGCGTCAGAAACACCTCCGCGCGCGCGGAGAAAACGAGGGGCGTTTATGATTTACAAACAACCTAGTAGAAACACCTCCGCGCGCGCGGAGAAAACTGAATCGGGCGGCTTGTTTGCGCGCGTCAAGGGGAAACACCTCCGCGCGCGCGGAGAAAACCGGTCGCAAATAAAAAGCCTGTAACGGAGTCAAGAAACACCTCCGCGCGCGCGGAGAAAACTCCAAGATTTTGTGATTACACACTTGGCAATACACAAAATATAGTACTTCACTGATTTAAGAGTTTTTCGACAATCAGCTGATAACCCGATATTTCATCTATCTTCTTATTCGGATCACCCTGCCCCCAAATCTTAAATCCGGGAGCCTTATTTATCCGCTGAAAAATTAAAAGCCCTGATTGAGCAGGGCATGACTTCAATAAATATTGGACGACATCATTTGCAACAGAATCTTTAATTCCAGACACAAATATGTTCGCTCTTGGTTCTACGAACCATAACTTCATTCTTCCCCGAACAGCCGGGGGCAAATCATTTGCAATAACAACAACCATTTACTTACCTAGTATTTCCTCAATATCTGGACCTATACGTTCTAACAATTTATAATCAAGAACCCGCTTCCGGAATTCAGCTGATACCCGATGTTTATTGTACTCTCCCGCCAAATCCAATGTCATTTTGAAAGCCAAATCAATACACAATTCTTCTTTGTACAAATCTGCCATATCATAGACAAATGGCAATGGCGATCCAGAATGAATAAATCCAATATGCGGCGAATACCCCATAGAATATATGCAAGAACATAGAATGCCATACAAGGCCGCATTTGAAGCGGTCAACACCTGATTAGTGACATCGCTCAATTCCATCTTTCCAGGTGTAAAAGAACGACCTCGCCACCCTACTCCATATTCGTTTGCTTTTTTCTCATATAACGCTCGAACACGATATCCTTCCATCCCCATCATTTCTTTTAAAGGCTTGCCTTTCAAATTTTCATCCGGGAAACGTCGCTCATACATGCGTCTTGCGACCGCAAGCGATTTTTCAGGATCACACGAGATCTGCATCTGTCGTCGCAAATTTCGGGTATTTGCAGTCGGCGAATTGCCCACCGCATAAAAAAGCAGCGAGTCTTCGCCAACCCAACACACGCTGCAATTGGCAGCCGCTAGAACTTTAATTGCCTCATGAGTTACACTAGTTCCAGGGCCCAACAGCAAAGTCGTTATTGTGGCAATAGGAAGGCGAATAACTTCGCCTTCACTATCAATCCACTTAACACTGCTATCGTCGATTTCTAAACGGCCTCGTTCAAGATAAAGGAACGGATAACGATCTTTTATTTGAGGCAGCGTATCATGCGTGACCTTGATAATCAATCGATTACTTTTTTCTTTTACCTGGCCATCAGCCATTTATGACAATCCTTCTGAAATTTTGGTGACGCGACGATCACGATACATTTTTTGAGTACCAAACTGTATCGGGACATCATTCAAAGTGAATACATCACCTTCTGAAACTTCACCATCAATCACTTTAAATTTCAGCGACAACGATTTTTTTGCATAATCGGGAAGTTTTTCATTATGCAATTCAGATTTTTTTGCGGCATAATCTTTTGCAGCTTGCTCAGCTTCATTTTCAGAAGCAAATTCACCCTGATATACAAAATCCGTCGGAACACAGCAACGACGTCCCAGGTATATTGGATATACCGGATTTTGCAAGGCATTCGCAATTTTTCCCGTCAAATCAGTAGGAACTTCAAGCAGCACCGCAAAAACTGCATTTTGCAAATAATATCGATGCGTCAATTTTGTCCCCCCACCTACAGCAGATTTACCGTTTCCGGTTTTAGGAATCAACATAGATTGCCAAGGATCATCGGAATCATATCCTGAGCCAATCATTTGGAAATCATGTAACAAAGATTCCCTATCGTATTGGAACGATAAAACGGTCTGTTTCAAATTCGAGAAACGAGCCAACAATTCTTTCTGTTCGCCAGAAGCCCCCATTGCACAAAGAACAAGACCTAGAACTCCCGATTTCGTTGGGAATTCTAGCGTATCTCTGCGAGAAAACTTGGAATCAGCACCCCAAGATTGCAATGGAGCTTCAAACCAAAGAAGCATCCAACGAGTATCCATTGTTACTCCTTAATTGCAGATACAACACCTTCAATAAGATTGTCAATAGAGAAGTTTTCATCTTCACCAAATTCAAACTTCCTGACCAAACCAAACAGCGAACCGGAAAGTTTTTCCTTTTTCGCAAGAGTATCTTTCACATAAGAAATACTATTGGACAAAAAGCCTCCGTTATTGTCTTTTTGAATGGGCGTTTCAAACGAAAGTTGCATTCCCTGTCCCTTGCGAACAAACACTTCTGCAAAATCCCAAGGACACGCACCAGCCTGCGTTGTTTGCCTTGCAGACGGAACAGCAACATAAAGAGCCTTAATGAAAGAAGAAACTGCTTGTGGCAAGAACTGATCTCCGCCCAAAGATTCATAAAGTTGGCCCAAATCAAGGGAAATATAGCGATAATATGTCGCCGCATTGAATTCAAGAGATCCCATGTGAGCAGACCCCTGATTATCCTTGGGATAGTCTGCAACAGCCGTAAAGAATTCAACTTCATTTGTTACACGATGTGTCGAAATTGCATGAGCAAAAGAAGCTGCCGCTTCAACATTCATTGTCGGAGCCTGAGCTACCATTCGACCAAATAAAGCGATATCAAGACCATCCAAATTTTCAGACTGAGCGAACTTAGACTTGTCGATAATCTTTGCCAAATCCTTTTCGGGATGCTTCGCATCTTTAATTACTTCTTCAGGCTTAAATTCACATTCCTTGAACTTTTCGGCAATCAAAGAGATTTCCGCAGGAGCCAAAAACATTAAGGTATCGGCTTTAGAATCTCCTTCTTCATCACCTTTCTTCTTAGAGTCTGACTTTATAAAGATTTGTTCAATTTTATCGCCACATGCTTTTGCCTGTTCCGGTGTAGCACCCATTTCTTTACAAGCAGATGCAACAAGATCCGAAAGCAATTTTGTACGGGTGCCAAGTTCAACGCCACTTACCTCATGCATTGCCAAACGAACAGCACGTTTCCAGCATTGGCTAGAAACTCGAGCACGACTCACGCCGCCAATCATAGCCGTTTTCGGTGCACCCACATCATCTCGGTTCAAGCACGTAACCGGGAAAGACTGCAAGATATGGAATTCAATTTTCTTGTTGGTGTAAGGGTTCTGATTAACCATTTTTTATCTCCTATTATTAAAACTTTTTAGACAATTGCATTTGTTAGTGGAACAATTTGGAAGAGTCCAAAGCCATACGCTTTTCCCTTTCCAAGACCTTTTTCAAACGCATTAATAAACTTTTCTCGGTCAGTGACCTTAAGGCGACCTTTGAAAGAGGCTTTTCCAAGAACAACTTTATGCCGGTCCTTATGGAATTGTAAAACCGAGGTATTCCCAATAGACAATGAATCTGAAACAACCTCAAATCCATTTGCTTCAGCCTTTTCTAAAAACCACTGTTTCAAAGCTTCCTTATCATTCCCTCTAATGGGAATTTTCTTTTTCGTTTTAGAATCACAACGAACAGGATTCATCAAAATCTCGAAACCATAATATTCCTGTTGCAAAAATTGCGACGGGACTTCTTGTGTTTCAACTTTTCCGATTTCAGGTTCTTTTGGCACATTCTTTGAAAGGATCAAAATTCTCTTTTCATTGAAATCACCACCACGATCTGCATACAGAAAACTTCTAGTATTCTCATTTTCCCTTGGAAACAAAGAATAAACAGTTTTATGCAAAGTATATGCATCAAAGACACCTTGATTACACACAGCAATCTGCTGGATATCGCTTCGAGACAATCGTAAAACGGATATGAACATTACGACTCCTCGTTTTCTTTAGACCTTGAACCGAAGAAATCTTGTGCCCAACAAGCCAATGTTTTTTCAGGATTAAAGAATATCAAATCTTTCAAGAGCTTTTCAAACGAAATTCCAACCCCTCTACTACAAATCAATTGCAAAATAGGACGCAGGACTCGACATACTTCAACGACATTATCACAAGCTAGAATTCTCCGCAGCTTAGCTTTTGCCGCATCACTATCCCGGCCACCATCGTCTTGATAAGCATTCGCCAAAGCGGCCCCTAAACCAAGAGTTCCATCTTTTTCCTTTGATGATCTTGCAACAGAAGCGAGGACCAAAGCATAAGGCAACCTCTTAGAATCCACGTCTAAAGGAACCTTAAGTGCAGCCAAAATTTCCCATGCCTGATAAGCGGTATCAGGATTATCAGCCCTTTTTAACGTTGCAGCAAAGCCCTTGTCATTTTTGCAACGGGCAAAAACATTCGCCACCAATGAAGGTTCTTTCTGTTTATTTTCATCAGCCATTATCACTACCTCTTCTTTTCAAACTTTTTAGGGAAATTTTTTGCCCAAGCTTCCAACTGACGGGCCGATTGGTTCGGACAATATTGGTTATAAATCTGTTTCACGAAATGCCAAATCTGAGCATTAATTTTATCCATTTCCTGATTATATTGGTCTGTATTTTCAATCGAACAGGTGTCAACAATTCGTTGAAACACACCTTCACACTGCTGCCAATATTGATTACTCGCCTTTGCAGCAAAATCCTTTCCATCGACCTTCAAATCCGCATAATACCTATTTATAGCAGCATAAACAGACTTTGAAATTGATTCTAAATCCGACATTTGTTCGGATAGGTTACTAAAGAAAATTGTCGATTCTGTAAATACGCTAGAGGACAATTGAGTTTCAGATTCAACAAAATCGTCAGTACCCGTCAAATATTGTTCCCCGGCATTACTACTAACGCGAACACCACCAGACCATACAGAAAAAGAATCCATCTCAATTAACCGTTCGTACACACTCTTCAGCTGCATACATTCAAATGAATTTTTACCATTCGAATCAATAAAAGCCAATAATGAAGTTAATTGTCGCCAAGGCCTCTTTTCTGGCTCTGTCCATATAGCTTTGGGTTTTGAACCTGAAAAGTCTACAGCCACAGAAGGATCAGCAACTCCATCATTATACCCAGAATGAGAAATACCTTCCGAATAATGCAAACCATTTGCTTCCAAAAGAACAAAACGATTTAAAGGAACAAGCCTTCCTATATAAGAATCTTTTAGAGCCTTTGCGATTTCATCATCTTCTCCATTCGGCATTAATTCCCATGGAGCTTTTCCAAATCCTTTCAAAAGATGTTTTAAACATTCAGTTTCATGCGTAAACAGATTAAGATAAACAGATCCAATCACGCTTTTGACCAAGAAAAACGAATGCAAAAAGCCCATAAAACCCAAAGACGGGCCCGGCTTTCCGCTTGCTGGTTTACCTTTTTCATTAGACTTTCCAACATATCCTTTCGACAGAACAACTGAATTATCAGTTTTCTTTCCTCCAAAGGCAAAGCCCATCAACTTCAAAACAATCAACGCCTTTTCCGCATCTGAATAATCGTTCTTTTCTGTTTGAATTTGGGTTACAACAGTTGTATTTCCTGTTGCGACATGCATTTCTACAGTTCCAAAAGATTTGACATCCGCTTTTTCTATTGCAGGCATTTGTAAAAACGGTTTCTCACCATATAGCCAAAAACTATCATACCATTTGTCTAAATAACAGGAGACCCGCTCTTGCAACCCTTTAACCCCCAAAGATTTCCATTCAGTTTCATCCTTCGGAGTTATCGCACTTTGTGCTATAGCCAAAAGCAATTTGAATACAGCAATTTTTTCAACTGGATTTCCGCCAAGTGCAGAAATGGATTCGTCAGCAAAAATATCCTTTAAACCAACTTTTCCTTTCCCTACCACAGGAATCCAAGGTTCATCAATCAAATTAAATCTATTCTCTTTCATTTTCCGCCCTATTTTTCAATTTTATAACCAACACTCTTTGTATATAACATTTTTTTTGAATTTCCGTCACTAATAATTTCTAATCTGTTCCGATTTAAGTCCCTAAAAGAACTGTCTTTATCCACAATAACCGCTCTGAACATACATTTTTCATCGTCTTCTTGGTCACCAAGATAAACATAAGCTCCAAAAATATCAATATGTCTATCTATCGGAGGAGCATCTTTTTCTGCAATAACAACACAATGTTCCACAATCTTTTTTGACAATTCTCTTTTTTGTCTTTCATTTGACGGATATTTAGGCAAAACAATCGCCTCAGATTCATTCCAAAACTTTATTTCAACTCCATTTTCTCCAACTTCGAAAGATTCTAACAACAACACAGAAACCGTATCAACATCGGAATATCGTGTCTGTACAGCAGATTCTGGCATTGTTGAAATTGCAGTAGACAAACCAACTCTCGCAAGCCCTTGTAAATGTTCTTGTTTCGTTGTCAAATCCGTTCTCATTTTAGCAAGGATTCCTTCTTCCTGCCGCTCTTGGTAAACGCCTTCCAACAGCCCACGAATATCATCCGGCAAATTAATAGCTTCTACGCTTTTCAAAACCTCAAGTGTTCGGCTCAGAACATAGGGGCTATACACCACCCCCGTTACTCCAAATACTTTATCGCTTTTTATAACATCATCAACAACAGGCGAAAGGACAAGTGTTTCACATTTTGCCGTTGACGGGCGAATCTTATCATTTTCGCGATGTCGCCATAAGCGCCCAATTCTTTGCAAAAGCATATCCATCGGGCAAATCCTAGTTATCAAACAATCCGCATCAATATCGATAGATTGTTCTAGGACTTGCGTTCCCACTAAAATTCTTCCACAAGCACTTCGCTTGGAATAACCGTTTTTCCCATACAGCGAGACCCACTTATTTTCGATTTCAGAGCGCTGTTTCTTTATAAATCTGGAATGAATCAATCCACATTCCAAGCCCATTTCAGCTGATTTTGCGGCAAGTTTCTTGTATGCATCCTGAGCTTCAGCAACTGTATTTTCTATCCAAAGAACCTGTTCTCCGTTTTCTGCTTTTTCTAAAGCGACATCAAAAGCCTTTTTATCATCTTTACTTATTTGAATAGAAACCTTCCGGTTGGATTCTTCCAAACTCAAAATTTCAGAAAAAAACTTGTCCGTTTGGCTTGAAATTAAGGGATAGCTTTCGTTTAAGACTTGTTCAAGCGGTAGATTCAAAATTTTCTTTTTCTGAGATGATGTCAGCGTAGCACTTAAAATGATTACTGTACATCCAATATGCTTTAATTCATCAATAAGGGCATTCATTATCGTTCCAGTATAGGAATCGTAGCTATGCACCTCATCAAGAATTACGGCTTTTCCTGCCAAACCAAATGCTCGCACCATGCTATGCTTGACATTCATAGTAGACATAAGCGCTTGGTCAATAGTGCCAACGGCAAAAGGAGCCAAAATTCCTCTTTTCTTAGAATCAAACCAAGACTTGCCAACTTTGGCATCTTCACCAAAAGAGTCTTCTTCAAGCCAGGCAGAACTATGCAGCAACTTTAAGCAATATGAAGATTCTTCGCCTACGATTTTTTTAAGGAAAGATTCCACACGTTCATAAATTTTATTAGATGTCAACTGTGTCGGAAGACCAAAGTAAATTCCAGAAGCAAGTCCCTTTTCCAGCATTTTATAAGCCGCATACAGAGCAGCTTCTGTTTTTCCCAAGCCCATCGGAGCTTCCAAAACATAAACACCGGGAGAAGAAACAGATTCAAACAAATCCGACTGAATTTTTCTAGGAGAAAAACCAAATATATCCTCGAATTGAAGACCTTGCTTTATTGAAAGCGGAATAAAGCCAGCGTTATGAACAGCCTCATGAGCCTTTTTTCTCAAATCATCTTTACTAAAAGAGTGATTTTGCAGAATATTTCCAAAATAACCACCAGATGCAATCCAATCTGCAACAGTAATAAAGCCGCCTATAACACACGCCTGATTCCATTCGCTCAAATTATTTGCGCAAGAACAAGGAAAGCTCCGCTTCAGGTCATCGATAAGCTTATGCCGCAACGCGGTCCAGTTTTCGCCACCATAAATATCACTATTTTCTGCAACTGGACTAAAATTCGGTTTAAAGCCATGATGCATTCCCTCTATGGTCGCAAGCATTTCTCGTTCAGGAAAGCTACTTTCAACAGATACTTGAGAAACCTTTCCATGAAAACTCACATCTTTTCGTTTTGCCCTATTTTCGTTAGCATTCTGCAACTGAGGAAAATCTTTAACGCTGCCAAGCCACGATGTGTATATCATTCGCTGAAAATCAGGGCTCAACTTCCCTACATCGTGTATCGCGGCATAAAAGGGCGCCGATTCCGTAAGAATTTGTTTCACATTATTTATTAAGGACTTGCACAACTCCTCAGCGACAAAACCTGTTATCAAGCAATGTTCCGCAACGGAAATACCGGGCTTTGAATCACCCGTTTTTTCATCAACAACAAGTTTGGCCAGACATTTTTCCGGCGACAAAGCTTCTAATTCAATTTTTGAATTTAATTTTTGCTTAAAACCAAGCATACTAATAATATATATACTCAAAATGACAAATGCTGACACTTTGCCATTTTTTTCTTCTTTTTTTGAAAAAAAAACTACTTTTCTGAAATTTTATCCCTGACAACCACTCCAGCCCACCCCCAACTTCCCCTATTGCCATTCCCAAATGATTTTTGTATATTCATTCGCGGTGTGAGAAAAGCCCGCCGACAGAGGCGTATGCATCCACGGGCGGGAACATTCCTTCTCGCAGTCGTAGGTCCGGTTCAGACGGAAGCGAAGGCTAGACCTTCCCCGACCTTGGAAAGCCCATGCGGAATACGTTGCGATACATATCCCGGTAGCAACAGTAAGTGCTCCGGCTTTGAAAAAGCAAAATAAAACCTAACAGCATTTCAATTGCCGTGTTGCACGGCCTATGTCACCCACCACGTGACAAAGGATACCTATGACCATTGACTTGAAGGATGGAGTTTCTTTCGACGTGACCGAGCATTTCCGCGAGTATTCCGTACAGAAAACCTTTGAAGAAATAAAAAAACGCACATACATTGACCCGCTCTACGATGTCGGTTTCAAGGTGTTCATGAACGACGAGTACGCGCTTATGAACTTTCTGAACGGAGTATTCCACTTAAAGGGCAAAAAGAAAATCACCTCTGTAACCGTCAAGAACCCCGAAATTGCCCTTGTATTCCCCGTTCCCAAGCCCTTCAAACTTGACATCCGCGCCACTGCCGCGAACGGATTCAGCATAAATATTGAGATGCAGAAGGCACATCCCACCAACTTTGTCGACCGGGTTCTGCTGCAGCACTGCGCCTTCATGCTCCAGAGCAAGTACGAATGGGACCAGACTCACTTGGCCCCTCTCCCTCCCGATGCAATTGCCGCCGACAAAATTCGTTCCAACCGCGAAAAAATCCGCTACAAGATTCCGCCCACCTTCGCCATCTGGATCTGCGACTTCAAAGTGCCCCGGCAAAAAGGCTACAGCGGGACCTGGGCCATCCGAAACGACGAGGGCTTGACGGTGAGCAACAAGGTTAAGTATATTATATATGACCTGACGAAATTCACCAAGTCTCTTGAAAACATTAAATCAGACGAGGACCGCTGGCTCTACCTGCTCAAGAACGCGGGAAAATCCAACAATCTCCCTGATTTTAGCAATGACATCATTGCCAAGGCAATCAAGAGGATTCTGGTGGGAAACGTGTCCGAGGATCTTTTGAGGCAACAGGCGACAAACATGGTCATGACAGAAGAAGAATTGGACTACCTTGCCTATCTGAAAACCCGCGCCGAGGCGAAGGGTATGGCGAAAGGAATTGCCGAAGGAAGAGCCAAGGGGCTTGCAGAAGGACGCGAGGAAGGACGTGCAGAAGGACGTGCGGAAGGACGCGAGGAAGGACGTGCGGAAGGACGCGAGGAAGGCGCAAATAGCAAAGCTCGTGAAATAGCCAAAGCAATGCTCGCAGACGGAGATTCCCTTGAAAAAGTTGCACGAATATCTGGACTTTCTGAATCCGAT
>Ga0247608_10006663_pt1 | contig 12071 bp, 22 predicted proteins | sample 176DNAGHGlowgp2_FD_193490 | JGI IMG/M metagenome (GOLD analysis project Ga0247608, IMG submission 193490) | Sheep rumen microbial communities from Palmerston North, Manawatu-Wanganui, New Zealand - 1766 DNA GHGlow gp2 | ecosystem: Host-associated > Mammals > Digestive system > Stomach > Rumen ... | reverse complement strand
AGAAAAGAATTGATATCGTTTCTGTATCATGACTCAAGATATAAAGTATCACTTAAAATAATATCTTTACCTTCATAAAATAAATCTTTAAATTCTCTACAAGAACAACGAGAAGCTTCATAGCAAAACTTATTAAATTCGTGTGCACCAAAATAAAGATTTTTAGCTTCTTCTTCTGAATTAGCAGCTATAAGAATAGAACCATATACATATTCTTTATGTGGTTCAATAATAAAAACTTTCATAATTGTAATTTGGATTTAATTTAATTTTTTAAAAACGTAAATTTAGCCATTAAATTTCAAATTGATACAAATATATTATATTGATACAAAAATTGAATACAAAGTAAAAGGAACAGACAAATTGACGTATTTTGAACAATTATTCTTATTTCCAAAAAAGAAATAAGTGTCCACTATATTATAATAATGAACACTTACTCCAACATTACTAACAATTAAAACTATGACTTACTTTACATAATTGCCTTTAGTATTACAACCATGATAGTTATAAGAACAAAAGCAACAGCAAAATCACGCCAAAACTTATATTTAGATTTATAACTTTGAATTAGAGAATCATCATCAGTTAATCTATCTTGCAGTGCAACAATAGATTTAGACAATTCTCTATTTCTTAAATCTAACATATCATAGTTATTTTCAAACTCTTTAGCTTTCTTGTTTTCTGCAAGAAAACTCTCTTTAAGAGTTTCATACTCTACACGAGTAACGGCTTTTTTACGCAGTTCATCAATAACTGCTTGTTTCTCTTTATCTACTGCATCTTTCCTTAGAATAATACTTACAAGCTCAGCTTTAGTTTTATTCATAAGAGAAGTTTTACTAGTAGATTTTGTTTCTTTTGAATTAGACATAATACTTAAATTTTAACTAGTTAAATTATAAATAGATTATTCAAATTGAATATCTGTTTCTGTATTTGTTTCAGTATTATATGTTTGACTTTTACCAAGTTCTACATAATCAAAATCTTCACATAGATAATCTTCATTTATATCGACAGCATAATCGTCAAAAGTAATATCACCTTCAATAGAATACATAATAATATCATTTTAAGTTATGCTGCAAATATAATAAATTTTTATTACATCTTTCCTCTAAAGGGAGATAAAAATAATCAAATTAAGAAAGTTTAACAATTTGACTAATTAGCCACCCCGTAGAGGAAAGGAATAATATTAATTGGGCTTAACTTTAGGCTTATATTCAATACCCATAGCTTTAGATACTTCTTTACAAATATCTGCATCAAGATAATACCGATAGTCTTTACCAGTATTCTTACTTGTTTTAAGAATAAAACAAGAACCATTAGCAGTTATATAGATAATATACTTATTATTCTTATTATCAGTATAAGTAAACGGAGTTTCTTTTGGTTGTTGTTTAGAACCTATTTTAGGTTGTTGAATAAAATTATTGCCTTCTCTCTTATAACTTTGAGCATAAAGTCTTATGCAAAAGAAAGAGATAATACCAAATACAATAATGCAAAATAAAGCTTTCATAATATAATTGTTGAAATATTAATAATGTTAATGATAATATGTAGAAGAGTATATTTCAACTCTCCTACTTAAATGTATAGTTAGAAACCCATCATCTTGTCAGCGAGCTTATCAAGACGAGTCTTACCAAAGTCACTGAGTTCAATATTTACAACGTGATTAATCACAGCATTGTGATCAAATACTGTTGCCTTACTGTCTTCAGATGCAAAAGGATTACGGTATTCTGTACCAGCCTCTACATCTTCCTGAATAATATCAATCTTAGCACGACTAAGAATGATACCAAGACCATCAGGATGACTCATCAAATGATTTGCTGCAAATGCAGCTTCATCATTATCCTTTAGAATACTTCCAACACTGAAAGCACTTACAAAGATAACATTTACAGGAGCTTCTTCATAAGTACCATTACCATTGTCACGATAACCACGAACTTCCTTATCGAGAGAAAGTCCAAGACGAGTATACTCCTGCTGAGGAGTAACCGTTACGTTCTTAATAGTGAGTCCTTTCACTTGCTTTGCACCTTGCTTCAGCAGCTGTGCGATAACATCTTTCTTTTCCATAATAATGAAATTTAAAAGTTAATTAAAATGATTATTTATATGAGGTTCAGCACCTCTAAGTTTAATATAAAAAGTGATGTAAGCAACTATGCGAAAAATTGTGAGTACAAAAACGTGGAATATAGTTTTGTCACTTACATCACTTATAGGTTAAAGAGAAACTAGAAAATTAAATATACATTCTCTAAATTCTTTTACAGTTACAAGAGAAGCATCATTATTTCTATATATTGATGTCCAACTTTTAACTGATTTATCTAGTGCAGGAAATACTGCAAAATCAGGACCAAGTTCATTAGTCCAAATAAAAGAAGCATAATATTGAACTCCTTTATATTCAAAATATGAACATAGACCTTTATTTGTAGTATTTCGTTTAACTACAATTTCGTTGCAGAAATTAATTAATTTTTCAATTTGTGATAGTTTCATAATTGTTATTGTTTTTGATATTGTTGATACTTATTGTTCAACTCTTATCATGTGACCTTTAATTACTTGTCCAGAATGATAACATACTTGTACTACATCATCTTCTGCAATAATTCTGTCAACTTGTTCCATGTGCAATTCCATTGCATCATGTCCATAACGTAATAAAATGAATTTCATAGTTGTTTATTTAAGTAATTTTGCTATTAATTTTATTAATGCGTATATTATTTGATAAGGTAATATAAACCATCCTAATGTTAGTACAACAATTATAAATGATATTACATTTGTTTTTACAGATTTTGCTTTATCTGCATCTACCTTTAATATTATTGGAAAAGTTACAATAACAGAAAAGATATAATAAAATAAAATATATTTAAACATAATTATAATATTAATTGTTATTGGTAAAAATAAGAGCAGGTTAATTACTCCTGCTCTTACTACTAGTTTCTCAAATGTTGTAATAATTAAAACTAGCAAAATCATACAACATCAAGTTACTCTACTTTTCAACTTGCAAGATGACTAGTTATAAAGAAAACTTATATTACTATAAGAAAGACTTATACTAGTGTAATCATTGATAGTCTTTTTGCTCTTGCAAGAGTTATTTAAAGTTGTTAGCTAGTATTCTTCCTAAAATAATAGGAAATAGACACCAACCAACAATTAAACATTCTGGTATGAGAACAAAATAACTAGTATTTATATATTTTCCTCTTTCTGCTTCAAAACCATATGTTGCTAGTGCAGAAAACAAAATATAAAATATAAGAAATGTAATCATAGTTGTTTATTATTTTGAAGTTAGTACTAATAATATATCTGTTATTTGTTATAATACCATACCAAGTTTTATTGGTATAAGTACTCCATCAAATATAAAACAGAGTATAAAGTACAAAAAGTTTAATTTACTTTGTTGATAAACTATACCAAGACATATAAGTCCTGTAATAATCCAATAGATTATGAAAAATATAAACATAGTTGTTTTGATTTTAAGTTTAGTAAAGACAGTAATGATAAAATTATATATTATATATAATAATAGTAGTTATGATGATAATATTGTTAATGTTGGAGATTAAAATATATAATATTGATGTTGAAAGTAATAAAAGTGACAGTAATTATGAAAGAGGAGAAAAGAAGAGATAAAAGTAGTGGAGAAAGTGGTGTTGAGGGAAGTAATGCCCTACATACTCGTACATATCCTCAAACACCTCTTAATTCTACCTTGTTCACACAAGATATAACTCTTAATACTATTAAAGTGGGCTTATTCAGAAAGAAGGTGCAATATTTGTGACAATAGTATTACTACTTTTACTCTTCTTTCAACAATTACAACTATTACTTAACTATGTTTATCACAGTATACATCATATAAATGATTATTCCACAGAATATCATTAGACAACTACTCAAATATATAATAACACTAGTAGTACAATTAACATTTACACAATGCCATATTGTACATATTGGCAATATTACTGCACATATTATTACAATATATGCTAAAAGAATACTTAATGTTTTCATAATTTTATTTTGATTTAATTTATAATTCTACTAATAACAACACTTACATTACTTGAAATTCAAAGAACACTTAAAAAAGTTGAAATAAGAAGTAATGCAGAACTTGTTTTGTTGAGGATGAGCAGAACTTGTTTTGTTGAGGATGAGAAGACAAGAAAGAAAAGAAGGAGCAGGACTAAGCCTGCCCCCTCTAATATATTACTCTTTAAGATTTGACACAATATCAATGTGAACATCAACATCTGGACGATTTGTAGCATATTCCCAATGACATCCAATTTCAAATGTAAATCGTGGCTGATATTGTTCACCAAGTGTAAGATTGTACTTGTTTTTAATATGACGAGCAAGAAAATCTCTATCATTGCAGTCAATAAAACCAAGTATAGAACTACCTGCATGAACACCTTCACCAACAAGAGAAACTAAAAATACACTATTCATAGCCCATAACAATAATTTCGACAACGATTTTCAAACCATTCATCACAATGTTTTGGACCACAAGCAACAGCAACAGCACCTTTATGTTGAAATACTGCAACATCAATGTATTCAAGTGTTGTACTATAAGGTCTCATGCAAGTAAACTCAAAGTGAGTAACACCACCGCCATAAGTCAGATGACAATATGGTGATTTGTATGTACCACTAGTACCTGTAATTGTAACAATGCCAGTGTCTTCATCTAGTTCAATAGACTGAATAGCGTGAATGTTGAAAACATTACTATCGTCACTGTTTCTCCAATATATGTCAGTAAGTGTAATCTTCATAGTTGTAATCTTTTGATGTTAATAAAAAGTGGCAGCTGTTGTGGTACAACTGCCGAAACCTTGAACAATAATTGCTATGCACCAAGCAACTTGTCCAACATCTTCTCCAAGCCAATCTCACCCATTTTGCCGAGTTTAACATCGACAATATGATTGTAGATAGCATTATGGTCAGGCACATTCTCATCTTCCTTTCCTGTGAAAGGATTAGTACGAACTTCTCCTGCTGTTACATCTTCTTGAAGAAGAGTAATCTTGGCACGAGAGAAGAGAACTTGAAGAGAATTTGGATTATTAATGATAGCATTAACAGCCCAAGCAAGTTCATCACTCTCTTTCAGCATTGCTGCAATAGAGAAGAGAGAAACAAAGATGACATTTGTCTCACCACGAGTGTAAGTACCATCTTCACCAAGAACATAACCTGCAACAGGTTTGTCAAGAGTAAGAGCTACTCTAGTGTAATCCTCAAGAGGAGTAACATTAACGTTGTTGATTACAATTCCTTCCACTCTCTTTGCACCGTTTTTAAGCAGAGTGCTAACTGCTTCCTTCATTGTTGCCATAACTTTAATAACAATAAGGTTAAACATTAAGAGTAATATACTCTACGATAGTCCTTCTACCGCAAAACTTGTTATGTTGAGAAAGAGTTTTACGAAGAAAATCTTTGATTTTTGGAGTACTTGTTTGTTGAGAATGAGAAGCAAGTGGGGCGGGGGTAGTCAAGACGTAACTTAGACGGGAGGGTGTTGCGTATATAGGTTCACGCTTACATTTATAAACTCTATTTTTCACTTTATTTTATCTCGTTTATCATTATTATTATGACTTTTATCATTTTTCTCTTTTACTTTATCATCACTTTTATCAACTTAAACATTATTTTCATCTTTACTTTTATTATTGTTTTTATCACTTTCTTTTCTTTATGTCTTTTATCTTTTCTTTTAATTATTTCATTATGTTTAGCTTCTTATCTATTTTCTTTATTATTAGTTTAACTACTACTTTTACTTACATTTTTACTTTCAAAACTTTTAAGTTTATTACTCTCTCCTCTACTTTCTTCTCGTTATCTCACAAGTTAAGCATTACAATCATATCTTTCCTCTACGGGGTGATAATAATTAATCTCACTTTCAATATTTATAATATTTCTAGTTTTAATATTATCTAGAATATATTTTGTAGTACTAATTATAATATAAAGTATAAGAGTAAAAATAATAATTTTGTAAAATTTTTCTTATAATATATTATATAATAATATATTATACTTTTTAATTTTTTCTTTTCATTTCTTTTTCTTTTTGTATAATATGTATATATTATATTTTTCTTTTTCTTTACTTTTCTTTACTATCTTATACCAAAATTCTTACATAATACTTTTTCTTTAATAGTGTAATCATTATTTCTATTATCTTTTCTGTTATTACTTATCTTGAAATATCTTGTGTTATTTTAATTAGTATAGCTATCGAAATGCTTACCGCAAAAGTTTGCTACTCCGGTTGTAGGACTTACTCTGGAATATTCTTTAATACTTCAATTGCTATCAATAGTAAACACGCGTGTAGCATCGTGTGCAGCACTCCGTGCAGCATTAAGTGCTTTTCAAGCACTATAAATGTTAAATTTGTTTAATTTTAGGAAAATAATTGCCCCCTAATAGCACCATGTTTAGGATAAGTTGTATATTTGCCACGAAACAGATATTAGATAAAGTCCAAATTAAAAATAGTGCTACACTATATATTGTTTAACAAATTAAAGTTTATATTATGAAAAGATTTGAACTTATTACTGAAAGACAAAGAATTGTATTTAAGTTTCCTACAAATTTTCGTGAAGTCTCTGCTGATTTTTTAACTCGTGTTACAAGTCATGTTAAGGTAGCTGACAATTATACACTTGTTGGTTTAATTTATCATGAAAAGCTTGGTAATATCATTATTACTAGAAAACAAGCTAAAAAGAGTTTTACTGCTGGTGTTGTTCCTGTCTTTATTAAGTCGGGTAAAGCAGACAACGATTTTCTTAATAATGCTAAAGTTAAAGATAAGTTGATTATAGCATCATCTGAGTTAGCTTTAGGAAATCATGTTGTTTGTCCTAATAATAGTTTAAGTTTAGATTTATTTATTAAATATCTTGACCAAGATACAACTTTGGCTCAAAGATATCATAATAATTATGGTGTTTCTCAATGCTATTTTGTAGAATTTAAACTTGTTCCTAATTGTGATATTAAAGGATTTTATAGTAAGAATCCTTCTTTAGTTAATGACGAATATATTACTATAAGCTTTTTAAATAATTCAGACTCTGATAGTTCAGATAGCTCTGATAGTGACAGCAATAGTGATAGTTCTAGTAGTTCTAGCAGTGATAGTTCTTGTGATAGTGAAGTAGATGCTTAATGATTATCTTCCTCTACGGGCGGGGTTTAATATCCTGCTTGTAGAGGTTTTTTGTATACTATGAGTGATATATTTAGATTTCCTAACGGATATGAAGTAAAAGTTCTTCGTAAAGAAGATGTATTAGCTTCTATTGATGCAAATATTATTGATAAAGAAGTAGCTTTAGAGATAGTAAAAAGATGTGAAATAGATGCTGCTAATTTTCTTAAAGAAGGTAGGTGGGCTAGTATCCCTTTTATGGGTGCTATACGAATACCTAAGACTCAGCTTGCTTTAATGTCAGATAAAACTAAAGAATTACTTAATGAAGCAAAACAAAATTTAGAACACGACAAATATATTTTATTTAGACAAAGTGTTGCTAATGATATTGGTAAACGTGTAAAAGTAGAACGATATTACATGTATACTGTTAGTAGATTTGTTGGAAAAAATCCTAAATTTTTTAGAATAATAGCTGACAGAAAAGGTGACGCATATGCTCGTTTTTTAAGTTATACTCTATGCAATATAAGTCCTTTAGAAATTGATAATTATGAATAAGTATAAACTTACTATAGATAGTCTTATTTCAATCGATGATAATGGAATGCCTGTAGCACCTACTACAAGACAACTTATAGACAAGGACATAAGAGAGTTATATCGTAGGGATACAACTAAAGACAAGCAAAGATATATAAAAGAATGTATCGTAATATATTATCTTGGTGATCCGAAATCTCCTGCAAAACAAGCTGGTTTAAGTGATTCAGAAGCTCTAAAAATGGCAATAGAACAAGCAGATTTAGAAAAGAATTATATTCCTGATATACTTGTTCTTAGATTAATAAGGCGATATTATGAAGAAAATATTACTGAAGCTGGTCGTGTAGTAGAAAACATTCTTAAAGGTTTACATAATATTAATCTTAGTATTGACGTTATTAATAGCCTTCTTAATGAAAAATTAAATTCTAAAATAACTACAGATGAGATTAGTACTGTTCTAAATTTAATTAGTGCTATAAATGCTCAAAGTAAAGAACTTCCTTCTATTTTAAAAAGACTTGAAGAAGCTAAAGAAAACCTTATGTATGAGAAAGAAACTGAGCTTTCTCGTGGTGGTAATGTAGTACTTAGTAGTATGGATGCTGATAATTACGCATAAACTATGAAAGATATTTATAAAAATACATATCTTTATTTTGACGAAGGTCCTCATAAATATACAGATAGTTATGGTAATGAATATATTTCTGTAACTACTATTATTGGCAATTATGTACCTAAATTTGATGCAGCATATTGGTCTAGGAAAAAAGCTAAAGAACAAGGTGTTAGCCAAAAAGAAATTCTAAAGCAGTGGGATAAAATTAAAAAAGAGGCTTGTGATAGAGGTAATGTTACACATAACGGTATTGAAGATGCAATTAAAGATGTTTCGAAGTTTAAGGAAGCTATCAAATATCTGCAACAAGTAGAAGGTCGTTGTGTAACTCTTGCTGATATTCCAAATCTTCTTCCCACTCCTTTAGATGTGGATAGATTTATAGAAGCTACAAATAATAAATATCCTGAAATTTATAGAGTATTTCAATTTTATACTGATAAAGGATATACAATTTATTCTGAAATTGGTGTATTTGATCCTACTTTATTACTTTCTGGAACTATTGATATTTTCTGTTATCGTCCTACTGATTTTGTTATTCTTGATTGGAAGACAAATAGAGGTGGACTACAATTTGAAAGTGGTTATTTTAAAAAAGATAAAACTACTATACCTAATCAATTAACTAATGAGTGGGTTAGAAAAAGTGAAAAAATGCTTCCTCCGCTTAATCATTTAGACGAATGTAATGGTTCTCATTATACTATGCAATTATCTATTTATGCTAGACTTGCAGAACGTATTTTAGAGATACCTTGTACAGGTCTTGGTCTTTGCCATATTGGAAGTCCTTTTATTCTTAATGCGTATGGACAACCATTTAGAGATAAAGATGGTTATCATGTAGATCCTGAAGGAGAAGAAACTGTAAATTGGTATAGAATTAATTATCTCTCTAATGAAGCTGATGCTGTATTTAAAGATAGAGAATTAGCTATACGTTCTTTTATTACAAGTAAACAACAATTAGAATTAGATTTAGTTTAATTATGGTTACTCCTCTTTACAACAAATGTCTTAGATGTAACTTTGAAAAGTTGTTTAAACAAAAAGGTTACGCGTATTTTACAAAAGGTGCTTATAATCTTAACATCATTGGTGTTAGAAAAAACAATAATAATCAAGTTACAAATCTTTTTGATGATTATCTTATTGTTATTTACAAAACACCAAATGGTATGGAACATAGAAATATTTATTCTATTACTACTGAACCTGGTCTTTATTATATGACTAATTCTTCTGGCAATAAGAAAGGTACTGCTATTCTTGTTCCTGGTCAATATAGAGGTTGTTGGGAAATTGGTAAGCATAAAGGTAAATATACTGCCCTTTGTCAAAAGAAACCTGTTAAAGTTTATCGTGATGGAAATTATGATAAAGTTTATAACATGAAACCTGAAACAATACAAGAGGGGGTATTTGGAATTAACATTCATCGTTCTAACGAGTATGGGGTTTCTACTCAAATAAACAAATGGTCTGCAGGTTGTCAAGTATTTAGTGATGTAAGAGATTACAATGCTTTTATGTATCTTTGTAAAAATCAAGCAGACAGATATGGTAATAATTTCACATATACATTAATTAAAGAAGAAGATTTAATATGAATATAAATATTAAGAACGCAGAAAAGTTTTTTGAAGCTTTTGGTGTAATTTGGCTTATTCTTATTATATGTAGTGCTATATTCTTTCTTGGTAGATGTTCCGTTAAACGTTATACTAAACCCCCCGTAGAAGGGAAGATAGATATAGACTCTATTGCTAAACTTAATGATAGTATTAAAATTAAAATTAATAATTTAGATAGTATTAAAAATGCAAAAGTTATTGAGGTTATTAGTCTTGACAACGATAGTAGTCTTAAACTGTTCTACGAGTTGGTGTCAGAATAGAGTTAGTAAAGGTGGAGTTGAACCTGATACAATCCCTTCTACGGGGGTTGGAGAGCAAACTGATAGTCTTGTTTCTGTTCCAATTAGTTTTATTAAGATAGCTAATGGAAAGATGACAGAACTTAAATATGAGAAAGAAATAAATTCTAATCTTCATCAAGTTGTTAGCAATGACAGTTTAATTATAGATGGTTTAAATTATGAACTTAATAATTGTCTTGCTAATACTGAAATAAAAGTAAAGAAGATTAAGAAGCAAAGAAATATTTTAATTGGTACAACAATAGGAGCGGCAGCATTGTCGTTATTGTTATTAGTAAAATGAACAATACAGTAGAAGAATATATTAAAAATTATCCTTTTCTTCAATATATTAATGAGGATAAAAGTCATTATAAACATGCAAAAGACGCAGGTTATGATGACCCTGATGATTTGTTTCTTATTGGAGATAGTGGTGGTTTTCTTCTTAACATTAATCCTGATGATAAGTTTGTGAATACACACTTATTTATGGAAATGGCAGATTTTTATCGTGCTAATAAAACATTTACTTTTTATAAGGAAGATAGTATTCCGCATCGTCAATTAAGAAAAAGAGAAGAATATCGTAGAAGATATGGATTTGAAGCTCCGTGTTTACTACATAATGGTAAGCTAGTTAATGTTAGAATAACAGGTGCTCATTATAATTTTCTTAATTATACAATGATTGAGCAACTTGACCTTAAAAGTACTAAGAGTACAGCTAAAGCTAGCGTTGGTAAAAAGTTTTATGATTTTAGTAAGTTTATTGATGCTCAATTTTGGACACATCATGTAAAAGAGTTTGCAATTAGAAATGGTTTTCATTTGCTTATAGACAAAACTCGTCGTGGTGGTTTTTCTTATATTGAAGCTGCAGATAGTGCTAATGATATAAACTTAAATGCTCGTAAAGTTTTAATTCATGTAGCTATTGATAAAAAGTATCTTACTGCTAAAGGTGGTCTTACAGATTTTACTATTAACAATCTTCGTTTTTATGAAACTAAAACTTTCTTTAAACGTGGTATTTTATCTACAGACAAAGAGAATTTTACTTTAGGTTTTAAACTTCCTAATGGAGTTGTTTCTCCAAAGTCTTGGAATAGTGGTCTTTTTTCTGTTTCTGCAATGAATAATCCTAACTGTGCTATTGGTAAAGATGCAATGAAAGTTAAGACAGAGGAGATTTCTACTATGGACAACTTTGATGAATTTATGTCTGTAACTGAACCTGCAATGAGAACAGGTAGTTATGTTACTGGTAATCTTGTTGGTTGGGGTACGGCAACTGAAGGTAATATGCAAACTTTTGAACAAAATTTTTATTCTCCTAAGTCTTATGGTTTTATGCCTTTTGAGAATGTTTGGGATAAAGATTGTCGTAATGAAATTTGTGGATATTTTAAACCTTATGCTTGGGGACTTCAAGGTCAAATTGGTGACCAATATGCAATGGATGAAGATGGTAATTCTAATCTAGAAATTGGTCTTCGAATTGCTTACGAAGAAAGAGAAAAGAAAAAGAAAACAGCTAAGACCTTTGCCGAATATATTAATTATCCTGGTCAATATGCTAATATGCCTTCTGAATCTTTTAGTTCTACTACAGAAAATCTTTTTAGTAGTGAAGAACTTATGAGTTGGGAAGAGCGTCTTAGAACTGACAATGCTTTTAATTTTTATGTTGA
>Ga0247608_10006656_pt1 | contig 12080 bp, 11 predicted proteins | sample 176DNAGHGlowgp2_FD_193490 | JGI IMG/M metagenome (GOLD analysis project Ga0247608, IMG submission 193490) | Sheep rumen microbial communities from Palmerston North, Manawatu-Wanganui, New Zealand - 1766 DNA GHGlow gp2 | ecosystem: Host-associated > Mammals > Digestive system > Stomach > Rumen ... | reverse complement strand
CAGGCTGAAGCTTGCCTTCTTTCACTTCTTCGGCAATCTTACCAACCGCCTTGGTGATTTCCCAGCGTGAGGAATAGCTCAACGCCAGCACCATGCAAGTGGCTTTGTTGTTCTTCGTGCGATTCTCCAAGTAGCGGATGGCCTCCTGCACGTCTTCTGGCAGGCGTTGGATGTCGCCCACCACCGTGAAGCGAGCGTCATATTTCATGAAGAGTTCTTCCTCCAGATGTTTCAAGAGCAGCGACATGAGGGCGGCAATCTCTTCGAGAGGACGGTTCCAGTTCTCGGTAGAGAAGGTGTAGAGCGTCAGGTAGTCGAGTCCCAGCTTCACGGCTGTCTCCATGATTTCGTGCGATTTCTGTGCGCCTGCCTGGTGTCCCATAGTGCGTTCCATGCCCTGCGAAGTGGCCCACCGGCCATTGCCATCCATGATGATTGCCACATGGCGAGGAACTCTCGTTTTGTCAACTTGTTCGAGATATGACATAGCTTCTTGGTTGTTATTCGTTGTTACACTTCCGATACTTTGGGCAAAGGTCGTAAGTGAGATAAATCATTGTGAAGGAATAGTTGTCCTTGTTCTTCATGAAGCCGCTCTTGATGACGTAAGGGTCTTTGATGCCATCGAGCATGTCGCTCATGCTGAAGCGCATGGTCCAATCCAATCCCACGTTCCATCGTGGCTTGAACTTGTATTTCACACCGAAACCAATAGGAATGTTGAGGGTGAATTTGCCATTGCAGACGGTACCTCCCAAGCCGAACTGGATGTAAGGACAGATTTTTCGGTGACCTTTGTAGCCACCACCAACGCCATAGCCCCAGAATCCCAATTCGTACTGTGCACCCACATCCCACACCTTATGGTTGAATTTCCACTGGATGTCGGGATTCTCGGGATATTTGTATTTGATGTTACTGGCGTCGCCCGAAATGCCTCCCACGGCAATGTTGAATTTCACCGATTGGCGAGGGTTGATGTTGTAGCGTCCCACCAGTCCACCAGCCAGATTCATGCTCTTGAACAAAGTGTGGTAGTTGGCTTCACCGAAATAGAAGCTGGTGCCCAGCATACCGCCCAGTTCGAGTGCGTACTCCAGTTCCTGCGCTTTGGCAGGAGAAGCCAGGAGTGCCAGCGACAGCGCTATGATTTTGAGCCAAACCTTCTTCATCCGTTTCAGGTGTTAAGGGACTATTTTTTGATTGTTTCAAAAGCCAGCAGAATTGACGCATCAATCCTCGCTTCTTTTCGATTTCTTGTTGATAATTCCACTCCACACTTTTCCGTCATCACGCACAAGCCAAATCTTTCCATTGGCTACGGTGGCAGTCACCTGTCCTGCATAGCCAAGCAATTCTTTCGGAAGTCCCAGCTTCTTCGATTGCTTATGCCATGTGATGCCATTGTCGTTCGATGTGTAGATGGCGTTGTAAGCAGTGCTGGTGGAGGTTTCACCCTCTTTCTCACCACCAAAAGCCATCAGTTCGCCATTGTAGTACACCATCTGCAAGTCGCGCAATTTCGGCATTTCGTAGTTGTTGTCGTTATTCACATGAATGTATTCCCATTCCTGATCATCATCTGGGTTGGAGGAGGAAAGTTTGTACCAAACCACAGCGTCCTTATTCAGGTTGGCATTCCATCCCATCATCACCACATTCTGGAAATTCGGGTTGGTCTTCGTGGTGTAGTAAGCATACGAACCATATTGCTCAGGAACTAATCCGAGATTTTCCGAACCACTCATTATCCATTCTTTCATGTCGCTTGATGCCCAAATAGCATCGTCGTCACAAGCATAGAGATAGTTGTCATCGGCAGCCAGCAACTTTGTCAACAACCTATTGGAAGCTTGCTCCCACGTCAAAGCCTTGTTCTCTGCTAACGAACGATAAAGGATATTATTGTTATCGAGTGCATAGAAATATCCGTCGAAATAGAGAACCGAAGCATAATTGATGGTTCCTTTTGCTCCAGTCAAAGCCTGTGGTGTAGTCCAACTGCGTTCTTTGTCATCGACAGCCGTCGAAGTGACGTAAGCCTGACCATTGACTTCATGAAAAACATAAAGAATGTCGTCATGAGTCACATTGTGATGCTTTCCAATCATCGGAGCAGTTTGCTCCTCGGCAGTCCAATAGAGAGAGTCTGCATCGTTGGATGCCAGCCTGATGTCCGCATCATAGATTTTTCTCGACACGCCATCGTAAGCCACCACCATGAATTGGATTTTCTGAGTGAAGTCGATGGAGTCCTTTCCGTTGTTGAAAGCATGGAAAGGCTCATCGTTGCCACGAATATACACGTTGCCTTGGCAAGTGACCGTAGGAACCACTTTCGTTATCGTCACCCAGTATGGCAAGGAATCCACATTGTAAATCTTCCTGTTCAGCTGGTCGATGTTGAAATAAATTTCCTTTCCGCTCATCGAAACCTTGATGGTGCTATCTACTCCATTCACGGTGACGATTCTTTTACAAGGAATGTCGGCTACAGAAAACAAAGTGATGGCACACTCAGGTGAGCCTGTCGTTTCACTGTCCTTTAAGCACGAAATCATTTGCATTGCAACCAACAATGTTGCAAGTATGTAGAAAGATTTTTTCATTCTAAATTTTACAAATTAACCTTGTGAAATGGGCACATTTCTCCCAAGGCACATATTTTCAGCTTGCAAATTTACGAACAATTTTTTCTCTACGGAACTAACTACCTAACTTTTAATGAATTTTATAGCAAATTTCAAGAGTTTTAGCGACTTTTTACTTTTCATTTTTCACTTTTCACATTTATAGTCGCCTAAAGAAATAGACTAAATGCACTAATTTTTTGTTTAAGTTATCCTTAAAAAGTATTTGGTACGGTATTATTTAGGAAAGTTACTATTTCGTGGTTCCTAAACTTTGCCAATTTTTCCAATTTCTTTAGGAGACCCCTTTTCACTTACATGATTTTCCCCTAAATCTCCGTTGTCTTTCAGTCTGAACAACACGCTTATTCCGTGGCTGCCACGTGCTTCCAATGCTCAATGTGCCGCCCCATCACCACTTCGTCCTCCACCCTCTCAGCGTCTTTCCACGTAGGCACCAAAATCCTTTCGCAGTCTTTCCCATCCGCATTGTCCGCCCATGAAAAATCGCCAAATTCCACGAATGCCTCATCCCACATTCCCTTGTCGATGAAAGCCTGCAAAGTCGTCCTTCCGCCTTCCACCAACAATGTCTGAACACCCCTTTCGTAGAGTACGTTCAGCACCTCTTCCACCGTCTGGAAGCCCCACCACCCTTCGGGCAGGTTCTTCACGTTGCTACCCAGCACAACGGGTTGCGGATGTCTTCCGCTCCACAATCTCACGTTGAGACTTGGAGCATCCTCTTCCAGCGTCTTTCTCCCCACCAGAATGGCTTGATGCTCAGCCCTTCTTTTGTGGCACAACATCTGCGTGTAAGTGTTGGAAATCATCAGTCTTTCCCCCTTCACACCCATCACTCCATCCCGCGTTCTTGCCCATTTCAACGTGACAAAAGGACGTTTCAGTTGGTGGAAAGTCATAAACCGCTTGTTCAGCGCCCTGCATTCGTCTGCCAGTACACCCACCGTCACCTCAATGCCAGCGTCTCTCAGTTTCTGAATGCCACGTCCCTGCACCTTGGCAAAAGGATCCACGCAGCCCACCACACAGCGTTTCAAGCCCTTACTGATAATCAAGTCGGCGCACGGAGGAGTTTTTCCATAGTGTGAACAAGGTTCCAGACTCACATAGATAGTCGATTCCTTCAGCAAATGCACATCCTCCTGCTTCACCGAAGCCAAGGCGTTCACCTCCGCATGGCCCTCCCCGCATCGCACGTGGTAGCCTTCACCGATGATTCTCCCATTACAAACAACAACAGCCCCTACCATCGGGTTGGGCTGTGCGTTTTGTTGTCCGTTACGTGCCAGTTGCAGGCAGCGACGCATGTATATGATGTCTTCTGCTTTCAAATCGGGTTGGAGCATAACTTTGTCATTTTAGGAAACCAGCACTGCATATTTGCAAGAGTCTTCCCACGCATCCAAGAATTGCTCCGTGGTATAAGTATCGCTATCGTTTTGGCTTTGAGGGTCGAAAAGTTCCACTTCGTCCTTGTCCAAATCCACACGAGTCACAACCACTGCATGGTCAGGTATTTCACCTACGAATATGTCTTCCAGAATCTCAGCTTTGCGGTCACCAACCAATTCACCGCCATCTACAATAGCAATCACATCCTTTCCTTCATCCAGTGCTACCCTCAAATCCTCCAATGAGTGGTCGAAACTCTTGTTAATCGTCAAACCTGCTGTTGCAAGTGTATTTCCCACGTCTCCAATCCTTGTGCCTCCCGTCTTGAGCCAATGCTTTTCCTTAGCCAATTTGATGAGCTCGTCTTCCACAAACGGTATGCCTCTTTTCGTGAAGATAAACTCTTCGCAGCGAAGTCCGCAAGCCGAACCCGAACCGTTCTCGCTTGCTGCCAACGCCCCCAGCGGTAGCCGCTTCAGATTGCTCTCCTTCATCACGCGCTCCATCTCCTTGTCAATCTCGGCAGCCTGGCAGAGCAAGTCGGCAAGCATCGGGTTCACCCTCGCCTCCTTCAGCACCTTCATTTGCAGGTTGGCATCAGCCGCTCCATCCAGGAATTTGGCTATATCCTCATCAGTCAAGCCATCCACAAGCGCAGTGTTGCGTGGCACCTGCACCTCCTCTTCCTTTTCGAAACCCAAGCCATACGCCGACACCTGCCAAGGATTAGCAGTGCTCTTGTCCTTCAGCTCGTCGTCTTTCTTCTTATGATAATTAATAGCCATTGTATTTCTTTTTGTCGAAAAGAGCCACCTCCGTCAGTTGAGCCATAGCTCTTTTCTTGATATTGTACAAATTCGAAATCTTCACATCCATCTCTTGTGCAAGTTCTTCACTCTCATAGCCTTCAAGCGTCAACTTACGAATCACGCTGGCATAGCGTTGATTGGGCATCAGCTCCAGCAGACGCTCCAAATCAGCGCGAGCCGTGCTAAGTTCAGCACTTTCGTCAACGCTCTGTTCGCTTTCTCGTTCGTAAAGAGGCTCTTGCGATTCCGAATCTATCACCACCTTGTCCATATTTGCAAGCAGATGGCGCAAAGCAACCACCTTCACCCACTGATAGAACGAACATTCAAAGCCAAAACTCCTAAGCCTTCTGCCGTCGTCTTCCATCAGCAAAGCATAAATCTCACTCACCACCTCATCATACTCCCAAACACGCCCATTCCGCTCAAGCCTGTGTATCAAGCTCAAGAACAGCGGACGGCAATTGCGATAGTAGAACAATTTCGTCACAAACGGATCCTTGTTGAGCAAAGCCTCAACCAATTCTCTATCATTCATAGTCCGTGCAAAGATACGACAAATTATTTGAAAACTACATAGCGGAAAAACAAGAAATTGACAAACTACACCCTTTCCTCCCACATTTTTTCTCCCCACGCACCCATATTTCCCCAAAAACACTTACCTTTGCCCACCCATCAACCCCATTAACCCCATCAACCCCATTAACCCCATCAACCCCATAACCCCATAAAAACCCATGCTCTCCTTCGAAAACGATTACAACAACGGCTGCCACCCATCCATCCTCTCCCAACTCGCAGCCACCAACGACTTACAAACCGACGTATATGGCTTCGACCATTTCAGCGCATCTGCCAAGCAACGCATCCGCCAAGCCTGTGAATGCCCCGATGCCAATGTGTTCTTCTTAGGCGGAGGCACACAGACCAATGCCACCGTCATCGACTCCATCCTCCAGTCCTATCAAGGCGTAGTGGCAGCCGAAACAGCCCACATCGCCACCCACGAGAGTGGAGCCATCGAATTTGGCGGACACAAGGTCATCACCCTTCCCCAGCACGAAGGCAAAATCTTAGCAACCGAACTTCGCGAACTCCTTGCAGGCTTCTATGCCGACGACGCACACGAGCACATCGTCTTCCCAGGCATGGTCTATATCACCTTCCCAACCGAATACGGCACCCTATACTCAGCATCCGAACTCCTCGCCATCGAGTCCGTCTGCAAAGAATACCAACTGCCGCTCTTCGTCGATGGTGCCCGCCTCGGCTATGGACTCACATCCCCAGCCAGCGACATCACCCTTCCTTTCCTGGCACACCACTGCGACGTGTTCTACATCGGCGGAACCAAAGTCGGTGCCCTCTGTGGCGAAGCAGTCGTCTTCACCCACGGCAACGCACATCCCCATTTCTTCAGCATCATCAAGCAGCACGGCGCACTCTTCGCCAAAGGACGACTCATCGGCATACAGTTCGACACACTCTTCACCGACAACCTCTATCTGCGCATAGCACACCATGCCAACCAACTGGCTGTGCAACTCAAGCAGATACTCACCAACAAAGGCTTCAAAACCTTCATCGAATCACCCACCAACCAGCAGTTCTTCATCCTCCCCAACGACGTGATGGAAACCCTCTCCCAGCACATCGTCTTCTCCCGCTGGGCACCCTTCGATGCCCAAAGCACCGTCTGCCGCTTCGTCACCAGCTGGTCAACCACCGAAGCCGACCTCCAATTTCTGGAAAAATGCTTAAACGATATTGTTTAAAATCCATTCATTATTTAGAACCACAAATTTCACGAATTAATTAAATGATTATTAGTGAAATTCAATATCCTAAAATAAAAAATGCGTTTCATTCGTGTAATTCGTGGTTATATAATAATGGTTTCTTGGTTTTTCAAAATCGTTTTCGTGGCAGAGAGGTCATCCCAAGTTATTTTTTATCACTACTTAACGCCTTAAATTTTAACAGAATAATATTTTTTTGTAATTTTGCTGCGCAAACTGTTAACGATAAAAATAGAATCATCATGAATACACCAACATCTTTCCGCACACGCTCGGCACGTTCCCTGTGCCTCATGCTGCTTGTCGTGCTCAGCTCACCAATCATCTCCCTCCGCACCTCCGCTCAAGTATTCAAGACCAGCGAAGTGGAACAGTTCTCCATCGAAAAGTATGGAGACGAATGGGTGGAACAAGCCAGCTACCTCACTGAGTTCATTGAACTCGACAAAAACAACCGACTGAGTTTCTCACGCGTCATCCAGTGCGGTCGCAAGGATGCCGACAAGCTCTACGAACTGCTCAACGAATGGTTCACAAAGACATTCAGCGACAAGAAGTCGGAAATCATCACCAACAGCAAGACCGAGAAGATGATTATCGCCAAAGGCTACCTCGACGACATGGCTGACCACGTCGGAGGCGTGAACCGCTACATCGTCGGCATACATCCCCTCATCCGTGTTGACATCAAGGACAAGCGCATCAAGGTGCATTTCCTGCTGAGCAACTACGACGTGAAGAAAGCCAGTGGAGGCGGACTCATCAGCAAAATCAGCGGAAAGGACGGCACACCCAAGGAGTACGACTCCAAGTGGATGTTCGAAAACACCTATCCTTTCAACCAAGACGACTCCCACCGCAAGGCAAGTGCCCAGGCATTCGTCATGACGCACATCTACAGTCAGATGATTTTCGACAAAATCGAGGAAGTCGTCAACGATGGCATCGTCGGTTTCGAAGACGACGACAACTGGTAATCCTCTCCCCCACTCTCCCTCATACCACAGACGGCTTTTTTCAACCACAGATGGCTCAGATGCACACAGTTGTCTCTTATCTGCATTCATCTGAGCCATCTGTGTGTTTTTATGTTCATGCAGAAAGCAAAGTATCACAGAAAAATTATTTCCGTCATTTCAGCGATTTCAGCGTGACATTAAAAAGAATCTGTGTACATCTGTATCATCTGTAGTTTCATAAGAAACATCGCACTTCCTGCTGGATTATTTGATTTTTCTGATGAACCGATAATCATTGTAATCAGTGAAATCAGTCCAATCAAGACGAAGTCGATGTTTTTTTTCTCGCAGAAATCGCTGACATTGGCTACGACGAGCTGAAAGGTTCGCAGAAAAATTATTTCCGTTGTTTCCTTTATTTCTGTGTGACATTAAAAAGAATCTGTGTGCATCTGTGTCATCTGTGGTTTCAGAAGAAACATCGCACTGACGTGCTGGATTATCTGATTCATCTGATTTTTCTGACAAACCGATAATCATTGTAATCAGTTCAATCAGTCCAATCAAGACGAGGCCAATGTTCTTATGTTCCAATCAAAAAAATCAGAATAATCATTAAATCAAGCACGATAGTGCGATGTTGTTTGTCTCACACATAAATACTTGTTTTTACGGCACATCGCACTGCGTGCTGGATTGTTCTGATTGCACTGATTCATTCAAAAACAATCAGTTTTTCTTTTGATGAGGCAAAATCTTATAGAGATTATACGTCTCGCCAGTCTGGTATTGATACTGTATCAGTCCTTTGGATTTGCTCCAATAAAAAATGTCGGGAGTATATTTTGATTTAATATATAGTTCTGAGTTTTTTGTACTTACAGATATGACGTCATCAAGTGTGCTCACTGTACGTGTTTTTTTCGAAAAGACGACATGCTTTGTGTCATCCAAATTGTATTGTCTATCACCTATTCGAATATGAAGAGAAGTTATACTGTCATCTTTTTTTACTATTATAAGCCAACCTGATATTTCGCTTCCACTATGTTTAATAGTGAAATTAATTGATGCGTTAGCATAAAAAGTGTCACTACTTTCATTTTCCACAAAAGGCAAAATTTTGTCCACAACCTTTCTTTCTGTAATAGTCATAGTATCCACTCCAAACTTAGAAGTGAACAACAGTACATCTCCTTCCTTGTACGCACCTAACCATTTTTTGTCATCCTCTATTAGGTGATACATTGCTGTATAAAAACATGAAGTTAAAGTTGTTATACAAATTATAATTGTTATAATTTTCTTCATCTATATCTTTGTAAAAGTAGTGTTAAATTATATAAACTATGTCCACCAGTATCACCTTGATGAGGAACGATAATTTCAGTTCCTTCAGCAGAACTATTATGAGAATTTTGCCAAGATGTCAGTAAATCATTATCTGTCACATAATTCCAGATGTTTTCCGTACCTTTCCATGTATTCCACTCTATTAACCGAGTTTTCCAAGATTCCGCAACAGAAGCTGCATTGAAAGTTATAGCAACGCGCCCTGTAAGCATACTTGCTAATGCTGCTAATCCACCTCCAAGGGAATGACCAACAAATGTAACCTCTTTATCCCAAGCATATCTATCAAGTATGTAAGCCATTTCCCAAGCCATCTGATATTGTCCTGTATACCATCCTAATGCATTAGCAATGTCATCTTCACAATCATTTAACGCCCAGAATCCATCAGTACCAGCAAAAGCCATAACATAGCCAATAATCTGATCACCATTTGATTGAACAAATAGTTCTGCTTTATATCCGTTAATGTCTTCAAATACCATTCCTAAATTTCTAAGTTCGTTTTTTATATCTTCATTAGCTATCATCCACTTGCCTAAATAGATTTGATAGTAGTTTTCATGTGAGTCTTTATATGACAAACCCGCCAAAGCCGCTGCTATATGTCCAATAGGTGTTGTGGAAGATACATTCGGTTTTGAAATAACTATAGAAGAATTATTATGGGATCCTGATGAAGAACCTCCGCCAGAATAACTATTTCCACCAGAATAGCCGCCACCGCTTGAGCCACCGCCATCGTTAGAGTTGCTTTCACCATCATTCGCCCACGGATTTTGGCTTTGCCTCTCCCTTTCAGGGCACACATACTCATGATCCCAAATCTCGCTTGTACTGAATCTCTCATGACACCAAGAGCATTCTGCGTAGGTTTCATCAGGCGTGATAATTAGACCATCACATGGAATAAGAGATCTGTACCATCCTATTTCCTCATCGAGGCAATCATAATTTCCGCCTTCCAAATCCATGTGCTGTGCATATGTATCGGAGAACAATGTCATAGCTACCCCGTCTTTTTGTATTACTATCTGCAAATTTACCATAAATAGCAGAAACAACACTAATCTTTTCATGATTTTTTCTTCTATTAGAAGATGATTGTATGGTCATAGTCATTCAACACTTGTTCCAAATACTCATTCCATGCTTTTCAAAAGATGGAACCTAAACTTGGAACAAATGCTGAACAACTACAACACTTTATTCACAGATTTGTCTATTGGTCTTTTTTCAATAATATTTTTCTGCCTATTGAATCAATATAATCATCTAAAGGAAACTTGCTAAGAGTGAATTCTAATGTTGAACTATCTTTTATATTTAACTCCCAAACATAATAATCACTATAGTTTGATGAATCATTGAGCAAGACAAGGTATTTTCCAGAAGTGGACTTTCCAACTTTAGTTTTGTCAAATCTTTGTGGAATTGTATCCGACAAATAGTACAAAGAAGCACTTTCACCTGATTTGTCTATAATTTCCTTTGTCACTGGATGCTCAACAATTGTATGTAGAAAGAAAAAGATATTCTTCTTGTCAAATGTTACACGCAAAGTATCAATGAACTTATCACGAGGTGAATCATCAATATTAATCCACGTGTTCTCAATTAAATCGTTTATACTAATATTTTGTGCATTCACAGGCAAAATGCTTGATGCACATTTCTTCTTTCCCTTTTTATTCGGCAATATCTTATAGAGACTATACGTCTCGCCATTCTGGTATTTATACTGTACCAGTCCTTTGGATTTGCTCCATACAAGAAAATCACAATTCAAATCAGATTCGCGGATGACATGGGAATTTAAGCTGTCAACAATAATGCAATCATGATAAACCGAGTCGCCTACTTCAACATCTTTCAGTTTAACTTTGGGTAATATGAAACGCGCATCGCAAAGACGAGCGTTACATAAACGATTGTTGAATATTAAGCTCAAATGAGTTTTGTCGTCTAATTCACGCACCATATAGAAACTTTGTGATATTTTTTCTTGGTGATGAATAATCGTGTTATCAAATAATGCATTTCCATAATGGTCTGTAAAGCAGTAAATCCCAAAGGGTGGATGGCGATTGTTATGAATCGTCCTTGAGACAAACATGGTATCCATTCCTTCAGTAGAAGCAAACAAAACCGTGTCACCATTTTCGTATGCTTCCATCCATGCCAGATCATCCTCGTCTAAAAGATGAACGGAATTGTAATCACAGGAAATCAGTGTGATTAGAATGAGTAATGATAAACTGAACTTTTTCATCATGTCAACTATTCTTTCCTGTAAGTGTCCGATCCACCAGGCATTCCAATCACTTCAAATGTATTTTTAACATGAGTCAACACCATTTCATTTTCAGTGATTTTTGTGACCTTATAAATTGTAGCATCATCAGCATCAACATATTTAGAAGACTCATTATGCTCAATTATATATTTACCTTTAGGAATTTTTCCTACTTTAGCATGTTCAAATTTATCTGGAATTGTATCCGACAAATAATAGGCATAAGTTATTACAGTTGTAGTGTCAATCTTTGTACCTTTAAGGGGATGTGTAAAATGCCAATGAGTTGAGTCGTAGAAATATTTATCGTCAAAAACACGATAGGAATCATGGGTATCAGAAGAATCATTCACACAAATCCATTTGTTTCCCTTAAGCAACTCACGAGTAAGCGTTTGAGCGTTCACATGAAATGACATCAAACAAAATACAATAAAAAGTATCGAATATAACAATTTATAGTTCATAATCAAAATCCTTTCTTATTTTTGAGTTATACGTATAAGGTAAAAAATGTTAGTTTGAATTTATTTCTTGTTATCTGCAAAATAATGAAAAATAAAGCAGAATTTAACTTGAGAAATACTTGAGAATTTTGCTTTCTCATGTAATTTTCAAGTTATTATTCAATTTTCTGCCGATGAATTCGTAACTTTGCCTCACTGTCATTTACATAAACAAAGCGTTTTTATGAGAAAGAAGAATGTTTTTGGTTTTCTTTTACTTCTCTTTTCTTCATTAATATTCATTACATGTTATCGAGAAGATGATTCTATCAGAGTTTATTATGATGACTTGCTGGAGAATCATCTGGT
>Ga0247608_10006654_pt1 | contig 12083 bp, 9 predicted proteins | sample 176DNAGHGlowgp2_FD_193490 | JGI IMG/M metagenome (GOLD analysis project Ga0247608, IMG submission 193490) | Sheep rumen microbial communities from Palmerston North, Manawatu-Wanganui, New Zealand - 1766 DNA GHGlow gp2 | ecosystem: Host-associated > Mammals > Digestive system > Stomach > Rumen ... | reverse complement strand
AAAGGCTATGGAACTTCTCATCCTCGCCTGAGCCACGATACATTCGCTCGTTATACTGGGCACGGAACTCCGTACTGGCAGCATCGAACACCTTATACAACAAATCAGGATTAAACGACGAAGCCATTGCTATCGGCTCTGGGAACACGGTAACATTACCCATGTTAGCAGCGCCATGCAGGGCCTCACTCCACCAGAAGAACTTCTTGATGCCCAAACGGGGGATGGCCGGACTCTCATCCAACATCAGCTTGGCCTTCTCCTCAAGGGTCAGTCTGCTACACAAATCCTTGGCACGTTCCTTAGCACTCAGATTAGGATTCTGGTAAGGAAACGTCTGTGCCGACACGAACTGGCCGGCACAGAACAACAAAACAATTGATAATAAGCGATGATTCATTTATTTAGTTTTTAATTGATTCCGCTGCAAAGGTAGAAAAAATATGAGACATGTGTATTGGTATATGTCTCATATTCTTTTGAAGATGTAACATCAGATTGATTTCCAATCCTAATTGCCTTTAGGAGCCTTGGTCTGCGTGGCGACACGGTTCTTACCTAACAAGCCTGTTGCCGTCTCCTGAGGATGGGCATCAAGGACCCGAGAGGCAAAATCCGGGGTATTATAAGAATACATTGACTGCTGATAATAATGACGAGGATTCCGTTGTGGCAAAAGGAAGGGCTTAGTAGCCTTACCCGTCTGTTTATCGAAGTGTGAGAAGTAAAGACGGGTATACAGCCCGTCCTCGCTACGACTAGTAAAGAGGAACCAACTGCTATTCGTATTCCAGTTATGGAAACTGTCCGAAAGGGCACTGTTCACTTCATCAATCGACCGTGTTTCACCGGTCTCCAGATCGAGAAGCCACAGATCTGCCTCAGGATGCCAGATAGAAAAATAGCCATAATCCGTCTGGGTATACATCACATAGCGCCCATCGTAGGAAGGACGTGGCCAGCTAACGCTCTTGCCCGTTTCCAAGGTATTGATCAAGGTATCTACCTGCTCCCCTAATCTGCCCGTCTGTTCGTTGAAACTCACGCGACAGAGGCTGTACATCTCTTTGTCATAGTCCGTAGGGTAGACCTGCCGTTTGGCGGTGGTGAAATAGAGCCATTTGCCATCTGGCGAAAAGGCAGGTGTATTCTCAGCCCAAAAAACTTTCATGACAAGTGTATCACGGAGGATAGTGTGCGTCTGAGTGTCATAGACAAACACGTCTGATGACGAGTCGTAGACCTCAATACGCTTGTTTTTCATGTTCGAATGGAACATCTGCGAGGTTTTGTTGGTAGAGAAAGCGCAATAGCGCCCTCCCGGATGCCAATAGGGATAAACCATCGAGCCTCCTAGGGTGTCGTTCTTTGCCATCAGTATTTCACCGGAAATCACCGTTGCCCCGTGTTCCCCACGCACATGGAACACATACTGATCCGGATTCGTGCGATTGGTGGTATGACAATTCACGCAATTACCATCCACACGAGTATTCTGAAACAGTTCCGTTTCCTCGAAAGTGCCCAGATTGCGCTGATAGAGACCCATCTGACTATACAATTCATAGCTAGGTGGTATGCGACGATAAGTAACGCCCCATTCCTCCAACGCATCAGCACTTACTTGAACGATAAAGTCGCGATATTGCAACCATTGTCCGTTCTTTTCAGCACAAACGGTGAAAGTCAGGACACCACCCTTATTCTGTTCCAACAACTGATGCCACGCATCGATATCAAAATCAGCATACACACCATTAGCATGCAGATGGCCGGCTTTCGAGCCTTTCACCTCTACATCGATGGTGGTAAAGTCTTCGTCTGCCATCGCGAAGTCCAACGGTGCCAGCCCCACGGGAATCGTCACGTCCACATAATCAGGATAAATCTCCGGCCATGCGTCCACCTTGCTGACGTTCGTTGGTTTCTTACTACACGCCACCATGCAGAGCCCTATCATCAGAACGCCCAAAACCCGATTAATAGAACAGCATATCCTCATCATTGTCATAAATCTCTTTCAATCGATATAAAAACGGATTCTCCTTAAGCAGTTCCGGCCGTGCAGCCATTGTCTTCATCTTGCGAGCCCAACTACGATAGAAAAACGTTTGTTCCAAAAGACTGATATACTTCAAGGCCACCTTGTAATTACCAGAAATAAGGTTTGTCTGCACCAATTGCTGCAGGGCTCTTGCACTCTTATTATAATTAGGTATGGCCTCCATGGCCTCAAAGGCGGCACGCTGCGACATGTTCGTCATGCCTAAAGGCATACAGACCTCGCTCATAAGGAAAGCCGAAGGGATGTTCTTCAGCGCACGTTGGTCTAAATTGATACGCCGCATAACCTCTTGCTGGTCGATACGCTTCTGCTGCCACATGACGATGAGCACCGCATTATTGACGGATAATGATTCTGAGCCTTTCTGATGATACTTCTCAATCATCTCGTCCCAACGTTGCTGGCGCATCAGCATATCGTATTCCATCTCTTCGAAAGTGCCCATAGTCTCTTTCTCCCAATAGTAATCGACACCACGGGCAATTTGTTTTAACGGATAGGGTGTAAGCCAAGAACTACCAACAACACAGAATACCAAAAGGATCAGAGGGGCAATCCTGAGCATCACATTTGAACCACGCGTAAACAGAAGATACAACGCCAGCAAAACCACTGCCGGACCTAACAGCCAATAGCCTATGGGAATCATTGCAAAAGCCGCAATCCAACAGGCTTTCTGATGCTTTGGCAACAAATTCATCAATACCAACGTCAGCAATACAGCAACGATTGGTGTCATTGGGATTTTTGGATTACAAGCCAGATACCAGAGGATGACTGAGGGAATAAAGCTCAACAGATAAATCCAACTGCTTTTTGCCATCCTCTGTTTGCTTCTCATGAGCTGCCATGTCAGCAATTGTACAGCCACAAAAAGCACGACATACCAAAGCGCACCATAAACATTCTTCACGAAAAACTGCACAATAAACTCACCCAAATACTGTGCCAATCCACCAGGCACAGCCAACCTTTCCATCAGATAATCGCTATTCCAAAGAAACAATTGCACCTGTTCCCTGGCTGCCATGAGAAAGGGCAGTTCAAACATCCAAAAACAGAACACCGCAACAGCAAACACTGTTGTCAGCATCCACCGCCAATTAGTTCCTATAATGATCTTCGCGTTCATTGTTTTCACTTAGATGCTGCAAAGTTACGAAGAATTCTCGAAACGCCATCTGTTTTAACAAAAAAAGTGCTGCGTCTCTCGACACAGCACTTCTGAAAAATACCAAAACAATGTATACCTAAGTACAAATTTCAGTTTAAAAAACTGCTATTTCTTAATTGTTACCTACATATGCTGGGTTCTGGTCGCAAAGAGGATTCTTGACAATTTCGTCCTCAGGAATAGGCATATCCATCTTCAGATCATTGTAATCGTAATCACGGTTGGTCCAGGGCACATCCTTCAGATCCTCAACACTCCGCTTCGGATAGTTTGTAGCCACGTGGTCAGCCATGAAGTTAGATTTCTGCATATCCGGACGGAGACACCACTCACAGTTGAACTCCTTACGGCGCTCTGTGTTCACAGCAACTTTCCAGACAGGAGAGCTAAAGCCCTTCTGAGCAGCATACTGTGTATAGTAATCCTTGGCAGGCTTACGCAGTTCGTCGTTGCTTCCGAATGGAATAGGATACTCAGTGCGGGTCTTGTAGAAGCTACCACCATTGCTAGGTTCTTTCTTGCCATTATCGATATCTTCCTGAGTTACTTCTTCACGACCTACCCAATCAGAGAACCAGTTGTAGTAAGGCAGATACTTGCTTGTCAGATCGCCCTCTTTGCCAGCTTCCAATTTACCAAAAGCACGCTCACGCAATTGGTCGAGAAGAGCCCATGCTGTAGCATCGTCGCCACCGTTTGTACGGAACAGACACTCAGCATAGTCAAGCATCACGTTTGGTAAGCGCTTCCAGTAGATAGGAGTAGGACTCCAGTGACCATCAGCCCATCCCTTGTAGTCAGCAGAAGCGGTACGCCACATCTTAGAACTCCAGATGGCAGGTGCCCACTCACCATTGTTGAAGTGGAACTGCTTGGTGGTAGTACCAGTTTTGCCTTTACCGAGAACCTCCTGCAGATAGGGGTTCACACCGTAGATAGCTGGCTCATACCAACCCTCGTACTGAGGATCGTAAGCAGGATTGTTCGGATCGATCTGAGGAACAGCACCAGTGTAGCAAGAACCAGCGCGGCGCTTGTCACCCTTCTCATAGCAAGAGTACCACTCCCAAGAGAGGTAGAGCGAACCCCAACCACCATTCTCAGGACAAGCGGTGTACCACTTCAGCATCAGCTTAGAGGTAAGGTTATCCCACTTACCCCAGTTGGTGCCTTCATCAAGCTGCTCACACCAGATGGTCTCAGGTCCCCATGCAGAAGCGGGGTCCCACAGCGTGGTGAACGACTCGTTCAACTTATAGGTATTACTGTCGAGAATCTTCTTGAAGCAGTCTGCTGCGTCCCTATAGAGCTGTGCAGCAGCAGCAGCGTCTTGTGCCTGTCCATTGGCACCATCAGTCAGACGATAAGCCTTCCACATATAAGCATCGCCAAGATAAGCCAAAGCCATACCCTTGGTAGCACGACCATACTCACCATCCAATGGCTTCCAGTCAAGTAATTCAGCTGCAGCCTTGAAGTCTTCAATAATGAAGTCCCACATCTCTGAATAGGTTGCTGCACGAGCTTTCTCCGGTGTATTGATAAAGGTCTCACCTGTTGCCAACATAGGTACACGGCCAAAGGTGGTAGCCAGCCAGTGATAGAAGAAACCACGCAGGGCACGACCTTCGCCTTCCAAATCCTTCTTCAGACTAGCATCTACGACATCCTCAGGATAGCCCTTGAGTTTCTCCAGGAAGTCGTTGGCACGGCAGATACCAGCATACACGTGCTTCCAACCACCGAGCAACTCTGAAGAACCAGAGTTCCATGCCTGTACGTTCCAGTTCTTATCCCAACCTGTAGCCTGGGTATCAATAGTCGGGTGACAACCTGTGAAAAGGTTGGGCTTGAAGCCCCAGTCACCGTCGTAACTGTCATTCGGGTACATCATATCATAGACACCGTTCAGTGCCCTCTTAGCATTTGCCCTACTCTCGTAAGATGCAGCCTCGTCAACTACTTCATACTGAGTTACATTAAGAAACTCATCGTTGTTGCATGAAGTAAGACCAAGACCTGAGACACTGCACAATGCTGCACTAAAAATAATATATCTTGTCTTCATATTTGTTATTCTTTAATCTAATTTCTTAACTACTTAACTACTTAACTATTAAGTTTAGAATGTTACGTTGATACCACCCATGAAGGTACGGGGCTGAGGATAACGACCAGTGTCGAGACCTGCGTAGATCACAGAACCGCTACCACACTCAGGATCGCCGTACTTGTTATAACCAGAGATGGTCAGCAGGTTGCTAACACCCAGATATACACGAGCCTTCTGAATAGAAAGCATATTGCTGATATGCTTCGGGAGAGTATAACCCACCTGGAGGTTAGAGATACGGAGGAAATCACCGTTCTTCACCCACATGTCGCTCACACGATAGTTACGGTTAGCGTCGATGATGCTCAGACGGGGCAGAGAACCGCTTCCATTGCGGAATGCCTGGTCGTAAGCCTCAGTCAGGATGTTAGGTGTGCACTGGTCGTCGAGCTGACGCATAGAGCTCATCTTCATGGCTGAGTAAGACAAGATGTCCTGGCCGAATACACCATACATATAGAGGTTGAAGTCCCAATCCTTATAGGTTGCACCGAGTGTCAGACCATAGTTCAGAGTGGGGAATCCATTACCCAAGATCTTGCGGTCGTTATTGTCAATTCTATGGTCTCCATTAAGATCCTTGAACTTCACATCACCGATCATCAATGGGTGGTCACTATCAACCTTAGTCAGTTCATCATTAGGAACTCCACTCTTTGAGCCACCAAAATATTCCAAGTAAGCATCCAGATCAGCCTGATCCTTAATAATACCGTCGGTTACATAGCCATAGAATGAACCAATAGCCTCGCCTTCCATACTAATAGAGTGTCTGTTCCAGTCACCATTACCATCAATAGCACCAACTTGAGAACCATCGATATAAGCACCATTTGATGTAGCTTCTCTGTACAGAGGATCACCCATGGTCTTTACCTTATTCGTAATAGTAGAGCCAGTCAGACGAGCATTGAAACCGAAGTCCTTGTTGAACTGCTTGTGATAGCCAATGGCAAACTCAAAGCCCTTGTTCTGAATCTCACCATAGTTCGTATAAACACTTGTGTAACCAGCTGAAGCACGCATCTGACGCTCAATAAGCAGATCCTTTGTGGTCTTAATGAAGTAGTCGAGAGTAACGTCCCAATCCTGCAGGAAAGCAAAGTCAATACCGAAGTTCAGCATCTCGGTGGTCTCCCACTTCAAATCCGGATCAACCAGAGGCATGAAGAAACCGATGTCACGGTTACCATTACCAGTATAACCAGCTGAACCGCCCTCTGGATAGAACTTGGCAGCGGCATCAACACTCTGAGCAACAACTGCTCTACCAGTAACAACGCCAGCATTACCAGTCTGACCCCAACCTACGCGGAACTTCAAGTTGTCAACAAACTTCACGTCCTTCATGAACGGCTCCTCGCTGATACGCCATGCACCAGCAACAGAGGGGAAGGTACCCCAACGGTTACCCTGAGAGAAGTTAGAGCTACCGTCACGACGGATAGTACCAGTCAAAATGTAACGATCCATAAGGCTGTAAGAAGCACGTGCGAAATAAGAGATCGTGTGAACATCTGCATTATAGGCACCGCCAGTAGCCTTTGAGTTAAGATCCATCGTCAGATTGATGTTACGGTTATAAAGAGAGGGGAACTGTCTTGCGCTTGAGTTAACCCATTGACCCCAAGACTTGTTAACCTCATTACCGAGCATAATCGTCAAATTGTGGATATCATAATCCAAATTATAAGTAAGGTACGTCTGAATACCCAGGCTATAACTATGGTCGTTGCGCAGTGAGAATGCATAACTCTGGTCTGATCCTGAAGGCAGAAGCACTTCAGTCCACTCACCATCAATCAGGTTGTAGCGAGTACGTCCACCAGTATAGTCAGAGCTATTGTTAGCTTGGTAGATATAAGTAGCCTGGCTACGAACATCCAACTTGTGGTGATCGATATCGAGGAATGTCAAGTCAATGAAACCGGTGGTCTGGATACGATCAAAGCCGTTGCGGGCACGATCAGCATTCTCCATCTGAGTAGCATAGGGGTTAGCAGCGATTGAGGTATTACCTTCCCATCCGTTTGGTGTCGACAGATAGCCTGCACCATAAGTGCCGTCAGGATTCTTCAGGTTGACATGAACCATTGACTTGCTAAGATCATTCTGATCGTAGTAGTCAAGTGTCGGTGTCATTGAAGCGAAGTCACGAAGTGAAGACAGGTTCTGGTTGTTACCCATAGAGGCGTTAGAACCATGGCTCTCGCTGTGAGTGTAGTTGATGTCACCACCAATCTCCAAAAACTTATTAATCTTAGAAGTAACATTGGCACGAGTCGTGAAACGCTTGTAGTTGGTATTGATAACCAAACCCTTCACATCGTTATAACCAAATGAGAGGTTATACTGTGTCTTTTCGGAACCACCATTCACAGAGAGACCATATTGCTGACGCAAAGCAGCGCGAGTCATCTCCTTCTGCCAGTCAATCTCGTTTGCACCATCTGGTTTGTTCCAAAGCTGATTGATGAACATGGCACCATCGTTTGTCTTAGCTTCCTTAATAGCTGTAGCATACTGGCTCAGGCCCATCACGTCAAGGGTATAAGGCAGTGTCTGCAGACCGAAGTCAGCAGTCAGTGTGATATTGGTTTTTCCCTTGCTACCGTGCTTAGTAGTGATCATCACAACACCATTAGCAGCTGCAGAACCGTAAATAGCGGTTGCAGAGGCATCCTTCAAGATCTCAATACGCTCAATATCGCTGGGGTTTACGAAATCGGCACTGTTACCAACCTGTACACCGTCAACAACATAAAGAGGATCAGCACTACCATTGATGGTTCCGACACCACGGATACGGATAGCAGCCTTACCATCAGGAGCACCATCCTGCTGAGAAACCATCACACCAGCAGCAGCACCCTGCAGTGCCTGGCCGATGTTTGTAGGAACACGCTTCATGACGGCTTCCTGATCAACGGTAGCAACAGATCCGGAGATGTCGCTCTTCTTCATCGTACCGTAACCGATAACCAGCACGTCATTCAGCATCTGGGCATCTTCCTTCATCGTGACGTTGATGTTACTTTGTCCGTTGACCTTGATGTTCTGAGGAACATAGCCAACATACGAAATGTTCAGGGTCGCATTGCTGGCAGCCTGAACGCTGAAGTTACCGTTGAAGTCGGTAATAGCACCGGCATTGGTTCCCTGCACTTTCACAGTGGCACCGATGATGGGTTCACCAGCTTCATCATTCACCGTTCCCTTAACGATGCTCTGAGCCATAGCTCCCAGAGGGAACAAACAGAGCAGGAACAGAAACACTAAAGGCTTTTCTAGTGATTTAAAATTCCACATACTTTTAATTAATTAGTTAGAAAATGTTAAATATTTAAATTGGTTTAAAATTCATACTTGTACGTTAAGTAAGTCGGATTCGTTTCGGCTCATGTACGTATAATTTGGCTGCAAAGTTATTATAAAAATAACACCCGCGCTTTGCCATTTGTAACAAGTATGTTGTGAAATGTAACATTTCGCCCAAATGTAACACTATAAAAAGGGGAATTTGCCAAAAACGACAGCACAATCGCTTAATTTCATTTTTTTATTAATCCATGTCTGCATCCAGCTTCTGACCTGGCGACATAGTCCCTCCCCATCTTCATGGCCTTGAACGTATTTTCCGAACGATCCCTGCCAATACGGTTTCGAAGACGATTCAAGTCTTCATTATAGACCGCTAATAATGTGTTTGCATGTTGCTCCATCTTCATGACATTTTAGATTACCATTGTTCCATTTCGTACTCTATACAATATATGTATAGCGTGTGCGCGCGTACATTATATTTTCTATTAAGCCGTTCTGGAATGTAGTAATTTTGTCTAGTTACATTTTCACGGCCAGCTTTTTTTTGCAGCCTAATGGTCTAATATTAGTACGAAACATATGAAACACCAAAATAAACGATGGGGAATGGTGACCGACAAGCTTCAGGAAGAGAAACATATGATGATTTGCGTGGATTTTTATTTTTTCAGTTGCAGTTCAGATTTTTTCCTTAACTGACAATAAAAAAAGCCTTAACTGCTATTATTTTTTCTCTTAACAAACTTTAAAAATATTTTTTGCCATGAAAAATTTTCTAGTTAAGAGTTTTTGATTTTCTAGTTAAGTGTTTTTGTTTTTTTAGTTAAGAGAATTTAATTTTTCAGTTAAGAGTTTTTTTCTTCCGTGTTATGGTTCGTTGCGTTGGGTGTTAAGTTCTTTTATTTTTCCAGTTAAGTAAAAATTCCGTTCTTGTTCTAATTTGATCCGCTGCGTGCGAAGAATATATTTCGTTCGTGTTCTAATTCGAATGGGGGTTTGTTCAGATTCGTGGCATTGCGAGTGAAGTGTTATGGATTGAAACTGGATTATTACTGGATTAATACTGGATTGCCTGAAAACAGTCCATTTTTTATGCTTCTACTATCAGAAAAACACATTATCTTTGCCCCAGAAATCTCTAATAAGTAGAAACATAAAAAGATGTATCAGATGGAAAAGATTGTTATAGACCCCAACAGCAGGAAGGCGCTCGTCGAGAAGTACGGGGCACCGAACGTTTCAAGAGCATTGTGTTTCAGGTCTAATTCTCAGATGTCGAAAGAGATCCGCCATGAAGCGATGAACGAGTATGGCGGACACATATTTATATTTTAATAGGAGGGAAGACGTATGATACAGATGAATCTCAAACGGATATACGAGAACAACTCATGTACGCATGGCATACTGACGATACCTGCGTATCATTTCAGATGCCTCACGCTCGAACTGCGAGACGGCGATGATCTGTCATATAAGCATGATTGTCGGATTCCCGAGGGATCGTACACCCTTATACGGGGCTTCGCACAGCAGTGGCCATCCTTCCCTGTGTTCAAGAAAAGGCTGATAGGTTTCGCCAAGAGGCCGGAATTCGATCTGTCGGCTAATACGTATATGAAACTGCCTACGGGTAACATCGCCCTTGGCACGGCAAGGCTCGACAACTTCTCTATCCAGCAGAGCGACGATCTGGCAACTGCCTTCAAGGAAATCTTCCGCGATGTTTTCATCAGAAAGCAAATCGTTACACTCTGTATTTTCAAAAGCAATTCGTATCGATATGAAGACGTAACTTACCACCAGCATGAGGAAATGTCGTACGACTTCTTAAAAAATGATGATGAAGATGACGATGAATTGGAAAACAACCCAGGCAACGGATGAGAAATATGTGTATCTCACCGTGATGCGTGACATTAAGCAGTATTGTGCCAGCGGCTATTGCGAGGTAGTTTTGATGAGGCGTTTTCAGTATTCATCCAATACATCAAGGCCTTAAAATAGAAATGCTGCAACATAGGCGCAAAGGGGACTAGCTCCTTTGCGTTTTTGGTGAAATCTGTGCGCTCCAATTTGAGTACCCTGCAGTGTAAAGACCCGCTTCGTAAAGCAAATCATACAAGGCTTTCGACGTATCCAGACATAAACCGCGTTTCTGGTAACGTTTTACCAAGGCTAGGGTTCCCCTGTCATTCATCGTACTGACTGCCTCCACGAACCGCTTGGCCACAACTTCGTTTGGGATAAATATGGAGAGTTTCGTCAGGAAGACTTCATCGTTAACCAAATTGGGCTTGGTAGCGGTTGGAGTGGACATACCATGTTGCTCATCGTATTCCTGCAGAACAGCAGCGATAGTAAGAATCGAGAGCCAATTATCGGTGTTGTAACACTCTTCCTTATTGACACTATCTGTGATTTTTTTCTCGTCATAAAACAGTTGAAACGGAACACTCTTCTCCTTCGAAAGATGATCGTATCTGTGTACCCACGGCCTTAGTTTCGGGTCTTTTTCCATTTTGGCTATCAGGCTGTCGCGGGTTCCCCCGAAGTCGTGCCGCCAAGGCTCTATATAATCGCTTTGGCACTTTTCGCTTTGGCGAAACAAGGCCAACAGTTTGGAGAAATCAAAGAAATCTCCATAAATACAAAAGAAGAAATAGGCGAAATGTCCAACAAGTTCCAAAATGTTGGCGATTTGAGATGCCAGGGCCTTCTGGTTAATATGATTTGCTTCGTAGTGCTCGCGAGCATAAGCGTAGGCGCATTCTTCTTCGATGAGAAGAACTGGAATGGGTGAAGTCCCTAACGGATGTTCTGACAAAGGACGTATTTTTATAACTTTAAGGTAAATGTCCCATAGAGGCTCATGTTTGAGGCATTCTGTCAGTGGGACTCTTGTCTGAATCAGCCCTTCCTCAATCTGTTCCAACACCTTATATTTGTCCATGCTCCAGAATCCCAGTGCGTTCTTTACTTTTTCCGACCTAGGCTTAGTTCCAATCATTCTCATGCCTGTAAGGAAATAGAACATATCGTCTATCATGTACAGATTGGCTTCCAACATGTCAAGCGCGGCAAAGAACAATTTCGAGGGATACAGACGAATGTCTATCATCTGACTGGCCTGCCGTGTTTTCTCGACCTGTTTCAGTATGATATTCCAATCCGGTGTTTTCCTCCAACGTTTAGCTGAAAACAACTCCATCTTTGTTTTATCGGCATAATCCCATTTAGTCCACTGAGGCTCTTCTACTTCATTTCTTTTGATTCCCATATCATTTTCGACTTATCATTGGCAAATATACACCCGCCCCTGAGTTGAAGGCCATGATCGCCTCGACAGCCATCAACACTCAGGCAGACGAGCAGGAAGGGAATGCTATTTCCGAGGCGGAATGATG
>Ga0247608_10006652_pt1 | contig 12088 bp, 7 predicted proteins | sample 176DNAGHGlowgp2_FD_193490 | JGI IMG/M metagenome (GOLD analysis project Ga0247608, IMG submission 193490) | Sheep rumen microbial communities from Palmerston North, Manawatu-Wanganui, New Zealand - 1766 DNA GHGlow gp2 | ecosystem: Host-associated > Mammals > Digestive system > Stomach > Rumen ... | reverse complement strand
CTGTAACGCAATAATAATAGCGAAAGTTCTTTACAGCAATTGAAAGACTTCTCAACACGTCATCCAAAAAGACTTATCAGCAACCAACTGATAATCAGGCACTTCGAAAACGTAAGGTTTTACTTTGCAAAAGCTTAGGTTTTAGCGTCTAAAAGGTGACGTTTTGAAGGGTAAAAGGTGACCTTTCGGAAGGTAAAAGGTGGCCTTTTACAATGCGTCATGCGAAAGTCGAAAGGCATAATTGAAGTTTTCTGACAAAGAAAGGAAACGCAAAACAAAAGAGACCCTCCCTATTTCGGGGAAAGTCTCTTGGATAATTACTTGGGTAATCTCTTTTTATTTAAATCATACCTGAATCGAAGGCTGTGTCGTCAATGGTATCTTCAGGAGTCATCCCATTGTCGGCCAGCATGTCGTCAGCAGGAGCGTCGTCAGTCAACTCAAGTTCACCGCTGTCGTCGAAGTCCTGTGTGTCGTCCATTGCCATGAGTTCCTCTTCCGGAGCCTCATCCATTTCAACCATCATGACATCGCTGTCTTCCATCGCCATATCCTGGTCGCCCACGAGTTCTACCTCGTCGTCGGTAACGCCCAGTTCAGCTACATCGCCATCGGCATCGTCATACATCGTGCCGTCGCTGGTCATATCGTCATCCATGATGATGTCTTCGTCATCAACGATAGCGAAGTCATCACCGCCTTCCTCGTCAACAAAGATATCGTTGTCGCCGCCTTCCATATCTTCACCTTCACCGTCAATAATCTGACCGTCATCGGGTGGGAATCCTTCGTCAAAACCACCATTGTCAGCCACATCGCCGCCGTCGCTGTTCAGCATACCATTCCACTCGTCAACAAGATGGTAGCCGTTAGCATCAGCGTATGCACCTGTTATATTGTCGTAGTCGAAACCGATTTCCTGTGCAAATTCGCGCATCGGAATCTCGTAACCCTGTTCGTGCAGGTTTACAATTTCATTATCGCCAGCAAACTGTCCGTCGCTGTTTACGTCCATACGCAACTCGTCGGCTACGCCGTCACCGTTGGTATCGAAGAGAGCAGCTTCCTGGTCGCCTACTTTCACATCCACGCGGTCGATGTATGAGCCATCTTCGCCTGTGATGCGTGAATAGCCCATCACCTCGATATCGGAACTCTCTGCCGTTGGAGCTGCATGATGTGCGTGGTCGTGATGGTCGTGATGATGTACGTGGTGTACCTCTACCACCCGCTCCTGTACGGGAGCAGCTTCTTCCTGCTGAGCGGCAGCCTCGTTAGCATCTGCAGCTGCATCGACTTTTGCCTGAGCTGCAGCCAGTTCAGCATCGGTAGGTCCGTCTTCGCCATCGAAGGTTCCAGCGGCATAAGCCACACCGCCACCGAGTCCGAGACCCAGCACAGCAGCGAGTCCGGCCATCCATTTTGCGTCGTCGTCACTTTTCTTCGGCATCGCCTTACCTGCGGGTTTGGGTGCTCCGGGAGGATTGATGCGTGGAGGAACATTTGGGAATTCTACTCTTCTTGTTTGATCGTTTGTTGCCATAGTCTTTGGGATTTTAGTTTATTATACATGGTTATTTTGATGTTGCAAAGATAAGGTTTTTCTTGTGTCCGTCCTATAAAGAATCTGTGTTCTTACACGAAATAACCCATTTTAATGACGAAACACTTCGAATTACCTGTTATTTCCGATGCGGTATTTGACTTTGCACTTCGGACAGGCATCTTGTTCGGCAAGCAAGTCGAATTCGTTGAATCCCAAGAATTTACCGCAACGGCGGTTGGGGCAGCGATAGTATTGTTTGAACCAACTCTTCAGCTTTTCGCGCTTTTTGTTCAGTTTGGTGGCATCGGTAAACGACTTGACGAAAAAGAACAACGCCAAGATACCGGCAACGGCATAGCCTGCAATGGTGAAGCCTTGCGGTATGTTCAGGAAGTGGATGCCAACCATTGTACCCATCGTGATGACAGGGATGATACCGCGAAGGGCATTAAACCGCCTTTCGCTCACCTGCATCTTGATGGTTTCGCGATTGTAGGTTTCCCATATTTGTCGCAGCGGCAGGATATCTACCGTCAGGTTGTTGGCAGGGATAGCTGCATAAATCACTTCCCAGCTCAGCGGATAGCGTGCGGCACCCAGTTCGATGACGTCGTTTTCGTTGACCAGTCGCGCCATGATCGGTTCTCCGTTCACCCACGTGTAGTTCATGGGGTTCAGGTTCTTGATGAGATACTGGTCGCCCTGTGGTTCCACACTACAATGCTGCCCGCTGACGGTCTGCGACACGGAGCCTGGCTGACCCCATACCTTTTCCTTCGGGCCAATCTTGATATTCAGGCGGGAATCGACATGCTCCTGCCCTTTTCGTCCGATAATAACTTCCATTGCCTACACTTTCGTTTTGATAAGCAAGTCTTTCAGGTTCTTCAACGCTTCCTTCGATATGTCGAGGGCGTAGGAGAAATGTTCACCATCCGACAAGACCAGACGGTGCTTCAGCACGTTCACCTGCATAACATAGTTCATATTGACAATAAACCGCTTGCCGATGCGGGCGAAAAACATATCATGTCCGGGCAGGCGCGCTTCCAAGGTCTTGAACATTTGCGACAGGTTCATGCCCACCTTGCACTTCAGCTTGTTGGTCAACACGATATTGGTATAGTTGCCGTCGGCTTCGAAATACACGATTCGCGACATATTCAACCGGAGCAGTTCGTCACGGGAGTTAAAATAAATAAGGTTCTGTTGCATGACGGTAGAAGATTTAGTTCATGATATCGTGCGCAAATATAGTGAAAAAATATCAAACAAGTACATTTTTAAAAGAAAATATGTATTTTTGCGCTGTAAAAGGTACAATAATGCGAAGGATTATCATCTGCTTATTCATCATGCTCGTGCAGACAAGTATGGCTGCCGCAGGAGATGGAGATTATCAAAAAGAACCCGAACGGCTGAAGGTGGGACTGGTGCTCGGCGGCGGTGGTGCCAAGGGTGCTGCAACAGTCGGCGTGTTGAAAACGATTGAGTCGGTGGGCATTCCTATCGACTATATTGCCGGCACAAGCATTGGAGCCATCGTAGGCGGACTGTGGGCCTGCGGCGTCAGGTCGGAGGAGATGGAAGCACTCTTCCGCTCACAAGAATGGAGCAGTCTGCTTACCGACCGGAACGATGCCTACCGCAACCAAATATGGGCAGAAGACGATGGGGTGACTTACATTTTCGGGTTCCCCGTCAGCCGAAAAAACAAACAGGAACGAAAGACAGGCAAGAAGACCTTCGGCATCGTTCAGGGTGACCACATCTTCCATCTGATAGATTCCATCAGCGGATTCCGCGACTCCATATCGTTTGATGAGCTGCCTGTTCCGTTTAAATGTGTGGCCTTCGATTGTACCACAGGCCGCGAGGTCGTTCTCGATCACGGGAAACTGCCTACGGCGTTGCGGGCGAGTATGGCGATACCAGGACTGTTCAAGCCGGTGGAACTCGATTCGATGATATTGCTGGATGGAGGTATCTGCAACAATCTGCCCGTTGATGTGGTGAAGGCGATGGGTGCCGATGTGGTCATCGCGATTGATCTGACGCAGAACAAACACGATGACCATAAAGAAAAGAGCTTATGGAGCCAGCTGTCGCTCGACGCTTTGGCTGACATCTTTCTGACTCGGCCCGACAAAGCCAAGTATGATGCCAACTGCGAAGTGGTTGACGTGTATATCAACCCGCGTCTCGATGGCTGCGATGCCCTTAGTTTCCAACCAGACAAAATCGACAAGATGATTCGCATCGGCGAACAAACCGGTAAGAAACACCGCAAAGCGCTCAAACGCCTGAAAAAGAAGATTCAGCAATAAGCGCTTATTTCAGAGTTACTTGTTTGTATGCCATGCGTTGACGGCGCCAGGTATAGAGGCAATGCAGAGTTCCGTCCTTGCCTTCGATGATGGCAGGATAGGAATACTGGCTGATGGGCGAATCCTCTAACGTGAGCCAATGCTGCCAATGGGTACCATCATCACTCAAAGCCAACGACACAGGCGTTCGCGGACCTTTCTTCGTTCCTTTTACCGTCTCGAAATCATTATATATCAACACATGACGCCCGTCGTGCATCGTCAAGGCGTCGGTACCACTCTGGTTGTTGGGTACATCGGTCAGCGTGACAGGTGTCCACGTGTCGCCGTTGTCAGATGAGAATGAGGTAGCCAACTTGCCATTTCGGGTACGCATCAATACCTGCAAACGACCGTCGTTCAACTTCAGGAAACTCGGTTGGATACAGTCTATTGGGTGAAGATTGTCGGCTGTTGCTGCCTCGCCCTCGATTGCCGGAGCCTCCGGGTCGTCAACAGCAGGAAGGGTGCTGGGCGCTTTTGAACGGCTCGACATGCTGCCTGCAACGCCTTCGGCAGGTGCATCCTCGGTACGCATCGCACGCTCAGCAGTCACAGGACCTACATATTTCCAAGGCAACTGAGCAACAGGGGCTTTCTTCCATGCGCCATCTTTCAAATCGAGTATTTCCACATGGAACTTCCAACCGTTACCCTCGGTACTGGAACCGCACAACAGACGACCGTCGATGATTTCGGGCTTGTTCTTTACAGGGCCGATAAATCCCTTCGGCAGCGGTTCACGTGCACCCCACGTCTTACCGCCGTCTTTAGACTTCACAACCCATCCGGTCCAGTCTTTCACATTCAAACCTATCTTATAGAACAGCCACAGTTCACCATTCGGCATTTCGCACAACACAGGATTCCAACAAGCTTTCCGGCGAAGAGTCTCCCCCCGGCCCTCTCCCATAGAAGGGGAGTTCTGTCGGGTGCTTCTAATCGGTCCCACATCAGCCTTTGTGCTTTCAGCTGTGATGCCTGCCAGTTCCGCATCGGCAGTACCCAAGCGGAACACGCCGTCGCCGGCAAGAATAGGTTCGCTCCATGTATCGGAACCCTTTTTCTTAATGTTCACCCAGATGCATACATCCGGATTGCGTTCGTGCTTACCACCGAAGTAGGCAGCAACCAAGTCGCCTTTTTGTGTCTCTACCAGCGTGCCGGCATGACATTGTGGGAAGGAGGTGTGCTCATACAGGAACTGGTCTTTGAGGATAGCAGGATGACTGGTCGGAATCTCTACCTGATAGGTATATTTTCCTGAACCAACATGCTCGACAATACCACTTGGCAAACAAACGTCAGCAGAAGTATTCGGGGGTACCACCACCGTCCAGTTGAGGTGTTGCAGGTCTTTTTTCCACTTGCTCTCCACACGTCCGTAGGGTGTTTCGTAGGAAGCATCTACCCACTCGCAGTCTTGGATATCGAAAGCGGGACGGAACACGAACTTTCCTTCCGCAGCAGTCGGAGCACCACTTCTGATACCTGCCAGATACTGGTAGCACCAGGTAATGAGGTCGCCAAGAAGCATCACATGATTACCGCTGTTCATAGCAGGATTGGCTGTGTCGCCGTTCCATAATTCCCAAATGGTTGTCGCACCATGCTCTGCCATATAGCCCCACGATGGGTAGCTGCTGTTTGTTGCCAACAGATAGGCGATGTCGGCATAACCATGATCCGACAAGCCGCGCAACAGCCAGGAGATTCCGATAACCCCACAGGTTACATGTCCATTGCCTGTGGTAATGATATTGGTCACAACATTCTTCACCACTTCCTCCTTGCAGTCGTCGGGTACCAATCCGAATGCCAATGGCAACAGGTTGGCGGTAGCTGTATTGTTGCCGTAGAACACGCTATCGGGATAGAGCACATGATCGGGACGAACGCTGGTGCCGCGCTTCACCGTCAGGAAATGTCGGTTGAAAGCCTGCGCCATCGCAGAACGTTTCGCCTTCCAGATACGCACATCGGAAGAGAGTCCCTGCAACTCGGCAAACTGCATCATCAAATCGAGGATATGGATGGTATAAGCGGTAGAAATCAGTTGTCCGTCGGTTTGACGGGCAGGGTCCTGACTATGGATGAGTTCAGGCTTCTCTGGCGGCACACACCAGTCGCCGTATTTGTCTTTGGTGATAATGCCATCGTGTTCATATTCCTCAAACAAATGCTGGAGCCAGCGCTTCAGATAAGGATAGCTGTCAACAATGGGTTGCGGGTTGCCATACTGCCGATAAATCATCTCACAACCGAACGGCAGGGCTGCAGGCCATGTAACATCATCATTATAATAGTTCCAGAAGGCTGGTGCCACATCGCAAAATACGCCGTCTTCCCGTTGTGATTCACAGATATCACGCATCCATTTGGTATAAAGTCGTTCGTTGTCGAACAGATAGGATTCGCCCAACGACCCTACGGTGCGGTCTCCCAACCAAGGTTGGCGTTCGTTGCGTTGCGGACAGTCAACGGGCATTCCCTTATAATTGGATAAGATTCCCCAACGGGCGTTACGGATTACCTTATTTAATATGGTGTCAGAGCAAGCAAACTGTCCTGTCTGATGCATCTTGTCGCTCACCACCAATGCACGGAAATCATCTGCAGTAGCCGTAGCAAGTCCACTTACTTCTATATAACGGAACCCATGATAGGAAAAGGCTGCATGCCACTCCCTACCCTGTTCCTGACCATTGCACACATAAATGTCGCGCGACCAGGCATTACGCAGATTTGCCGTATAAAGGGTGTCAGGTGCAGAAAGCTTCTCTGCATAGCGGATGCGAATCGTATCGCCAACCTGTCCGCGAACCTTCACAGAGACCATGCCTGCGGTATTCTGTCCGAAATCAATAATATAGCGCTGTTGGTCGGCGGTCTGATGACAACTGACCGGACGAAGTTCATCAACAACAGCCATTCCTTCTGTCATCTGTCCACGAAGGGTTCCCGTCGGAACAGCCACACGCTGAACGGGTTTCCAAGAGCTGTCGTCATAACCCGCAAGTGTCCAGGCACCCAGTTCCTGACGAGCATCATATTCTTCTCCGTCATATTCGTTGTTGCTGCGAATAGGACCGTTGACGGTCATCTTCCACTTCGTATCTGTCACCCAGATGTCGGTACTACCGTCGGCATATTCCACCAGGATGTTCATTCTGCATTTCGGAAAACCGAACTGTGGCGACTTGTAGGCTTTCTCCTGACGCATCGTGAAGAAACGACCATTGCCCAGCACGATTCCCACAGCTACTTTCTGTTCTTTGGCAGCGGATGTTCCAGCAAGCATCTCACTTGTCACATCGAAGGTGTTGTAATAGATCGTCTTGCGATAATCCGACGGAACCGGTTGCAACATCTGGTTGTTGCCGATGTGCTTTCCGTTGATATACAGTTCATAGACGCCTACACCTGCGATATAAGCTGTGGCGCGGGTAATCTCTTTTTTCACATTGTATTCGCGGCGCAGGTAGCGGGCAGCCAAACGGGTATGCATACCTGCTTCTTCGCCTGCCTGCAAACCTTCAAGACCAATCCATTGACCGCTCCACTTTGACTCGTTCAACAGCCCGATACCAAACATTTGCGGTTTACTCCAGTCGCTTTGACCGACATTGGTCGTCACGCATACCTTCCAATAGGCACGCTGGTTGCTTTTTAATGAACTGCCGATATATGGAATCCACAACTGCCTACTACTCGGTACGTCGCCGCTATCCCACAGGGTACCGCGATTTTCCGAAAGTTCCTCCAAACTACTGGCAACGAGAATGCGGTAAGCCGTCTGAGACACCTGCTGCTGGTCGCTCTGTAGTTTCCAGGAGAAACGCGGCATCGTCACATTCAACCCCAGTGGAGAGGTCATATTCTCTACGCGGAGGTCATATACCGTAACGGCTTGTTTCTTCGTTTTCTTAGTGGGCTTGGATGATGCTGACAACGGCAACATCAACAAACAAGCAATCAGGCAAAATAAGGAGCTTCTCTTCATAGGGTTATTCATTCAAATCGCGTTTCTTTCCTGCCATAGAACTGTCTGCTATTGAGGTCTGTTCCTTGGACAAATAATTCTTACTGCTATCGATGGCGATGAGGACACCATCGTTGGGGAAACCAGGATGGGGATTCTGCTGGTTGAAGGTGATAGCCTTCGACTGGAACAATCCGATATAGGTAAGCTTTCCTGTGGCAGCATCCATCCACCACACATTCTTTTCATCACCTGAAATCTTACGCAGGTCTATCTTCATCGGTACGCTGTTGTAATTATAAACCATCAGGTAATCGGTGCCGCGGGTAGCCATCAGACGATTATACTGAGTACCGTTCTGACCGACGATAACCGATTGGTCAGGCACACGCTCAAAATAAGGGAATGACAACATCAGGTTCTTCACATGTTTCATCTGTGAGAAACCAGGATCGTTCAACGCGGTGTACCAAGCTTTCTCGGCTCCATCAGAACCATAACTGGTGGGATAACCTGGTTTCAACATCTGCATGATGGCATTATGGCCGTAGGTGTGTCCACAGCTTCCTGCAAACACAGACCAATAGGCATAACGTCGCACATCATAATCCTGCCAACGTTCTTCGTTCGGATCGTGCAAACCCTTCGGGATATCCTCGTACGACGGTTCTGCATCGAGTACGGGTTTGATGGGTGAATAGGCCCATGTGGAATCAACATACATCCAGTTGTCTTCTTCGGTATTGTCAGGAATCGGATAATCTTTGTTGCCCATTCGCTGTCCGTATTTACGGTGTCCGCTCTGGAACATGTGGAAATCCATCCAGGATGCTTTGCTGAACCATTTGGCTGAGGTGTATCGGCCACGCGGATGATAGGTCATCAAATGGTTCTTGTCAATAGACTTGATGCTTGTGGCCAATGCTTCCCACACTTCCGGATGAATGTATCCTTGTATGTCACCACCCATAATCCAAATGATATTGGGTGCATCCTTGTAACGATTGGCAAGGAACTTTCCGTAGGCACGCGCCTGCTCAGCATTGATTTTTTCTCCGCTAACCATCGACCCCCAAATGGGTACCATACCGATATAGATGCCATTTTGTGCAGCCACATCGATAATATAATCCATGTGGTCCCAATAGCCATACGACAATACTTTATCTTCAGTCATGATCCATTTCCCGTCTTTGGAAACTGATAGCGACGGAGAACCGTAGATGTTATATGACGGCACACCATCCATCGTCTGTACCTGAACGACATTATAACCTGCTACCCTACACTTCTGCAGATAGTATTGTGCTTCGGCACGGTCAAGACGTTCGGGCAACAACCAACCGGTATCACCCAACCAGAAGAACGGAGCACCATCGGCTGTCTGCAGATAGCGCGAGTTTTTGGAAACTTGAAGTTTTCCGCCGTCCCACGGACGTGTTTGTGCCGTCAGATAAAGACTCGACCATAGCAGTACGAATACAAATAAAATCGTCTTTTTCATATCATTCTTTATTTAATCATTTCTCACAATTATTGTTTACAACACCTTTCTTGATACCACGAATGTTTTACAACACCTTTACCGTTTCTCCGGCCCGCAATTTTTTGGTTATAACTTTACCGGTGGGGAGTTTGAGTTTGAGGATGCCACCATGCTGAGCATGAACCGTCAACCGATAAGGTTTGCCATTCTTCCACGACAGTTCGTCAATCACAAAACCGCCACGGGCATACAATCCTTTAACCGTTCCCTGCTGCCAGGCATCCGGCAACGCAGGCAAAATCTCCACAAATCCTTCATGACTCTGCATCAGCATCTCTGCAATACCGGCTGTACAGCCGAAATTACCGTCAATCTGGAAAGGTGGATGTGCATCAAAGAGATTGCGATAGGTTCCTCCAACCTTTTTCTTTCCGCCATAAGCCAACCATCGGTCATCGGTAAGCGTCAGCTGGTTATGAATCAGTTTATACGCGTGGTTGCCATCTTTCAGTCGCGCCCACAGACACACTTTCCAACCCATAGACCATCCCGTACTGGGGTCGCCACGATGGATGAGCGACGTTTTGGCGGCTTCAAATAAAGCAGGTGTTGCCGTTTGGGTAATCTGTGCACTCGGATACAGGCCATAGAGATGACTCACATGTCGATGGGTATCTTCAGGATCATCCCAGTCGTACAGCCACTCCTGTAGCTGTCCCCACTTACCAATCTGCATGGGAGGAAGTTGTTTGAGACGCTCCTGATAGTAAGCAGCCAACGCTTGGTCGGTGCCCAACAGCTTTGATGCGGTAATGATTTCGTTGAACAAATCAGTAAGCAACTGATTGTCCATCGTCGTTCCTGCACATAAAGGATATTTCTTTCCATCGGGAGCAATATGGATATTCTCAGGTGATACGGCAGGAGCGATTACCATATAACCCGTTGTTGGTTCTTTCACCAACATCTGGTCAAGGAATAACGCCGCCCCTTTCATGGTCGGATAGACTTTCCGCAAAAAGTCGATATCACCCGTATAAAGGTAATGCTGCCAAAGATGCTGACACACCCATGCACCACCCGTCATCCACATTCCGGAAGGAGCTTTGTCAACGGTACCCGTAATGCGCCACACATCGGTATTATGGTGCAATACCCAACCGTCTTTTCCATACATCTCACGTGCGGTGACAGCGCCAGTGGTACTGACTTCATCGATTAAGCGGAACAAAGGCTCGTTCAATTCCGACAACCCCGTCACCTCCGACGGCCAGTAGTTCATCTCCATGTTGATATTCGTGGTGTATTTCGAATCCCACGACGGAAAGAGTTTGTCGTTCCAGATACCCTGAAGATTGGCTGCTTGTCCACCTGGCTGCGAACAGCTGATGAGCAGATAGCGTCCGAATTGGTAGTATGTGGCTACCAGATGATTATCGTCGCGTTCGTTGAACTTGACGAGTCTTTCATCGGTAGGCACGTCGGCATATTTGTCTTCCCCTAACAATAAAGTAGAACGGGTAAAATACGCACGGTATTTCTTGATATGGGCAGCTCGTAGCTGGTCATAATCCTGATTCATCGCTGCCGTCAACTGGGCTTCTGAGGTTGCACTTTCATCGCCGCTGATGTCCTGATAGTTTTTGAAATTCGTAGCTATCGCGATATAGAGTACCGCTTCATCGGCTCCTGCTACCGACAGTACCCCGTCTTGTGAAGTCACCTTACCGCCAACGGTCTTTACAGCCATACGACCCATAAACCGCACCTTCCCTTTCAAACCTTCATGCTTTGAGGTTACACCCAACAGCGTCACTTCGCCGCGTTCCGATTGAATGATTACATCTTCGTGGGGTGTGGAGAAATGCGTATTGAACGATACCTGTCCGCCTTTTGATGCGGTAAAGCGTACGGTGACAACATCTGCCGACAACGGTGCCATCACTTCCCGACGGTAATTGACACCATGAGCCGTAAACGAGGTGACACTCACCGCTGAGTCTAATGACAGTTCACGACGATAGTCGGTATATCCGACCGCAGCAGGTTGGGAGATATAGACATCGCCAAAGGTCTGATAAGGCATACCCTGATTCGTCTGACTCATCACATGTTGGTTGGCCATATCCTGCGCTTCCTGATATTTCCCATCGAAAATCAGCTGCTGAACCTTTGGTATCCACTCTTTAGCCTGACGGTTGAAATTGTTGTTCGGTTGTCCTGCCCAGATGGTTTCCTCATTCAACTGAATACGTTCTGTCGCAGGATTGCCGAATACCATTGCACCAAGTCTTCCGTTACCCAACGGTAACGCATCTGTCCAAACCCTTGCAGGCTCGCTGTACCACAATTGATAAGTCTGCGCTTGAACAGACAGTACCAAACCCAACAGGGTCAGTATCACCAATAGCTTTGTTTGTTTATTAGTCATCTTTTATTTGTTTTATTAAATAAAAGACGTACCCGTGTGCGTTTTGTCGTCAACATCGTGTGATGACAAGAATACACAAATGACGACAAATCTCGCACGCAAACGTCTTTGAGTATAAAGAAATAACTATGAAACGACTACTTCTATTGATGACCACGCTTACCATCGGAATATTCAATTCCTGGGCAGGAGAGATATATGTATCCGTCAACGGCAACGATACGAACGACGGAACCATATCCCATCCTGTGAAAACAGTACACAAGGCACTACGTAT
>Ga0247608_10006646_pt1 | contig 12095 bp, 12 predicted proteins | sample 176DNAGHGlowgp2_FD_193490 | JGI IMG/M metagenome (GOLD analysis project Ga0247608, IMG submission 193490) | Sheep rumen microbial communities from Palmerston North, Manawatu-Wanganui, New Zealand - 1766 DNA GHGlow gp2 | ecosystem: Host-associated > Mammals > Digestive system > Stomach > Rumen ... | reverse complement strand
AAAGATGGTCATACAGTTAGTGCTATTAATGCTACTAATGCACCAGATGGAAAAGAATTTGATGATTGGTATACAGAAAATACATTTGATAATAAATTTGATTTTAGTACTGCTATAACTGGTAATATTGAATTATATGCTAATTATGTATATAATCCAAAAAATATAACTACTGAAGCAGGTTTATTAGCAATGGTTAATGATACTAATGTAGAAGAAATCATATTAGGTGATGATATAGAATTAGCTAATTCATTATCTATTACAACACCAAAATCAATTAATGGTAATGGTAAAACAATTACATTAGGTGAATCTGATGATATTAATGTAATTAGTATTAATACAGCTAATAACGATGATGAAGTAAATATTTCTAATGTAACTCTTGATGGAAATCAAGAAGGTAGAGGTATTACTATTTCTAAAGGTAATGCTACTTTAACAAGCGTAAATGTTACTAATGGTTTAGCACATGATTATGCTAGTGGTGTATTTGCAACAAGTAGTGCAACAGTTAATATAGTCGATTGTGTTCTTACTGGTAATACTGCAAGTAGTAATCCAGAAGATACTACATACTATAAAGTATATTCAAAAGATTTATGGATTGGTGCTAATGCTAAAGTAACTGTTACAAATTCTACAGTAGGTAATGCATTTGTTAATGCAAATAAATATAGTGCTACTAATCCTGGTTTCTTAAAAGTAAACTCAGGTACATTTGACAATGTATATGTAGAATATGATGGTGGATTTGGAGGTACATTTAACTATGTAGATGGTACTATTAGTAAATTAATGGTATCTACCACAGCTAGTAATGGAGCATACACTGAACCAGAATTAATAAATAATACCACTTATGTAGCTGGACAAGAATAAGACTTTAAGTCTTATTCTTTTTTTGATATAATGAATTAGGTGATTTTATGATTTATTTAGATTATAGTGCTACTACTCCAGTAAATGAAGAAGTATTAAATAGTTTTGTTAAAGCATGTAATATGTATCCAGGAAACCCTAATTCTTTACATAAATTAGGTGTAGATGCAAATCATTTAATTAATTCATCTACAGAACAAATATTAAATATACTTAATATAAAAGACTATGATGTTATATATACTAGTGGAGCAAGTGAATCAAATAATTTAGCAATTAAAGGTATAACAGATAAATATTCTAATAGAGGAAAACATATTATTACTACTTCTTTAGAACATTCATCTATTAATGGACCATTAGAATATTTAAAAGAAAAAGGTTTTGAAATTAGTTATGTAAAACTAGATAATAATGGAAGAGTAGATATAAATAATTTAAAAGAAATACTAAGAGATGATACTATATTAGTAAGTATTAATGCAGTAAATAGTGAACTTGGTATTAGACAACCAATAGAAGAAATTGGTGCTTTACTAAATAATTATCCTAAATGTTATTTTCATGTAGATATGACTCAAGCAATAGGAAAAATAAAAGTAGATTTAACTAATGTAGATTTATTTTCTTTCTCAGCACATAAATTCTATGGTATAAAAGGTATAGGTGCTTTAATAAAGAAAAATAAAATTATTATAGAACCAATAATTCATGGAGGAAAGAGTACTACTATATATAGAAGTGGAACGCCTTCGCTTCCACTTATAGTATCTATGTCTAAAGCTTTAAGATTAAGTTATGAAAATATAGATAGCAAAATAAACTATATAAAAGAAATTAGTAATGATTTAAAAGAATATTTTAGTAATTATGAATTAGTAAGAATAAATAGTAATGAGTATTCAATACCACATATACTTAATATTAGTATTATAGGCGTAAAACCTGAAACATTACTTCATAGTTTAGAATCACATAATATATTTGTATCTACCAAAAGTGCTTGTTCAAGTAATAATGCATACTCTGAAGCAGTTTATAGTGTAACTAATGATATGGAAAGTGCTAAATCAAGTATTAGAATTAGTTTATCTTATTTAACTACTAAAGAAGAAATTAATACTTTAAAAGAAACATTTAAAGAATGCTATAAGGAATTAACTTGCTTAAGATAGATAATTTAGAAAATAGTTACTTTAAGGATATAGATACATATAATAATTGTAAATTTATAGATATAGAATTTAAAAATTATTATAATAGTGTTGATTTTAATAATTGCTATTTCGAAAAAATAGATTTTTCTAATTTAAATATTGAAGGATATGTATTTTATAATTGTTATTTTAAGGATTGTGATTTTTCAAATACAACATTAAGTGATTCTGGATTTAATAAAACTGAATTTGAACAAACTAAATTTATAGGTTTTTATATATCTGAATCATCTTTAAAAGAAGTAAAATTTACTAGTTCTCCAATGAGTTATTTTAATATCTCAGATTCAAAATTAGAAAAAGTAGAATTTAATTATTGTAATTTATCAGATTCCTCATTTATAAATTTAAAATTAAAAAATATATTGTTTAATGAGTGTAAACTTATAAAGTCAAGTATTCAAAATACTAAATTAAAAGATATAGATTTTTCAACTTGTAATATAGATGAAATAAAAGTAAATTTTGAAGATTTAAAAGGTATAAAAATTAATCAAATTCAAGCTCTTAGTATTATTAAATCATTAGGTATAGATATAATTAATTAGCCAGTATTACTATTGGCTTTTTTTGTTATTTGTGGTAAGATTATAATACGGAGGCTAATATATATGAAGAATGAAAAGGATAATGTAACACCATTATTTATTAATGGTGAATTTAATGATAGAGCTAAAAGAACAAGACCTACTTTAAATAATAATGAAAAACTTCCAACAAAAAGATATGGCTTTTCAGATTTATTATTAACTTTAATAGGAGTAGCATTAGTAGGTTATGGAATATATATGTTCATGAATAAAGAAGAAACAAAAAAAGAAGATGATAAATCTAATACAACAGTAACAGAAACAAAAAAACAAAATAGTAATTCTACTAAAGAGACTAAGGAAGAAATAGATATTGATAAACTGGTTTCTTTTACTGAAACCAGTGAAAAGAGATTATTTACATCTTCTGATCTTAAATTACTATCAACTGGTTTAGAAACCAGTATGATGTCAAATAATTTAAAACTTTCTTTGGGAGCACGTATTTCAGAAAAAAATTTATTTGATAATAATACAAATGCATATATATTAGGAGAAGAATTAGATAAAAAGATGAAATTATTATTTGGTAATGTTAATTATGATAAGAGTGTATTTTTTTATGGATATAATACATTTACATATAACCAAGAAACAAATAGATTTTATTTATATCAAAATACACAAACTTCTAATTTAAATTATAAAAGATATAATCATATAACTAAAGAAGAAAAAGATAATAATTTAATAGTTAAAGTATTTGTTGCGTATACTACTTTAGATAAAACAAAGAGTACTACACTTAATAATGTAGCACTTAAAAATATAATTAATGAAAGTAATATTAAAGATTATATTAATGAATTAAAATATTTAGAGTATGACTTTGTAAAAGAAGATGGTTCATACCATCTAAAGAAAATAACTTTAAAATAGGGGTGATAACATGGCTAAAAAAAGTAAAAATGAAGATAGTAGTGTAGGATTAATATTATTAGTTTTATTACTTTTAGGTACAGTAGCATATGTTTATATATATGATAAAAATCATAAAGATGATGATAAACCTGTAGTTGAACAAAAAAAAGAAGAAGCTAAGTACTCAGAAGATGATTATAAAAATTTATATGAGCAAATAAAATTAAATTTTAATGATGAAAATACTACAATATTTAAAAATGATTTCACTTTTAGTGAGACTGAAAAAACACCAGCAACACTTTCAGATGATTTAAAAATAATATATGCTTTTAAGAATATGTATAATAATTATATTGAAAATGATAACACTAAAAGAGCTAATATAAATAATTATGTATTTACTAATAAAAAAGTTAGAGCAAAAAATATAAATAATATTTCTAGTTTATATTTTGGTGTTAAACCAAATCATAAAACTGTATATACATATGAAAACTATTATTTATTTGATCAAAAAAGTGAAACTTATTATATATATAAAAGAGATTATACATCAACTATAAATAAGGTTACTCACTATGAAGGAAGTTATGATGATAAATATATTTATATAGATGAATATGTTGCATATACAAATACTAAAACTGAACCAGCTATAAGCTATACTCATTCTAATAATTTACTTCCTATTGATATAACTAAAGAAAATATATTAGAAAACTTAGATATAATTGATCACTTTAAATATACATTTCAATATATAGAATCTAATAATGTTTTCCAATTAGTAAAAATTGAATATATTAAACCAAATGAATAATCATTTGGTTTTTTTATCATATAAATATAATGGGAGGTTATAAGTGAGTAAATTTAAAAATTATAAATATCCTATTATATTGCTATTGTCTATTATAGTAGGGAGTACTATAGGATTAATATTTAAAGAAAAAGCATGTGTTTTAGAAGGCTTTGGTACTATATATATAAATATGCTATTTATAGTAGTAGTACCACTCGTATTTACTACAATATCAAGTAGTATAGCTAGTATTAATTCGTTTAAAAGACTAGGTAGAATATTTAAATATATGTTCATTGTATTTATTATTACAAGTTTAATATCTAGTATATTTATGTTAATAGGATTGATGGTATTTAAACCATCTGGTGTATTAATGGATACTACATATAATAAAGAAAGTATTGATATAGTATCTAAACTAGTACAAATGGTAACAGTAGATGATTTTTATAAGTTATTATCAAAATCAAATATGTTACCATTAATAGTATTTACATGTTTATTTGGATTTAGTATTAAATTAACAGATAGTAACGAAATAAAGAATATTTTAAATAAATTATCTAAAGTCTTTATTAAGATGATTAGTTTAATTAATATGTATGCTCCAATAGGGTTATGTGCTTATTTTGCATCTTTAACAGGAGTATATGGTAAAGAATTTATAGGTAGTTATGCTAAATGCTTCATATTATATATTGTAATGGCTGTACTTTATTATGTAATATTTTATTCTTTATATACTTATATTGCGTATCGTAAAAAAGGAGTAAAATTATTTTATAAGAATATACTTTTATCTACCATTACTTCACTAGGTACATGTTCATCACTGGCAACATTGCCAGTTAATATAAAAACAAGCAAAGATATGAAATTAGATGATGATATAAGTAATGTTGTACTTCCAATAGGTTCAACTATACATATGGAAGGCTCTAGTATGGCTTCCATATTAAAGATAGGATTTTTATTCTCTTTATTTGGAATGTCATTTAATAATTTTTCATCTATAGTTCTAGCGTTAGTTATATCTGTTTTATCAGCAACTGTTATGTCTGGTATACCTGGTGGAGCACTTATAGGTGAATTACTAATTGTCTCTTTATATAATTTTCCTCCGGTAGCTTTTTCAATAATTGCTACTATTGGATGGATAATTGATTCACCAGGTACCTGTTTAAATGCGGTAGGAGATATACCTAGTTTAATGCTTATTAATAAGTTAGTTAATAATAAAAATTAATATTTTATATTTTGTTTATTTATGATATAATGAACTTGTATGATAGATAAGAAAGATTGGTGATTAGTAGTATGGTTAATGATATGAATAATCTTGAAATTATTAATTCAAACTATGATTTTAAAGAAATATATGATGAACTAGTATCTATAGCTTTAGAAAAACTAGCTGATAAACCTGTTGAATTTATTACTTCATATAATGAAAATATACCTAGTCCGTTATATGGTGATAGTATTCATATAAAACAAATACTTTTAAATTTATTAACTAATGCTATAAATAATACAAGTAATGGATCAATTACATTTAATATTAATTATATATTAAGAGATGATATTGTTAAATTAGTTGTAATTGTTGAAGATACTGGTGTTGGAATTAAAGATGAAGATATAGAAAAAATATTTAATCAAAATAATTCTTTAACTGTAACTAAAGAATTATTAAAACTTATGGATGCTAAAATAGCTGTTCAAAGTAAATTTTCTGAGGGATCTAAATTCACAGTATATATTGAACAAAAGACTATGCAAAATGAGGCTGATACTATAACTGGTTTAAAACCAGTAATGGTAGAAGATACAACTAAATATAATGGAAAGAAAGTTCTTTTAGTAGATGATGATCCAATTAATTTAAAAGTGACAACAAAACTATTAGAAGAATATGGAATAAGTGTTGATACAGTTAGAGGTGGCATTGAGTGTATAGATAAAATACTTGAGGGTAATAAGTATGATATTATATTTATGGATCAAATGATGCCTAATTTATCTGGAGAAGAAACTTTATATAATTTAAATAAAATAATAGGTTTTAATACTCCTGTAGTAGCTATTTCAACAAGTGAAAATGAAGAATTAAAAAGTAAATCAGTTAATTTAGGATTTAAGGTTTTCTTATCATTGCCTTTAAATAAACAAGAACTTGATAAAGTACTTAAAGAGATATTTGGTTCTTTAGAATCAAATAGTGATATTGTAGAAACTAAACAAGAATTAACTGGTAGAGAATTACTTGAAGCAAATGGTGTTGATGTAAATAAAAGTTTAGAATTATTAGGTGATATGGAAACATATGATGAGACAGCATCTGATTTCTTAAATGAATCTGAAACTAGATTAAAAAATATAGAAGATTATAAGAATATTTCAGATATGCCTAACTACGCTATATTAGTACATGCTATGAAGAGCGATTCTAAATACTTAGGATTTATGAAACTTGCAGAATTATCATATAACCATGAAATGGCTAGTAAAGCAAATGATGTTAATTATGTAAATGAAAATTATGATGAACTTATTACTGAAGCTAATCGTATTATTGAATTAGTAAGGAAATATTTAAATAAATAGGAGGATTAAAATGAACGAATTATTAGAGAAAATAAATAGTACAATTGATGATAGTATAAATACAAGTACACCTGAAGTTGGTCTTCAACTTAAAATACTTAAAGGTAATATTAATACAATATTTAATGAATATATGACAAGTAATACTACTGTTACAACTGGTTCAGTAGAAACTAATGAACCAGTTAGTAGTAAGAAAAACATACTAATTGTTGATGATTCAAGTATAATTAGAAATTATTTACAAAAAGCAGTAGCTGATAAATATGATGTTACTCCAGTTAGTGGAGGAGCTGATGCTATTGAAGTAATTCCAACTAAAAAAATTGATTTAATTTTATTAGATTTAATGATGCCTGGTATTGATGGCTTTGGAGTATTAGATTATTTAAAACAAAATAATGTTACTACACCAGTTGTAATTATAAGTGGAGATACTACTAAAGAAACTATTGATAGAGCGTTTACATATAGTGTTGTAGACATGATTGAAAAACCTTTCTCTGAAAAAGTTATAATGGATAAAATTAACAGAATATTAGACTAATGGTTATCTTTTTAAGAGTAATTATATGAAATAATTGCTCTTTTTTGTTATATTGCAAATTTATTAAATATATGGTATATTATATCCATCAAGAGGCAAACTTGATTAAATCAGGCGAGTTATCTTGTTTTTTAATGTTAATAGGTATTATGATTGGAGGGATAAATATGTTTATAGATGAAGTAACAATTGACTTACAAGCAGGTAATGGTGGTAATGGTTGTTTAGCATTTCGTCGTGAAAAATATGTTGAAATGGGTGGACCTTTTGGTGGTAACGGAGGCCATGGTGGAAATATAGTTTTTCAAGTTGATGAAGGCTTAAATACATTAATAGATCTTAGAATGAGTAAACATTATAAGGCTAAGAATGGTGAACATGGCCAAGGTAAAGCCATGAATGGTGCTAATGCACCTGACCTAGTAATTAAAGTACCATTAGGTACTGTGGTTACTGATTTAGAAACTAATTTTATCCTTGCTGATTTAACTAATAAAAATGATAGTGTAACAGTAGCGTATGGTGGACGTGGTGGTAGAGGTAATATGGCCTTTGTTACCCGTACTAATAAAGCACCTGATTTTGCTGAAAATGGGGAACCAGGAGAAGAGAAGAAAGTAAAAGTAGAATTAAAATTACTTGCTGATGTTGGACTTGTTGGACTTCCAAGTGTAGGTAAGTCTACAATAATTAGTAAGATAAGTGCTGCTAAACCTAAAATAGCAGCATATCACTTTACAACTTTAAAACCAAATTTAGGTGTTACTAAAACTAAAGATGGTAGATCATTTGTAGTAGCAGATCTTCCAGGTCTTATTGAAGGTGCTTCTTTAGGAGAAGGATTAGGAGATAAATTCTTAAGACATATTGAAAGAACAAGAGTTATTGCGCATGTTATAGATATGGCTTCAACTGAAGGTAGAGATCCATATGAGGATTATGTCACTATTAATAAAGAATTAGAAAACTTTAATAAAAAAATAATGGATAAACCACAAATTATTATTGCTAATAAAATGGATGTAGAAGGTGCTAAAGAAAACTTAGCTAAATTTAAAGAAAAAGTTGATGCACCTATATATGAAGTATCAGCACTAGATAATGTTGGATTAGATAAAGTATTAATTGCTTTAGCTGATATGTTAGATACTATAGAAAAACAACCATTATATGAAGATGAAAGATTTGAATCACATGTACTATATAAATTTAAACAAGAACAACCATTTAAAGTTACTAAAGAGAGTGATGGTGTTTATGTAATACGTGGTGATGAAATAGAAAAAATATATAAGATGACATGGTTTGTAACTGATGAAGCTTTCTTAAGATTTTCTAATAAATTACGTAAGCTTGGTATTGATGATAAATTAAAAGAGATGGGTATTCAAAATGGTGATACTGTTAGAATTCTTGATTATGAATTTGAATACAAAGAATAACTGGTAATTATTACCAGTTTTTTATTGACTTAATAAGATATATATGGTAAGATACACCTTAACTATAGGAGGTATATTATGGTCAAAAAAACTAAAGTGAAAGGATATAGAAGTCTTCATGATTTTGAAACAGATACTGAAGGTATAACGGACCTTTCAAATATTGAAGATGCTAATAAATTAACAGAAGTACTTTATAAGATTTCGGGATTATATGTTAAGTGCGCTGATGGATATTATTTGACAGGGGATTTATATACTACTTTGTTAAATAAATTACAAAATCATATTAAGAATGTAAAAAATATAAATGATATTAGATATTTAGACGGAACTTATTATAATTATATTAACAAAATATTAAACGGAGATTTTGAAATTAATTTTAAAGATTATTCTTATACATATGAAATAGAAAATAACGTTGAGATGAAAAGAACTACAATTGATCAAATATTAAGTTTAAGAAAATCTTTAAAACAACCTAAGAATGAATTATATAAAGATGATGGTAATGAAGATAATTTTAGTGATTTAAAAGAGATTGAAGATGAATTATATCTTATTACTGATTTAAGTGATATAAAACAAAGAAATTTACTTAAAAAAATTATTTATAAAATAATTAGATTATATGGTTATAAGTTAGTATTATCTACAGAAGTATTTGAATCTATAAATATAATTATTTCTAATTTTAAAGATAATGTAAAAAATACTGAATATTATTCTAAAACAAATAATGATAGAACATATATTGAAAAAATAATTAGTAGTTTACTTGATAATAATTATCCGTTAATGATATCTACTACATTAAGTTCATATTATAGTTTTGGATTAGATGAAATAGAAAGTGATATAGATACTAAAGCTTGTCAATTATCATTTCAAGATTTATTTAAATTAAATGAATCAGGTAAAACATATAAACATACTATTATAAAAGATAAAAATAAAGTTTATGTTAATAGTAAAGGAAAGTGTTAGACTTTCCTTTTTTTAGTATAATTTTGTAAAATTTGATAATATTTGTGTTAAAATGGTATTAGGTGACTTATATGTTATATAGTTCAATTGATAATAAAAAAATAAAAGATATAAAGAAATTAAATCAAAAAAAATATAGAGAACAATCTAAATTGTTTCTAGTTGAGGGAGAACATTTAGTTAAAGAAGCAGAAGCTTCAGGATATTTAGAGTACGCTATTATAGAGGAAGGTTATGATTTTAATTTTAATAAAGATAATATGTATGTTACTGATAAAGTAATGAAATATATATCTGAATTAGAAAATAATCAACATATAATGGGTGTATGTAGAATGTTAGATTCTAATAAAGAATTAGGTAATAAAATTTTAATATTAGATGATATACAAGACCCAGGTAATTTAGGTACTATTATTAGAAGTTCTGTAGCGTTTTCTTTTGATACTATAGTGCTTAGTAAAAATACAGTTGATTTATATAATGATAAAGTAATTAGAGCTACTCAAGGATTATTATTTAATATAAATATAATAACTTGTGATATAATAGATTTTATAAATGAGATTAATAGTGAGTATGATATTATTGGAACTAGGGTTGATAATGGTTCTGATATATCAATGTTAGAGCATAAGGATAAAATAGCGCTTATTATGGGTAATGAAGGTAGAGGAGTTAGTAATGAAGTATTATCTCTTTGCAATAAGTTTGCTCATATTAAGATGAATAAAAATTGTGAAAGCTTAAATGTAGGTGTTGCTGCTAGTATTATGCTTTATGAACTTAGTAAGTAGGAGAGAATATGGAGTATATTTATATTGGTGATGTAGTAAATACACATGGACTTAAAGGAGAAATACGTATACTTAGTGATTTTAAATTTAAAGAGAGTGTATTTAAAATAGGTATGAATTTTTATATAGGTAAGAATAAAGTATTAGAACAAGTTACATCTTATAGAGTACATAAAAATTATGATATGGTTACATTTAAAGATAAAACATATATAGATGATGTATTAATATATAAGGGAGAACCTGTATATGTTAATAGAGCTGATTTAGTATATGAGGGTTATTTAGATGAAGATTTAATTGGATTAGATGTATATTGTGAGGATAGAAAAATAGGACATATAGATAGTATACTTAAAACAAGTGCTCATGAAATATTAGTAGTAAAGAATGGTAGTAAACATTTAGTACCTAATATAGATGAATTTGTTGAAAAAGTAGATTTAGAAAATAAAAGAGTAGATATTAAATATATGAAAGGTTTGTTAAATGAAGATTGATATATTAACATTATTTCCAAAAATGTTTGATGGATTCTTAAGTGAATCTATTATAAAAAGAGCTATTGAAAATAAACATGTAGAAATTAATATAATTAATTTCAGGGATTATTCTACTGATCCACATCAAAAAGTAGATGATTATGGTTTTGGTGGAGGACCAGGAATGGTACTTATGCCACAACCAATATTTGATTGTATCGAAGATATAAAAACTCCTGATAGTAAAGTTATATTAATGACTCCACAAGGAATTAAATATAATCAGGGTGTAGCTTTTGATTTATCACATGAAAAACATTTAATATTCATTTGTGGTCATTATGAAGGTTTTGATGAAAGAATAAGAACATTAGCTGATATGGAAATAAGTATAGGGGATTTTGTTTTAACTGGTGGAGAAATTCCTAGTATGGCAATATGTGATAGTGTAATTAGATTAATAGATGGTGTAATTGAAAAAGAATCATATGAAGAGGAATCTTTTCAAGGTGATTTATTAGATTATCCTGTGTATACTAGACCAGCTGATTTTAGAGGTATGAAAGTTCCTGAAGTATTACTTAGTGGACATCATGCTAAAATAAATGAGTGGAGATATAATGAACAATTAAAAAGAACTAAAGAAAGAAGACCAGATTTATTAGAAAGAGTTGATTAATATGTCTAAGAATTGTTACCAACTAAATAAAAATATTAAATTTAATAAAATTATAATTGATTTTGGAAGTTTAAATGGGTTAGATATTACGCCTAAAAATAGTGGTAGATATGGTATGAATGTATCTAAATTAGATGTAATAGATAAGACTTTTATAGAAAAAATTCTAAAGAAAAAAATAAAAAGAAAG
>Ga0247608_10006645_pt1 | contig 12095 bp, 5 predicted proteins | sample 176DNAGHGlowgp2_FD_193490 | JGI IMG/M metagenome (GOLD analysis project Ga0247608, IMG submission 193490) | Sheep rumen microbial communities from Palmerston North, Manawatu-Wanganui, New Zealand - 1766 DNA GHGlow gp2 | ecosystem: Host-associated > Mammals > Digestive system > Stomach > Rumen ... | reverse complement strand
GAGGGTCTTTCTTTTTAAAAGCTTGATATTAAAGGTTTTTTGTGGTATAATGCAAAGGTAACCCGTTGTGAAGACACATTTGGAGGATTTTAAACATGAAAATCGATAATCGTTCAGGTTCTTTTTTAGGTACACTTTTTGCAATACTTATCGCAATCGGTACCTCACTCGCGATGGTCGGTTTTACCCTTTCTTCAAAGGGAAAGAAGCTCTTAAAAAAGCTCTTTACCTTGACCAGATACGAAAGTGATGACGACGATGAGTAAGATTTTTATGAAACGTAAGACCCAGGTAAGTGGAAACACTTTACCTGGGTTTTCACATATAAAAAACGACCTTGCATTAGCTGCAAAGTCGTCTTGTGGCACTCATTTCAGTCCGAAGTTTTGCCACTTCTTCATCCTCATTTTTGAATGGATATCTTCCAACGTTTCGTGATAACATCTGACTTTGAACCAATCGCTACTTTGGAAATGAATTTCCTTGTCTTTGATTTGTTCGTAGACATCATTGATGAGTTGGTATGCATATTCCATTTGTTCAAAAAAAGGCTTTGGATTCTGTGGGTAAAATTCAGCTTTGAAGTAGTTATCTATCGCAGTGACTCGTGGAAGGTCCTCAAATTTTTTTGCATCGAGTACTCCGCTCATCTCTATGATTTCAAGATAACTTCCTGTCATTTGGATGAATTTTTCTCCCAACCGGACATAATGAAGGCTGAATACGTACCACGCTGCGTAACCTAAGAGCAAAGCAATGACAATTATCAATATGGCCATCTCTTATCCTTCCTTTCTATACCGGATTGTTCCTAGTTACGGCATAGATTATAACACGGTATAGGCCATTTTACAACAAAAATAGAGCCTTTTTTAAGGGCTCTATCTTTTTATTTATTATTATTCTTCATCGTTTTTACTTTTTTTAGTAATTACAATTTGAATAACGTTAACAGATATTACTGCTATTACTACACATACTACAATCACTGGAATCATATCACCAGTCTTAGGTGTTGCCTTTTGAACTGAAATATTATTAGTGTTTGTGTTTGTATTTGTAGTATTTCTTACTACAATTACTGTATTTTTTGGAGCTGTATTGCTATATACAACTTTGTTTTGATTTGATGGAGCTGGAATAACTGTAGTTTGACTTGGTGGTTCTGGAGCTGGTCCAGGGTTTGGTTGTGGTTCTGGACTTGGTTTTATTTCTTCATTAGCAACCTTTATCTTAACTACTTGAGTGCCATCAGCATTCTTTATTATTTCAACTTTATCAGATAAATCTTTGGTGTATCCATCCTCATGTGTATAAGTCATAGATACTTTTCCGATTTCGTATGATTTGTTATCTTTTGTAATTTGTTTTGCTACTATTATTTTAATAGTATCATTTGTTTTATTATATCCTGTTGGTGCTTCTGCCTCTTTAATGCTGTATATATCTTCTTTAGATACATTATCTCTATTTATTTCAACTTTTTCGATATTTACATATCCTTTTACAGATTTGTAATCCTTTCCGTTTACTGTAAATTTAGCATTTCCAGATTCGATAACTTTTCCTTCAGGATTTACTTTTACAATTTGTAATACGTATTCGCCTTTACGTCTATTTACGATTACTTTATCAAAATCATCGTCATCTTCTTGACCAGGAACATAGTTGTCTTCTGTTACCTTGTCTTCTCCACCATTATATTCTGATGGATTTTCTGGATAAACGAAGTTAGATTCTTCTGAATCTCTATCTATAGCATCTGTTCCATCTTTATTTGTAATTTTTGTAATTTCTGCCATATTTGTTAGAACTTTCATATCTTGAACATCAGTTGATACTTTTAATACCACTTTCAAATCTTGATAATCTAATTCTTCTGTTTCTTTATGTGCATCTATTAATTCTGCAACATATTTATCATTTGTAGTAATTGTTCTAGTAGTTTCGTTATAATCCCAGATTTCATTGATCTTTGCATCTTCTACAAATTCTAATCCTTCTGGTATATAATCTTTAACTTGTTTTACATATCCTGGTTTATTACCTTCGTTATAAACCCTGATTGTATATAGAACATAATCATCTCTTTCTACATATACTGGATCTTTTGGTCCATTATATTTTGCTGTAGTTTCTTCTTTTGTATCAAGTGGTGTTAAATCCACTTTTGGTTCTCTTGATTTATCTCCACTAAGCATTTCTTCATCTGTAAATGTTGCATTATCTGCACTTATTCCAGATACAAATTTTCTAAGTGAGAAATCAAGTTTTTCGTGGTTAACTACTGTTACAGTAATCTTAAATTTACCGTCAATTTCTTCAACTTTAATATGTTCTTTATCTTCTCCTACTATTTCATTGCCTTTCATTATTTGTAGTTTAGCTGAAGCTATTTCATATCTTGTTGCATCATCTGACAATTTCTTTGATACAGTAACTAATAGTGTGTCTTCTAGACCTACATAACCTTCTGGTGCTTTTGTTTCTTTTACTGAAAATACATCTTCAATATTAACATCTAATGAAGTTATCTTAATGTTTTCCAAGAATTTAACTACACCATCTTTTGTTTTTCTAGCATTACCAGTAATATCAAATTCTGTTTCGACATTACTTAATACTTTTCCTGTTTCATCTGTTTTAACAACTTCAAATGAATAGTATCCATATACTGGTTTTACTACTACTCTATCAAAATCATCTTCATCTTCTTGACCAGGAATATAATTATCTTCTGTGTTTTCATCTATACCGCCGTTATATTCTGAATAATCCGCTGGTTTAACCATATTGTTTTCACCAGAATCTCTATCTAATACATCATTTCCATCTTTATCTGCATATTTTGTTATTTCAGATAAGTTTGTAATGTTTGTATTATCACTAGCTGTAGTTTTTACTCTACATACTATTTGTAGATCTTGGTAATCTAGGTCTTTACCTTTTTCATATTCATTTAATACTTTTGGTACATATTTATCATTTGTAGAAACTGAATTTGTTTCCTCATCATAGTTCCAGATACTATTAATATCTGTTTCTTCTGCTGAAACGAATTCTAAATATTCAGGTAAATAATCTGCTACAGCTTTCGCTTGAGCTTTTATTATACCCTCGTTATATACTCTAATTGTATAAAGTACATAATCTTTTCTGTTTACTTCTACTGCTTCTTTTGTATGATTGTAATCAGCTGTTGTGCTGTAATTACCATCTAATTTAGATTTATCTACTACAGGGACCCTAGATAAATCTCCTGATAAGTATTCTCCCTCTTCGAAAGTTGCATCTTTGCTTACTGCTGTTACGAACTTTCTTAAAGATAAATCTGCTTTTGTATTATCCTTTAGGATAATTCTATCAAAGTCATCATCATCTTGTTGTCCTGGGATATAGTTATCTTCTGTGTTTTCATCTTCTCCACCATAATATGATGGTCTGTTTTGTGGCATTTCAAAGTTAGAAACTTCTGAATCTCTATCTTTTGCCACTGTTTTGTCAGCATATTGCATTTCTACAATTTCAGCCATATTAACTAGGTTAATATCTGCTTTTGCTGAATCTAGAACTTTACATACTATTGTTAGTTCTTGATATTTTAGCTCTGCTCCTACAGTGTGACCTGTAAGTAGAACTGGTATATACTTGTCATTTGTTACAACAGTTTTTGTTGTTGCATCATATGTCCAAATATCATTTCCTTCTGCGTCTGCAACGAATTCTAATCCGTCTGGCATGTAATCTTTTACTTTAGTTACATATCCATCTTTTCTTCCTTCGTTGTATACTCTTATTTTGTAGGTTACTAAATCACCTTTTTTAACTTCTACAACATCTTTTGGATGATTATATGAAGCTGTAGTTTTTCCATCTACATCAAGTGGTTTTAGATCTACTTCAGGAACTCTTGATTTGTCACCTGTTTCATAACTTACTGTTTCTCCCTCGTTAGAAACTTTTGCTATGAATTTTCTTAGTGACATATCTAATTTTTCATAATTTTTTACTTTTACTACTATATTAGTTGTTCCGTTTTCTTGTGTGAATGAAATGTTTTCTGTATCTTCTACATAATTTCCTTCACTATTTGTAACTTCCATTTTTACACTATCTACTAAATATGATTCTTCATCATCTGATAGTTTCTTATTTACAGTTACTTTAATTGTTCCGGCAAATTCTGAATAGTTGTCAGGTGCTTTTGTTTCTTTAATTATATATGTATCAGGTGTTGATACATTATTTTTATTAATTTTAACATCAGCATATTCTACTTTGCCTTGTACTGTTTTCTTTTCTACATTATTGATATCGAATACTGTTTCAAGTTCTGTAACTACTCTACCTAACTCGTCAGTTTTTACGATTTCTAAATTGTAGTTTCCTAATATTTCTTTTTCGTTTGTTACTGCTACTTTAATTGTAGTACCATCTAGTGTTACTACTGCTGAATCACCAGATACTTTTGTAACATTTGTTACTACGTAGTGGTTGTCAACGACATCTTTTTCTACTTCAATTACGATAGGTCCAGATAACTTCTCGTATCCTTGTGGAGCATTCTCCTCTTCTATTGTAATTGTCTCTTTTTGTTCACTTGCAATTGATATTGAATCTCTTGCTATTTTACCATTAATACCTGTTACAACTGATTCTGCTTCGTGATTTCCGAATTTAACCTTAAATCTTACATCACCTAATGCTGCACCAGTTTTTAAATCTGTTTTTGTTAGCTCAAATCCATAGTCTCCTGTAATCGCCTCGTCGCTAGCAACTACTTCTATAGTATTTGAAGCTTCATCAACTGTTGCTACCATATCGCTTGAACCTGATTGTTCTGCGATTTCAACTCTATAATTTGATCCATCAACTATTTTATTAACTTTTATAGTTAATGTTTCGTTGTTAGGAATATATCCTGCTGGAGCTTTGGTTTCTTTGATTGTTATTTCATCGATTCCTGCTTCAGTAATTTTTATTGGATCTAATGTTATTCTTCCATAAGAATTTGTTGTAAATTTTGAACCATTTATTTCAAATTCTGCATTTGGAAGTCTAAGTGAGTTGTTATTTTTATCTACTTTAATTAATGTTAAATCATATTCTCCTTCGTTCTTTTCGTCTGTTGCTACTACATTAATTGTTTTTGTAGATGCATCAAAAGTAGCTGTGTAACCTTCAACTTCATGCGTTGTATTTAATGAAATTGAATATTCTTTGTTCACTACTTGTTTTACAACTTCAAGTTCGAAGACACCATATAATTTTTTATAACCATTTGGTGCTTTAATCTCTTCTATTTGAATCTTGTCTGTTCCCGTAGCATTTATAACTGTAGCTGGAACTTCTATTATTCCAGTATTTTCTGCAGTTGTATACTCTTGTCCGTTTATTCTGAATTTAGCATTTGCTAATGGACTAGAAGTTGATTTGTCTAATTTTCTTAAATTAATATGATATGAATCATCTGTTATATCATTCTTTAATGTATAGTTAATTGTATTTGTGCTTGAATCGAATGATACGTTTACATGACTGTTTTCAGGTGAAACTTCTACTTTGGTTACTGCGAAAGCACTGTCTCCTTGTTCTTTAGTTACAGTTATTGTGACATCTTCATCAAATACTTTGTAACCTTCAGGAGCTGTTACTTCTTTTACTACTATTGTATCTGTTCCTGCTTCAGTTATTTCAATTGGATCTATTGATATTGAACCATTAGTTCCAGTTGTAACTGTTTTTGCTTCGTTATCATTTACTTTAACAGTAAATGGTACACCAGCTATTGGAGCAGATTCATATGAATCAACTTTATTTATAACGAAATTATATTGTCCTGATAATGCTTCATCTTCTGCTGTAATTTCAATTGTGTTTGTTGTAGCATTATATTCTGCACTCATTCCTTCAACTTGTGAAGAAACGTTTACAGATTTAACTTTATATTCGTTACCAGCAATTTCTTTTGCTACTACTAGATTCATTATTCCATTTATTTTCTTATAATTTGCTGGAGCTTCTGTTTCTTGTACAACTATAGTTTCATCATCAACTGTAGTAATCTCTTTTTCTACTTTGATTAATCCATCTACATCTGTTTCGTAAACTTCATCTCCTACTTGGAATTTAGCATGTTGTAGTACTTTTGTACCATCTGCTTTATCTTTCTTTAATAATTGGATATTATAACTACCTTCTATTTTAGTATTAGATACTTCTAAACTAACTAGTTTTGTAGTTGTATTTAATCCAACTGTTTCTGGATAATTTGTATTATTTTCTGGTCTTGTTATTGTAACTGAATCTACCCTTAATTTACCTTCATCATTTTCAGATTTAGTAACTTCGATTACAGCTGTACCAGGATTTTCTGCATATCCAGTTGGGGCTTTTGTTTCTGTTATTTCGATTCTATCTTTGCCCGTATACTCTGTAGTAGCTATAGTGATTTCAATTTTACCATTTGTTTTTGTTGTATATTCTACTGCTTCTTCGTCATTAATTTTTACATTGAATTTTGCACCTGGTAATATATTGCTATCAGAATTTACTTTTGTAAGTTCTAGATAATAATAATCACTTGGTGAAATTGTAAAAACTTGGCTGCTAGAGTTTTCTGTATCTTCCCTTGTAATAAGAACTGCTTCTTGATACGTGGTTTGATTTGCTACTCTAGTAGTTTTCCATACAGTTGGTATTCTATCATTAATAGTATAGGTTAAATGACCTTTAATATTTTTGATATTAACTCCTGCTGGAATTCTAATATAAAATGGTGTATCAAATAATTCGGTAAGAGCTTTTGTACTTGGTACTAGTTCTTCACCGTCACCTTTTACTAATACTTCATAACGAGATGGATCAATTTCTTCATTCAATTCATTTAGGATTTCTACTTTATAATTAGAGTAGGTTCCTGTTGCTGATTGAATTTGGAACGGACCTGCTGTATAGTATTCATCAGTTTGTGTAGCTGCACTTACTTTGCCATCCTCAATAAATTGTGGATAAGAAAATGCTTCTTCATAAATATCTTGATGAGCTACAGCCTCTCTTATTAAATATTGATATAGGTGATTTGCTAATTTTTGTCTATCACTACCTATTGATCTACTTTCATCATCAACTAATGCTTTAATTGATATTGATGGAAGTGTCTCTCTTGAATATGGCTCTTCATTACCATTTGTAAAATGCCATATTGCATATTGTTGTACAACATCGATATCATCGTCTGTTAAAAATGCTTCTACATCTTCTAATGAATATTCATCAGTATAATCTGAAAAAGCATTTTCTAGATATGTATCTTTATATGTTGCATCAACTGTTTTCAAATATATATTGTTAAGTAACCATTTTATGGCTCCATAGTTGTTTGTCCATGTTGTTGTGCCATATGCTGCACCTAACCTTATATTTTGAATATTCTCTGAATCTGGATTGTTGAATGATCCATAATTTGAATAATTTTCAACTCCATCTCCTTCTCCAGGGAATTGTTTTATTGCACTTAAGCAATAAAATGCATTGCTGAAATTTGAATCATCTTCTTGAGTTGTTATCTTATGAACAACTTTTGTTCCTACTGTGTACTGATATGGTGTCTGATCATATATAGCTGCTTGCTGTGGTGTTAATGTGCTTGATGATGGACCGCCAGCTCTATAATTTGCGACAAATAAATTTGCCTTTTGATCAGATGAAGTAAGTACAGCAGAGTAAGAAGATGTTACAAATCCGAATACGACTACTAGCATAATTAGCACTACTAGAAGCGTATTTTTCTTAGTAACCTGTCTGCTTCTCATAACCTTTCCACCTTTTCATATAATTTAAGATAATATTATACTATGTCTAGAGTACTAATTTGGCAAATTATATTCTCGTTACAATTTATGCATTTTGCTAGGGGACTGCATTTGAGTGTTTTTTTATCAAATAAATAACATTTATTTCATTTATTTTTCTTGATTTTTAGGGCAAAATTAGCATAATTGTTATAAGTCTTTAATCCCAACGAAAAGAGAGCTTTATTATGCAAATAAAGCTCTCTAAAATATTTTTATTTTTACTTATTTTTTTAGTTTATTTTTAACTATTTTTTATCTATTAATCTATCTCTCCTTTTTCCGCCAAATACTCGTCATATGTACATTCTCTGATTACTACATTGTTTCCAGTTATATCTATAATCTTGTTTGCTACTGTTTGAGTTAATTGGTGGTCATGAGACGTGAACATCATGATTCCCTTGTATTTCTGCATTCCTTCATTAAGTGCAGTAATTGCTTCCATGTCTAAATGGTTAGTTGGCTCATCAAAAATTAAAAAGTTTGCTCCTGAAAGCATTAATTTTGATAAAATACATCTAACTTTTTCTCCTCCGGATAAAACTTTAACCTTTTTTAAAGCCTCTTCTCCTGAGAAAAGCATTCTTCCCAAGAAACTTCTGACATATGTTTCATCTGGATCTTTTGAATATTGACGTAACCAATCTGTAAGTGTCATATCAACATCAAATAAATAATTTCCATCTTTTGGGAAATAATCTTTTGTTATTGTTGTTCCCCAAACTAGTTCTCCAGAATCTGGTTCCATCTCTCCTGCAAGGATTTGGAAAAGTGTAGTTTTTGCAATTTCATTATCTGAAAGTAGTGATATTTTATCTTGTCTTTTTACAGTAAATGTAATGTTATCTAATACTTTCTCACCATTAATTGTTTTTGAAATATTTTTAACTTCTAATATTTCTTTTCCTTGTTCTCTATCTGGTTTGAAATCAATATATGGATATTTTCTATTTGATGGTTTTATTTCTTCTAATTCTATTTTCTCTAATGATTTCTTTCTTGATGTAGCTTGTTTTGATTTTGATGCGTTAGCACTAAATCTTGCAATGAAGTCTTGTAACTCTTTAATTCTTTCTTCTTTCTTTTTGTTAGCTTCTCTCATTTGCTTTAGAGCTAATTGGCTTGATTCATACCAGAAATCATAGTTACCTGGATATACTTTAATCTTACCAAAGTCTACATCAGCAATATGAGTACAAACTTTATTTAAGAAATATCTATCGTGAGATACAACTATTACAGTATTATCGAAATCAATTAAGAAATCTTGTAACCAATTTATTGTTTTTATGTCTAAGTCGTTAGTAGGCTCGTCTAATAAAAGAACATCTGGGTTTCCAAATAATGCTTGAGCTAAAAGAACTTTAACTTTGTCTTTAGCTTCAATTTCTTTCATTAGTTTATAATGGTATTCTGTATCAATTCCTAAATCATTTAAAAGTTTAGCTGCATCTGATTCTGCATTCCATCCATCTAATTCTGCAAATCTTTCTTCTAATTTTGCAGCTTTCATTCCGTCTTCTTCAGAGAAGTCTGGTTTGCTATATATAGCATCTTTTTCTTTCATTATTTTATAAAGTTCACCATTGCCCATCATAACAGTATCTATTACTGTATATTCTTCAAAAGCATAGTGATCTTGTTTAAGCATTGATAGTCTTTCACCTTTGTCTAATATTACTTCACCTTTGCTTGGTTCAATTTCTCCAGATAATATTTTTAAAAATGTTGATTTTCCGGCACCATTGGCACCAATTAGTCCATAACAATTTCCTTTTGTGAATTTAATTGTTACATCTTCAAATAATACTCTCTTTCCAAATCTTAAGGTTACTCCATTTGATAAAAGCATTTTAAAATACCTCCTAAATAACTTAAAGCCACTCTATTATAACCTATTTTTCTAGTAATTTCAAATATTTTAACATATATTTTATTTATTTTCTTCTATTATATATATGCCTTTATTTAATAATTTTTCTTTTTTGACTTAAAAAATTAATTTTGCTATAATTAATTTAGGTTTGGATTTATCCAAGCTGTTGAAAAAGTGAATAAGGTACTGGTAATCAAGTCTAAATTCCGACGCTTCTTTACGTATAAAATACGAAAGAAAGAGAGGAATTAATATATGGATGATATAGATTTAGAAAAATATTATGAGGAGGAACGCAAAGTTTGCTTCATAACAAATCAAATCATACGAAATATAGAGGGGCTTGGTGAAACAAAAATATCGAATGCACATAGAGAACATCTATGTGACATGATTGTCGATGGTATAGACGGTTTAGTTGGAAAATATTTAAGCGCTCAGGCTGCTTCCAATAGCAGTTTTAGAAAATTTATTCGTGAGGCTCTTAAGAGCATTTCTGATAAGTTGTTTTCTTTAATAATCAACCTAAATTTTGTCGATGGTAGATTGCTTGATGCCTATGATGACATCAACAATATCCTATAAAAAAATCTTACGAAGATTTTTGTCTCATTTAATTACCAGTAAAATGGCCTATTAAGTGAGTTTTTAAATTAAAATGAAACATAATAGGAGCGCATCGGGATTTTAAATTTGATTCCGGTGCCCTTATTCACACTTTATTAATAAGATGTGGATAAGATAGCCAAGGTTTGACTATTTTTTTTATTATGATATAATATTTCTAGGCCATCGGGATCTATGATTTCGGTGCGCTCCTATTAAATTTCATTTTAAAGGTAAAAAGTGTACTTATAAAGTACACTTTTTGCTTTGTATATGTATTATTTATTATGACAAAAAAAGGATTCTAGCTTTTGCTAGAATCTTTCTTTTTAAACAAACTTGAGAAAACCTCTTTAATTGCTATTATAATTTTCTTATACCATGGTAGTGAATTCATATCCATTGGTAAATTTGCACTATCTGGAAGTGTTTCAGCTTCTGGTATATCCATAGTTGGATCAATAACAGTTTCATCTGCTACTTGAGCTGTTTCTTCCACAGCTATATCTTCTACAGCCATATTTGAAACTTGAATTGTTCTTGCTGGTTCTGCAGTAGTTACACCTGCGCCAACATTTGTCTCAGCAGCAACTTCTCTTGCTGGTGTGCTAACCTCTGGAGCTGTGCTATCAATATAACTTGATGCTTTAACTTCTGCTGCAGCTTCGTTTTGTTTATTATTGAATATATTGTCTGGATTGTATTTTGCTTTAAGTTCTTCTTGATATTTTCTTTCGTTCTCTTTATATGTTGCTAAAAGCTCTTGTTTTTCTTCTTCTGATTCGTACCAATAGTTTACAAGCATTACTGCAACTAATGCTCTTGTTTTATCTGATAGTTCTTGTTCATCTAATGGAACTTCTGGATCTAAGTGTTTTTCATAAGTTTCATCTTTGAATGTATCAAAGATTTTAATCAACTTTTTAGGAAGTCTACCTACATAGTCCTCTCCTAAAATATCAAGAATTTCTAGCATTTCTGCATATGCATATGCTTGTTCACTTTTTACCGCGTATCCCATGGTTTATTCTCCTTTTTAATCTCTTGTATTTCCATCTTTATCTTCTTTTGATTCTGGTTCTTTCTTTCCGTTTATTTCATTATCTATTTCTTCAAGGCTACTAAAGAATGAATCATCTGGAAGTGGTGCTGCTTCAATCTCTTTTGCCATTTGTAGATCTTTTTTACTTACAATATCTTTTTCGACTGTTCCGGTTGTCTCTCCACTTGTGTCAGTTGAACCCGCATCATTTTCTTCTAATGCTACTTCCTCTATATGTGCCTTAGCATTTGGATCAACTGAAATGTCTTCTAATGAAAGAGTATCTAGTGTTACTTCTGGAGCTGCTTCTTTTACTTCTCCTGGAACCAAAATAGTTTCTGGAGAAATAGTCTCTTTTACATCATTTTGAAGAGATCCTTCATGTGTAACTTTTCCATCGGTTGTTACTGTTGTTGGTGAGTTTTCTATATCTTTTTGAGCCTTCTCTTTAATAGTTCTACTTAGTCTTTCATTAACAAATCTTGAAATTCTCTTTCCTAAAGAATTTCCACTTACCATGTCTCCGAATGACCTATTTGATGTTTGTACTTTAAGAGGTTTTGCACCTTTTCTAATGTTGTCTTCTGCTGTACCAAGTCTTGGTGTTGTCATTCGTCTGAAAGTATCTTTAATACTTTCAATCATTTGAGCTATTCTACCTTTAGGTTGAGTTTCAATTAGTTCTTTGCCTGTCATGTCTTCTAAATTTTCATCT
>Ga0247608_10006643_pt1 | contig 12096 bp, 10 predicted proteins | sample 176DNAGHGlowgp2_FD_193490 | JGI IMG/M metagenome (GOLD analysis project Ga0247608, IMG submission 193490) | Sheep rumen microbial communities from Palmerston North, Manawatu-Wanganui, New Zealand - 1766 DNA GHGlow gp2 | ecosystem: Host-associated > Mammals > Digestive system > Stomach > Rumen ... | reverse complement strand
TTGCCAGCAGCAGGCGTGAGCGTTATTTCACCCAAGTAAACCTCATCGTTGGCTTCATAGAAGTCTATCCGGGCAAACGGAAGGTCTGCCGACAGTTTGGCTGCATACTCTTTCATGAGGTCGAAGTATGCCGGTTTGGCGTATTTATGTGGATGGGGCAAAACTTGCGTCCAAGGAGCGGAAATCCGTGTCATAGAACCTTTGGTGCGGTTCATTCTCGTTCCATCAGCTGCTCCGGAATAAAGGGGGCGACCAGGTCTATAGTTGATTTCTTACCAAACCGTTGGCTGCGGTGAAATCCAGGGCGTGACTCCGAGCATCTGGCACATAATATCCGTGCTGCGTATGATGAATGGTGCTGCGCCGGTTTCGTGTGCGGGCATGAGGGGCGAGCTGCCGTAGTCGGCGGTGTCGAGTATCACATTGTTCAGTCCTTGGCGGCTGAGGAATTGATAGAGGTTTGTGGTGTTGGCCACTGGCACGGTGATGTCCAGCGTGTTGTGGAAAAGATAGATGCGCTCGTCGTTCCGGGGTGTCCAGCCGTGGCAAAGGTTATCGCTGTTCATGGCTTGCAGCAGGAGCTGCGAGTTGTGCGAATTGGTGTCGAATAGTGCCGAATTCAGGTAGTCTCCGATGACCTGCGAACCAATCTTGCTGTCAATCTCCTCGCGGGTGTATTTCTTGCTCAGCACCCATTCGTCGATATGGCTCAAAAGCGGCTCCACAAACATGGCCTCTCGGGGATTGTTCAGTTGGAAGTATTCATTGTAGGACAGCAGTACACTCACGACAGTGCTGGGCATACCCGTAATTGTGCTCGAAAGGAACTGCCTATAGGTCTCTGGAATGTCGTAAGGCCCCGCTCCGGCAAAGGTGTGCGAGATGCTGATGTTGGGGTAACTCTCATCGACCAACCGCACCACGCCCATGGCCGTTTGTGCTCCTTGCGAGTAGCCTATGTTGAACAGATAGTCGCCCCAAGCATAGCCCATGGAGTCTAGCAGATGTTTTGCCGCAAGCAGGGCGTCCACACTGCTTTGTGCATTGGCACGCGATATACAGTAGGCCTGGTGCGCATCTTCGGTTCGGCCAAAGCCGTAATAGTCGGGAGAGATAGTGATTAGTTTTCCTTTGGCAAAAAGTTTCTGCATGGTGAGTTCGCCGCGGGAGGGACATTGGTCGGCCTGATAGATGGTGTAGTGGTTGTAAAGGATCAGCCCTTGGGCTTGGTCGTGCCGTTTCACGCTGTCGCTAATGGTGATGGTGCCGGAGAGCATAACGGGTTGTCCAAAGGGGTCTTGGGATGGGTACACGAAAATGTATGCCATCATCTTTGCATCCCCATGGTAAACGGAGTCAGTGATATGGGTCGGTCCAACAGCCTCTTCCACAGTAGGATACAAATCATCCTCGTGGGTACATGATGCGCCAATCCAACAGAGGACAAGGGCGATAAGGATTGACTTGCAAACTGTTTTCATGTGGATTCAGTACGATGATTAAAACTTTTACTCACTTTCTGGCGCTTCCGTAACGCTCTTTCCGACGGATAGAGACGCTCTTTCAGGCTGTTCCGAAAGGCGGGAAGCGATAAAAATATCGAGGGCATACAGGGCAGCTAGGAATGCTGAGACGAAGATTTCGTCGGCCAGCACCCATCCAAACCGAGACACAAAGTGCCATACGGATAAGCCAAGCAGAATCAACGGGCATACATAAAGCCAAATCTTCCTACGGGCCTTTTCATATATAATATATGGGGGAATACCCAGAAATATAGCCACCACCACAGGAGAAACCATCAGATAGAGAATCACACTGTATGCGTTCAAGTCCTCATCTGCCTGATTCCAATAGTTGAAGTTGCACACCAAATAGCCTATCCAAATCAGGTGGAATAAGAGAAAGCACCCCATAAACACAGCGAAGAAAGAGAATCTTTTCCGCTTGATGAATGAGGCTGCTTTATGGAGGGAGGAAAGCATTGAGCGTTAATCAATCTTGCGGCCGAAGATAGTGTATCCGGCACCCAACATGAATGTGTTGCCATGTCCCACAGAGTAGCTTGCGGTAACATACCACGGGTTGCTCAGTTTGTAGGCTGCACGCATCAGGAAACCATTGCTGTGGAAATGGTCGGTGCCGCGGTAGCCGATGCCCAGGATGATGGCACTGTTGTTGGGGAAAGAGAAGGCCACTGTGGGGGTGAATCCGAAGCCCACACCACGGGAAACATTCAGTTCGACATATCCGCCTACGGATATAAGGTCGGTGACGGGGAAAGTCATGTCAAGGCCTACGCCCAACATCACGCCACCTTGGTCGTTGATGTGAGCGGGGTCGGTGGAGACGGGATAGCTCAGACCGCCGATGCTGGCGTTGGCCCCCATGAAGAACTTGCGGGCCACGTCGCCGCATTCCACCGTCCAGCGGACGCGTCCGTCGTAACCGCGGGGGATGTAGCAGTAGAGACTCTGCCACTTGTTAATAAGGTTGGTGCCAATCTCCTCAAAGGCCGCCTGCAGTTTGTCGAAATTGGTCAGCGAGTAGAATTTGTTGTCGTTGGCATTGTGCGAAAGGGCACTCAGCACACGCTCGAAGTCGGTATTGGTGCGGTCCACATCGTTGCCGCGGATGGCTAGCACATAACTCTCGATGGGTGCCCCGCCAATCTTCTCTTTCATGATGCGTTGGTTCACGTGCTGGAAGTAGCGGTGCTCGGTACCTTCAGCAGCCTTGCCAATCTTGGGGTCGAAGGAGTCATTGTCATAGCCATCGGTGAAGGCGATGATGTAGTTTCCGTCGTATTTCTTATCCTTGCTGACTTTCAGCTTGCCAACATATTGTTTGATATTGTCTAAGCCTTTGTTGATGGCGTAGTAGAAGGCGGTGCGGTTGTTCAGTTGCAGGGTGTCGATAAACTGGAACATGTCGCGTTTGCTCTCCTTGGTTAAGGGTCGCAAGTCGAAGGTGCGAGTGTTCTTCATCGAGTTGAATCCCACAATGCCGATATGCACATTGCCGTCGCTGGACTTGTCGATGATGACGTCAATAAATTGTTTGGCGGCGTTCTTGAGCTTCACAAAGTCGGCATCGCCGATGGAGGAGCTGCAGTCCAGCACCAGCATAATGCTCATCACCTTCTGTTGCGTGAAGGCGGCTTCGGCGTTCTCCACCTCGCTGTCCACTTGCCAACGGCCGCTGTTGTTCTGCCAGCGGTAGAATTTCAGGCCGCAGTTGAATCCTTGAGGGTGAGTGGTGGCGGCGTGGTCGAAAACCAGCTGCACCCCCTTGTCTGTGTCGTGGCCGTAGATGGTGTCGCTGTCGGTAAACGTGATTCCTTGGCTTCGAATATTGTATAGTTTCCAAGGCTGGCCCGTTTTATTGGGTGTGGCCAATTGCCCTTCGATGTAGAATTTTGCTTTGTCGGCTTGTGCAAAAACTGAGAGCGAGAGCAGCAATGCGGCTGCTAGCAGTGTGAGTTGTTTCTTCATGTTGTGCCTACTATATATTATTATGTTTCGTATTAAAACGTGCTTTTTTACTATTTATTGTAACCGTTACAAAATAAATCTGGTCATGTATTGATATACAATAGGTGACACCGTGTAAGGCGGTTGAGGGACAGGCTTTGCGAGATGGGTGGAGAATAATATGCTGAGGATTCTTGACAATTAGATTTTTCTTCGTATTTTTGCATTTCTAAATCTACAATAAAAACTTACGGATTATGACAGAACTCCTTATCCTCTTTGCAGTTTCGCTTGCGGTGAGTGCCGTGGGCTGGAAGTATTTTATCTATTTTTTCAGTCTGGGCTACGGTTATGGTATCGTGGCTTTGGCGGTGGCTATGATGGTGATGTTTGGCAGTGTTCTCTCCGCTCCCACGGCAGCGCTGTGCGTGTTGCTGATCGTATTCGGTATGCGTTTGGGTACTTATTTGTTGTTGCGCGAACGCAAGGCAACGGCCTACCGCAAGATACTCTACGACCCTTCGCTTCAGAAGAAAAAGCCTGTCGGTGTAATCGTCACCGTATGGCTGTTCTGTGCCATCCTGTATGTGCTGCAGGTCAGTCCTGTTGCTTTCCGTCTGATGAACACCAAAGCAGGTGCAGAGGTCAGCGACCTCTGGGCCTGGATAGGTTCTGCCGTGGTGCTTTGTGGCATTCTGCTCGAAGCCTTTGCCGACATACAGAAGAGTGCCGCCAAGAAGCGCAATCCCAAACGCTTTGTCGATACGGGACTCTACCGTATCGTCCGCTGCCCCAACTATCTCGGCGAAGTCACCATTTGGACAGGGGCTATGCTTAGTGGCATTGGCGCAGGCCTCACTTGGTGGCAGTGGCTTATAGCCGCCGTCGGATATATCGGCATCGTCTACGTTATGTTCAGCGGTGCCCGCCGACTGGAGCTGCGCCAGAACGAAGTGTATGGAACTGACCCCGAATACCAGGCCTACGTCAAGAAGACACCCATCCTCATCCCTTTCCTGCCCATCTACAGCGTTGAGCGTTACAAGTGGCTTCAGGCCTGATATTCTTATTGCCACAGGCGACTTCCAAGGCATAAACATGAGATTGGATTTGGCACAGCCTGTTCGGTCTTTAGGCAATGAAGAGGCTTGAAAAAAGAATACTCGATGGATGCAGAAAAAGAGAAAAGTGAAGAACTGCTCAGCCCCGAGATAGTAGAGGCCATGGGCATTAGTCAACCCGCTTTTGAAGAGATACAAGGGATTGTTGGCCGTATGCCTACGGTGCAGGAACTCAGTACCCTGCTTGCCATGTGGGAGGCCAATGGAAAGCAACAGAGCCTTTACGGTTGGTTGAAGGGACAGCACCATTTGGTGGAGAAGCATGAGTATCTATACACCGGGTCGGACGAGACCCACAAGGGGATACGCGAGCCGCGTGTAAAGGACTGTATTGCCTTTGCACATGAGTTGATGGACGAAGTGTCCCAGCCCAACGTCGCTACACCCAATTTCTCGCGCGGCGAATTGCTTTACATGGTGGGCAATGTCAGTACGGAATTCCTCAATTCGGAGTATGCCCGCCGATGCCTCCACATTGTTGCCAATCCTGTCAAGATGACAACAGTGGATGAGGACATTGAGTATGCCGAACTTATTCTAAGCAGTCTGTTGGATGGAGGGGTTATCACCACCCGGCGTCCCGTGTCCAAAGGGGGGATTTTTGCCTCTTTGGTGCAGGGGTGCAGACCTGCAGACAAAAAAGGAAAGCCGATATATAAGGCTAAATATGAGTTTGGTTTTGATATTCTTACCTGTCGCGAAATCCGTCTTGACTCTTTCCTCTTCGGCGAGGATCCGGGACGCTTTGTGGTATCATTGCCCGAAAGTCAGGACGACTTTTTCCTACTCAAAATGGATGAGGCCCGTATCAACTGCTGCTTTCTGGGCCATGTGACTAAAGGTCGAGTGTTGGTGGACGATATGGATTTTGGTGATATTTCTTCCTATCTTTCTGTAGGATAGGTTGATATGCCCTATGGCGGCGGCTTTGTGGAATAATATTTGCTTCAAATTACAAAAAAATATGTAACTTTGCATTTTTGAATTAGAAGATTAAAGTAATGAATTTCGACCTTTTAGACAACTTAAAATTAGACCACGAGGGCATGGCCAAAGCCATTGCCCAGGAAATTGAAAATATTGTCAACCAAGGAGGCAATGACTCTGCCCGGCTGGCCGAAGAGGTGGCACGCACGCCGGAGGATATGATGGCTTGGTTTGACCTAGGGGTTGCCATTACTGCCGATGTTGACATGCTGGACTACCTGATGTCGCAAAAATATGTCATGGAGCATCCGGGCGAGGAGATTGACGAGAACACCCAGTATGCAGACGCAGATGTCAAAAATCGTTTGTATGAGAAGGCACTCAAGTGCTTTGCCAAGGTGTTGGAACTCGACCCTGATTATTATGGGGTTCAGTACCAGAAAGGTATCGTCTATGCCAATATGCTAAACTATGCCGAGGCAGAAAAGTGTTTCTTGCAAGCCCTGCGGGATGATGCGGAAGATGCTTCGGCAGCACACGATCTGGCCATGGTGTACCATGATATGGGCGACGAGGAACGCTGCTCGAAGTATTTGGAAATGGCAGAACGGCTTGTCGATAGTAATAGTTCCGAATTGTAAAACTAAAGAATTATAAATTATGTCTCAATCAAATGCACTTGTTAATTTTAGCACTCGCAAACAGGAACGTCTCGAATCAGGCTATGCCGACCAAATCAGTGCCCGCTCTTATAACGCCATTATGTGCGGCACCCTTTTGTGGGGTTTCTTAGTCAATGTCTTAATGCTTACCTTCTTTGCCGAACCTATCATGACATGGGCTTTCGGTGTGAACCCATGGGTCCTATTTATAGGCTATGTGGTGTTGGCTTTCGTAGGTATAATTATTTCTGCCAAGTCGACCAATCCCATTGTCAGCTTCATCGGATTCAATCTGCTGGTAGTGCCGATGGGTGTGATGTTGTGCCTATTGGTCCCGGGGTTGCCCGCTGCGGTTGTTACTAAGGCATTGCTGCTTACGGGTATAGTGACTGCCACGATGGTGCTGTTGGGCATTGTCAACCCCAACATCTTCCTCAGCATGGGCCGCACCCTTTTCATCGCTTTTATCGCTGCTTTTGTAGCAGAGTTGGTGGCAACTTTCTTATTTCACTACCAAGGCAGTGCCTTCGACTGGATTTTCGTCATCCTCTTCTCGGGCTATATTGGTTACGACGTGGCCAAGTCGCAGGCCTATCCCAAAACGGTCGACTTTGCCATTGACAGTGCTCTCGATATCTACATCGACATCATCGGCCTCTTCATCCGCCTGCTTTCCCTTCTCAGTCGCGAGAACTAGTTCGCACGACCATCCAGTCTCGAAAGTCTAAGAGTCAAACAAACAGTTTTATGACAACTGTATGCAACTGAAATCCCATTTTTTCCGCAAGACATGGCGGTTGGCATTTGTGAAAGGGGGAATGGACGCGCTGTTTTCAGACCGGCCATTAGAACTGGACATTGTTACTAATCCCTATAAGGACCTGTGGTTTGCCGTCCCCTTTGTGCTGAACGTTACGGATGATAGGATATTTCTTTTGGTGGAGGAGTTCTGCCAGGATTTGCTCAAGGGTAGAATAGCCAAACAGGCTATTGACAGGCATTCAATGACTATTGAGAAAAATGGACATCATTTTGGAATGCCCCACCCACTTGAGTTCCCCCAATATCTTGCGGTGCGACGGCAAGGTGTATGTCTATCCCGAGAATTGCCGCAGCAGACAGCTGGACCTGTATGAATATGACCCGAAGAATGAGAATCTCACTGTTGTCCAAACGCCCCCCCCCCTTTGGGACTCGTCAATGTCCGACCTGCTGAGCCATTGGCAGCTGTTTGACGCTTTCAAGGACGACTACTGGATGGACATTCTTATCAAGATTCCCTATTTTATAACAAAATAATGCATCAAACTATAGTAAGTACCAAAACTATCTGTGATGAAAAATAAGAAAAAAGCCTTGCCAGAGGTTCTGGCGCACAAGCATATACTGATATGTGGCGATAATTTAAATGCGCTTTCGATAATGCGCAGTCTGGGAGAGATGGGGATTCGGCCCATCGTTATTTTGCTTGAAGGAAACCCCATTCATCTGGTCGAATACTGCAAGTATTTAGGAAAGTTGGTCAGAGTTTCCTCGTTCCAAGAGTCTATGAAGGAACTGTTGAAGTACAAAGATGCCCACTGTAAACCGTTTGTTTATACAAGCGACGATAACCACGGGAGCCTATTGGACCATAATTACGATGTGCTGAAAGACTATTTCTATTTCTTTAATGCAGGAGAAAAAGGACGCATTTCCTACTACATGGACAAGGATAAAATATGTGCGGCGGCTCGGGAATGCGGTTTTAATATAGCCAACGGAGAGGTATTGCGGCGAGGCGAGTTGCCGACCAATCTGCGATACCCCGTCATCACAAAAACATTAAATCCTTGTGACTACGGTTGGAAACGTGATGTTGGAGTCTTCTACTCCGCCGAAGAGTTGGCTGAGGCCTACAAGGGTATGGTCAGCGAAAGGTTTTTGGTAGAGGAATTTATCACTAAAAAGACCGAACTCTCGATACAGGGCTTTTCGGTTGATGGTGGTGAGATCGTTTTCCTCCCCTTCAAGAGTCACTACTTACGGATGCCGGCGGCCTCATATGGTAGTTTCGTCTACTACTATACCAATAAGGACAAGGAACTTACTGATCGGATTACCCAGTTGATACGAAAGATTGGCTATTCTGGCAATTTTGAAATTGAATTTATAGAGAAGCCTGATGGTAAGTTGGTGTTTCTAGAAATCAATTTCCGCCATTCTCTGTCGAATTATGCTAGCACGATTGGCGGAGTGAACCTACCATACGAATGGGCCAAGGCCACACTCCTGCACAGCGTCGAGGGGTTAACTCCTGTGCGGGACTCTTTCACAGCTTTGTTTGAAATGAAAGATTATAACGAATCTGTGAAAACCGGGAAAATAGGACTACTTCGGTGGCTGAAGGATTTATTTACGGCAGATAGCTACTACATTTGGAACAGGCACGACATAAGGCCTGCGGTGTCATTTTATATGGGCAAAGTGAAGCGGAAACTGCGGCACAAGTCGAGGTAAGAGGCGTTTTAGTGTCGGCGATTAAAGGTAGGGTTATGCTGCTGTCGTTGACGGCCGCCCAGCCTTTGAAAAAGTGTTTATTTTGCTGAATAAAAGGAGAAAAAATCTCTAAATCAAAAAAAAAGTTTATATTTGCACTTCTAAGAGAGACATATATAATAATATAAATTATTGATAATGAGACCAGATTTTTCAAAAGTAAACTTCCGTGAGACGAAGGAAAACCAGGAATCCTTCGAACAGTGGGAGAAAGAAAACGATATTCAGAAGACGTGGAAGACTCCTGAACAGATTGATGTCAAGCCCGTCTATGGAAAGAAGGATCTTGAGGGTATGGAGCACCTCAACTATGCCGCTGGTATTGCTCCTTATCTCCGCGGACCTTACAGCACCATGTATGTGATGCGTCCGTGGACCATTCGTCAGTATGCAGGTTTCTCTACAGCTGAGGAGTCCAATGCTTTCTATCGCCGTAACATTGCTGCCGGCCAGAAGGGTCTGTCGGTTGCTTTCGACTTGGCTACCCACCGTGGCTACGACAGCGACCACGAGCGCGTTGTGGGCGATGTGGGTAAGGCAGGTGTGGCCGTTGACAGCATCTTGGATATGGAGATATTGTTCGACCAGATTGACCTTGGCAAGATGTCCGTGTCCATGACCATGAACGGTGCCGTGTTGCCTGTGCTTTCCTTCTACATTGTGGCTGCCGAAGAGCAGGGTGTGAAGCAGGAACAGCTTCAGGGTACCATCCAGAACGACATTCTGAAGGAGTTCATGGTGCGTAACACCTACATCTATCCTCCGCTGCCGTCGATGAAGATTATTGCCGACATCTTCGAGTACACCTCCAAGCACATGCCCAAGTTCAATAGCATCTCCATCTCTGGTTACCACATGCAGGAGGCTGGTGCTACTGCCGACATCGAGCTGGCATATACCTTGGCTGACGGTCTTGAGTATCTGCGCGCCGGTGTCAACGCAGGCATGAGCATCGATGACTTCGCACCCCGTCTGAGCTTCTTCTGGGGTGTGGGTATGAACCACTTCATGGAGATTGCCAAGATGCGTGCCGCCCGTATGCTGTGGGCCAAGATTGTGAACCAGTTCAACCCCAAGAATCCCAAATCCCTCGCGCTGCGTACCCACTGCCAGACCTCTGGCTGGTCGCTCACCGAGCAGGATCCTTATAACAACGTAGCCCGCACCTGCATCGAAGCTATGGGTGCCGCTCTGGGCCACACCCAGAGTCTGCATACCAATGCCTTGGACGAGGCTATTGCACTGCCCACCGACTTCAGTGCCCGTATTGCACGTAACACCCAGATCTATCTTCAGGAAGAGACCAACATCTGCCGTGTGGTAGACCCATGGGCTGGCAGCTACTATGTTGAGACCCTGACCCATGAGATTGCCCATCGTGCATGGGCTCACATCCAGGAGGTTGAGAAACTGGGTGGCATGGCCAAGGCTATTGAGAGCGGTGTGCCTAAGATGCGTATCGAAGAGGCTTCGGCCCGCAAACAGAGCCGTATTGACTCCAACATCGACACCATTCTGGGTGTCAACAAATACCGTCTCGACCATGAGGATCCTATCGAGACTCTCGAAATCGACAATACCGCTGTGCGTCAGGCCCAGCTCGACCGTTTGGCCAAGCTGCGTGCCAACCGCGACCCCGAGGCTGTGCAGAAAGCCCTCGATGCCCTCACCGAGTGTGCCAAGACTGGCCAGGGCAACCTTCTCGAGCTCTCCATCGATGCCGCCCGCAAGCGTGCTTCCTTAGGCGAGATTAGCTATGCTCTCGAAAAAGTTTATGGACGTTATAAAGCAAAAATCAATCTTATCAGCAACGTGTACAGCGCACAGACAAAAGACACCGATGAATTCCAGCAAGTAAAGGCCATGACCGATTACTTTGCTAAGGTAGAAGGCCGCCGTCCTCGTGTCATGGTGGCAAAAATGGGTCAGGATGGTCACGACCGCGGTGCCAAAGTGGTTGCCACCGGTTATGCTGACCTCGGCTATGATGTCGACATGGGTCCCCTCTTCCAAACTCCTGCAGAGGCTGCCAAACAGGCTGTTGAGAACGATGTCCACATCCTGGGCGTTAGTCCCCTTGCCGCTGGTCACAAGACCCTCGTGCCTCAGGTGATTGAAGAACTCAAGAAACTGGGCCGCGAAGACATCATCGTCACCGTGGGTGGTGTTATTCCTCCACAGGACTATGACTTCCTCTTTGAGCACGGTGCTGCCGCCATCTTCGGACCCGGTACTGTGGTCAGCACCAGTGCCCGCAAGATGATGGAACTTCTCTTTGCAATGAAGGGTATTGAATACCCACCAGCAAAATAAAACAATGACTTGATAACTTGTGATGGGATCCGCTGTCGTGAGACAGCGGATTTCTTTTAGTCCCATCCCGTTATGGTGAAATTCTTTTCAACAACCATAGGCACTTATAACTTTTTCCACTATAATCATCTACAACCCTATTGTTGATAACTTAGGGGCGGTGTTGACAAATTAAGATGAAGGAGAACGGTTTTTCTTTGTACTTTTGCATTCGAAAGGTGTTTGAGACGAGAGTCTCGAATGAAAAGAGAATCAGGTGAAAAGCCTGAACTATACCCGTAGCTGTGAGTTCCAAAAGGCCTGGACATAAAAGTCACTGTCCTTAGCAGGATGGGAAGGCGATTCAGGTAAAGGAATTAAGTCAGAAGACCTGCCTTTCATATATGTCGCGAGATGCTTTCGGGATTAAGGGCTGTCTGCGAATGCGTTAGACTCTATGGCGAGTTTTGCGTTTTCGACTCTTTCATCCATTTTTCCCCCCTAGCTTTCTCCGACAAAGGAATGCATAATAAGTACTCAAAAGAAGGAACCATGATACAAACAGTTGTCAAGCGCGACGGCCGCATTGTCGGCTTCAACAGAGAAAAAATCGCCCAGGCCATTCGCAAGGCCATGCTCACCACTGAGAAAGGGGAGGACGAGTCCCTCATCTATCAGATTGTCGACCGCATCGAGCTCAAAGGACCAGAACAGGCTACCGTGGAGCAGATACAGGATATGGTGGAGATGCAGCTGATGCAATCTTCGCGCAAGGAGGTTGCCAAGAAGTACATCGCCTACCGCGACAAACGCTCCATTGCTCGAAAAGCCAAAACGCGCGAGATTTTTCTGGAGATCTTAGAGGCCAAAAGCAATGATGTGACCCGCGAGAATGCCAACATGAATGCCGACACCCCTGCCGGCATGATGATGAAGTTTGCCAGCGAGACTACCAAGCCTTTCGTTGACGACTACCTGCTTTCCGAACGGTCCAAGTGGGCTGTCAAGCACAACTACCTGCATATCCACGACAAGGATTATTATCCTACAAAGTCGCTCACCTGCATCCAGCATCCGCTCGAC
>Ga0247608_10006640_pt1 | contig 12102 bp, 8 predicted proteins | sample 176DNAGHGlowgp2_FD_193490 | JGI IMG/M metagenome (GOLD analysis project Ga0247608, IMG submission 193490) | Sheep rumen microbial communities from Palmerston North, Manawatu-Wanganui, New Zealand - 1766 DNA GHGlow gp2 | ecosystem: Host-associated > Mammals > Digestive system > Stomach > Rumen ... | reverse complement strand
TCCTTTTCCGGATCTCCGCGGACGGCTGCCGCATCGTGCTGGACATCTTCCACGTGCTGACGGACGGGAACGGGGGGATGACCTTCCTGCTCACACTGACGGCGGAGTACCTGCGCCTGCGTTACGGCATCCAACCGGTGTATGGCGGGCGCATCCTGGACCCTTCCGACGCCCCGGCGGCATCCGAACTGGCCGATGCCTTCGACGATTTCAGCGGCAAGCGGGGTTGCCTGGAGCAGAACGATCCTGCCTATCATATCTGCGGCCGGCCCCTGGGAATCAAGGTCTTGCGGAACCTGCGCGTCCGCATTCCGATGGCGGAGGCCGCCGCTGCGGCGAAGGCCCGGAACGCCACGGTGACGGAACTGCTGACGGCAGCGATGGTGGCCGCCCTGCAGGATGTCCGCCGGAACGACCGTTTCGCCCGCCGCTCCGTCCTCAAGGTCAACGTGCCGGTGGACCTGCGGCGCATCTTCGGTGGCAATACGCTGCGCAACTTCTCCTCTTACGTGATGCTCGGCGTGGACGTGTGCAACGGAGAGTATGACTTCGGGCACATCCTGGAGGTGGTCTCCGCCCAGAAGCGGCTCTTCTCGATGCCCAGCCAGCTGGAACCCAAGGTGGCGAAGAACGTGGAACTGGAGGACAATTTCGCCATCAACTGCATCCCCCGTGTGCTCAAGAAGCCCATCATCGACATCATCAACAGACTCAAGGGTGACCGCTACTGCTCGCATACCCTCTCCAACCTGGGCCGGATCGAACTCCCGGAGACGCTGCGCCCTTACGTGCGCGACGTGGACTTCATCCTGGGCCGCCAGCGCGGCAATTCCGGCGCCTCCGCCTGCACGGGCTACGGGGACCATCTGGTGCTGAATATGTCCCGCCGCATCGCCGACCGGGCCTTCGAAGACGCTTTCCTGCGCCAGTTGGACGCCCTCGGCATCGGAACGGAAGCGGAAGAATCCGATATCTAGAAACTTTTTCGTATCTTGCGGAATAGAATCAGTTATTCCAGGAGATATGAAGAAAATATTGACCATCGCAGCGGGAGTGGCTTTGCTGCTCTGTTCTTGCGGAAACGACCGGCAGGGCGCCGTCCTTGGCCCCATCACCACCGGAGAGGATTGTATCGTCAGCACCGCTTACGGTAAGATACTGGGCTACAACGACGCCGGCATCTATACCTTCAAGGGCGTCCCGTACGCCAAGGCCGAACGTTTCATGCCCCCGCAGGCGCCCGACAAGTGGGACGGCGTCCGGAAGACCCAGGTTTACGGCCCCCAGGCGATGCAGGGCCAGAACATGAACTGGGGCGGCACCCCCAGCGACTACGACTTCGGTTTCCAGTTCAAGAAGGAGCTGAACTCCGAGGACTGCCAGATGCTCAACGTCTGGACCCCGGCGCTGGACGGGAAGAAACGCCCGGTGTTCGTCTGGTTCCACGGCGGCGGTTATGCCAACGGCTCCGCCATCTTCCTCCCCGCACAGGAGGGCCGTGCGCTGGCCGAGAAGGGCGACATCGTGGTCGTGACCGTCAATCACCGGCTCAACATCCTGGGTTACATAGACTTGACCGCGCTCGGCGGGAAGTACGCCGAGTCCGTCAACCTGGGTCAGCAGGACCTGGTGAAGGCGCTCGAGTGGGTGCATGACAACATCGCGGCCTTCGGCGGCGATCCGGGCTGCGTCACGATCGGCGGCCAGAGCGGCGGCGGCGGAAAGACCTCCACCCTGATGGCGATGCCCTCCGCGAAGGGCCTGTTCCACCGGGCCATCGTGCAGAGCGGCTCCACCCTGCGCCAGCAGGAACCGGAGCAGAGCCGGGCGCTGGGCCTTGCCGTCGTGGAAGAGCTGGGCCTCAAGCCGGGGCCCGACGTGGACCTGTCCGGCTTTTCCTATGAGGAACTGGTGGCTGCCGGCAACCGGGCGTCCCGCCGTTTCGGACGGGGCGGATTCTCACCTGTCGTTGACGGGAAGTACCTGGTCCAGCATCCCTTCGACCCCATCGCGGCCGAATGCAGCAAGGACGTCCCGATGCTGATCGGCTCCAACCTCAACGAGTTCTGCTATACCAACAACATCCCGATGACGATGGACGAGGCGAAGGCCCGCCTGCAGCCCAGGCTGGGGGAGAAGTTCGACCAGTTCGTGAAGGACTTCGAGAGCGTCTATCCGGGCCAGGCCCCGAAGGAGCTGGTCAATACGGACCTCCGGACCCGCGGCAACGTGCTGCGGCAGGCCGCGGCGAAGCAGGCCCTGGGCGGTGCGGACGCGTATGTGTACCTCTTCGCCTGGAAGTCCCCGGTGAACGACGGGGCGCTGGCCGCCTGCCACGGGATGGAACTTCCGTTCATGTTCCACAACGTCGCGAACCAGCGGGAGATGACCGGCGGCACGCCCGAAGCGTACAAGATGGAGGAGGTTGTCAGCGGTGCCTGGCTCGCCTTCATCCGGACCGGCGACCCCAACTGCAAGGGCCTTCCCCGCTGGGAGCCGTTCAACCCGGACGAGAAACCCACGATGGTGTTCGACAACGTCTCCGTCCTCAAGAAGAACCACGACGCCGTCCTGCTTGCCTATTAACCGCTTATGGGTAGAAGATCGTTCCAGGCCGCCCTATTGGCGGCGCTCCTGATCCTTCCGGTGTCCTGCGGGCGGAAAGCCCGGCAGGCGGCGTCCGGCACCCGGGCGCCCGCTTCCTGTTTCGAAGTCCTCCTGGACTCGACATCCACGTTCCAGCAGGTCCGCGCGGCGGTCCTTCCCTGGGCGGACAGCCTCCGGCGGGCGGCGGCGGACACCGTCAGCCTGCAGACGCGCATGACCGCGCAGCAGTACGCCTACGTCACCATCGAAATGCTGGCCGCCAAGATCGGCCGCTTGGGGAAGGCCGGGGAGGACATCCCCTATGAAGAGTTCAACGACATGATGAACCCGCTCCTCGAGGCGGTAAACCTGTGGCTCTATACCACGGAGGACGGGCTGACGAGTGTCTGGCGGGATATGTACTATGCTTCGGACCAAAGTGCCGGCAATCCCGTCGAGAGCTACTTCCACATCATGGTCGTGCTGCCGGATGACGTGGATTCCGAGCCGGAACTGCACATCTTCTTCCCCGAGTCCGCCCAGGAGAATCCGGGCCTGCTTTTCCGCAAGTACAAGGACCTGGAAACGCTTGAGGAAGATGAGGACAGCCAAGTACTCATCCCCCTCGAGGAATGGTACCGCAAGGGGGAACTGGATGCCGGTTATCCGATGTATGCGTCCGCAGGTGCCGACGTCGTGGAAAAGATGCTGGAGTATGACCTGATGTACATCCTCTTCAGCGGTGGGAGCACCCTGGACGGAAGTGTGGGGACGAACGAGATGGCCCGGCTCGGCCTGATGTATTTCCAGGACAAGTATACCGAGGCCGTCGGGTTCGATTGATTCCCGCTATTCGGCGGAGAAGTCGTCCTTGCCCACGCCGCAAAGCGGGCATACCCAGTCGGCGGGAAGGTCTTCGAAAGCGGTGCCGGGGGCGATGCCGTTGTCCGGGTCACCCACTGACGGATCGTACTCGTATCCGCAGATGTTGCAAGTGTATTTCTTCATATTATCAAAGGAATTGAGGTAACTGTACAAATATAGTAAAACTATCTTTACCCTATGCAATTTAAAGAAGGACCCGGCTGGAAAGCCTGTTTCGACGAGGACAGGGGGCTGTACACGGCACAAATCGGCGGCGGAGTGAACTGCTCCTTATTTGAGATAACCAAAGAGATCTACGATCACGTGGACGATCCCGACGTTGAATGGCCGGCAAACCTGATCCATGAAGGACGCAGTCTGTTCATGTCCGTCAACGACCGGTGTGGCCCCCCGTATACGATCGTGTTCGATTCGGATTATGAAAGTTTATGCCCCTGGTCAGATGCCGTTGTCACGGGAAGGACATGGCCGGACGAAATGACGGACGCCGTGGTGGAAGTGCTTGAATCCCAGAAGAATAATCGGGAACAACGTCGAAGGAAGCGCAAAGAACGGGAGGGCTCTTCATCCGGCTAGAGCCGCCCCTGGTCTTTCAGCATCTGCAGGGCGGGATAGGTCGGCAGGGAATCAGGGTCCTTGGTGGCCTCGAGCAAGCGGCCGTCGGCGCTGAAGCGCCCGATCACGAAGTCCTGGAACTTTCCGCCGGTTTCCGACCTGAACCAGAAATAGAGCGTACGGTCGTAGCAGGCGACCTCGTTCCCCAGGTCGAAGAGCAGGTCGTCGATCTTCTCGAGTTCGGCATCGTAGGGGGCCTTGTCCGCGGCTTTCTCGCGAAGGGACTTGATCCCGTTCGTGTAAACGATCAGGTCTTGCATGTAGGTGTACTCGCGCGGCATGGACATGTTGGCGAACTCATAGGTGTCGGGGTTTTCCATATGCGCCTTGGCGTAGGGTTCCAGCGCGGCCCGGTCCGTGTCCTTGGGTGTGCAGGCGGCCAGCAGGACGATGGCGGAGAGGAAGAGAAGGATTCGTTTCATAAGTATGGGTGTCTGATGCAAATATACGAATAAAACGATAAGAAGAAAGGGGCGCTGGCTGGGCTTAAGACTGAGAATCCTGACGGGAGTGTGATTCCAGGCACAAATAGCCCCGGAGCCTGTGCTCCGGGGCTGTGCCGTGCCGATACGGACTTGCCTAAGGCACGATTCTGGGCGGGGCACCCGGCTGCCAGCCTTCAGGACGGCCGGACTGAACCGGGGTACCGGCCTTCGTTCCCTTGTTCCGGTTCACCGCGTCGTACTTCAGGAACGCATCGAAACTCGGCGTTTCTCCGCTCAGTTTCATGATCCGCTGGTAGATCGCCCAGCGGGACGGAGCGTTGAAGCCACCCATGTTCTCATTCATGATGCTGTTCTTCGACGGACGCCAGACGCCTTTCGTATACAAGGCTCCGCCTTCAAAGAGACCCACCTCGTCCTGATACCGGGAATCGCTCAGGAATGCGCTCCACCTGACCTTCTTCGGATCATTGGTAAAGTCCACGTTGGAGTACCACCCGTATTGCTTGTACATCGAGTTATAGTTCTCCTTAAAATCTGCCGGAACCGTTTCCGCGCTTCGGGTGTACTCATCCGCCAGGAATGCGAATCCGTGACCGCCGGCCTCGTGGCGCAATACGTCGCCGTATGCATCGCGGACGTTTCCGAGCGTCGTGGTGTAAGCCACGCTGGATTGCCGATTATAGCTCATAGACGTGGTTCCCTTGCTGATATTGCCATTTACCATGACACAGACCAGCAGATTGTCCTGCGTCTTGATTCCCGGGACCTTCTGAGCATAGGAGTAACACTTGTCGTCATCGCCCAACACCGTCGTGCCGGTCCCGTAATAGCAGGAAAGCGCGGTAGAATAGCCACTCCCGATCCGGTCATTGACGGAAACCGCCTTGACTGCATATACGTTGAAGCGGTCCCTGAAAGACTTGTACGGTTCTTCGGCAAAGAACTCCTCCATCGATTCCTTCATCACGGTCTCGTAGAGGCCGCCCTTATCCATGTCCTGATCCGTGTAGGCGTCTCCCATAAACACGACGTTGATTCCCTTGCCCTTCGTCGCTTTCTGCAGGGTCAGCACTTCGCCGTCCTTCGAGAAATCCTTGGAGGTATGGACATCCGAGAGATCCGCAGGGCCGAGCAGGGTCTCCAGGAACGGGATCAGATCCGAAGATGCAATTCGCCCGAAACGCTGTCGGACCGGATCATGGAGATAGGAAAAACCGCTGAACAGGATATTCCCTTCCTGATCATAAACCTCGGCAACAGGAACTGCAGCCGGGTAACTCGACACCTCCGTCTGGAAGAAATAATAATTGTACCATTTGTCGTAGCCTTTCTCTTTCACTTCCTTTTGCTGGGCTTCCAACAAAGGGGTGCTGCCATCAGAATCTCCGGCAGATATCGTGGCGATGATTTCCAGGCCGTCCTTGTGGTAATGCGCATAATAATCCTTCAACTGCGGCATCAGCACCTTTGAGAAAGGACACCATGTCGCCCAATGCAGGTAGACGGTGTATTTGTTCTTCGCAACCACATCCTGGAAAGAGAAACTCTTTCCGTTCAGGTCCTTGACCTTACCCTTCGGCCAGAACTTCCCTCCGTGAAGATTGATATTACTGATATCGAAGCCGTATCCCTCCTTTTGGTACAGGACATTGTCAATCAGCCACGCATCGTCTCCTACCGCGAGGTACTCAGCCGGGAGAATCCCGCTCAGGCAATTCTCCCCGACCCAAAGTTCAGTACCGAGCCTCGCCCAAGAGGCAGGGATGCCACCGGTAAAGCGGTTGGCAACAAAACGCAACCCTTCCAGCGCCGGAGAATTGCCGGCGCTTTCGGGCAGCGGCCCCGTCATCTTGTCATTCGCATCGACCTGCAGATACCTCAACCCCTTCATCCCGCCGAAAACGTCACGCAGTGAAGTCATGGAAGTGTTGACGATTGTGATCACCTCCATCTTGACCAATTTGGAGAATGACTTCGGCAGGGTTCCGGTCAGTCCGGGTTCATTCTCGAAATATATGTGATCGAGGGAAGTCAATTCTCCGAGGCATTCGGGCAATTCTCCCTGTAAACCCGTTTCATCGAAGGAAAGTCCGACCACACCCTTCTCGGGGAAGAAAGAGACGCCTTGCCACTCCGCCAGATGCACGTCCTTCCGCCCCCAGTTTTCCTTCTTCTTCCACTTCGGTCCACCCATGGCATTGTAGAACTCCATCAGGATATCATAGGATTTTGTCACGGTCTCGTAGGCATCCTGGGTCACGGTTACCGTGACCGGACTGGCCTTGCCGTTCTTGTCTTTGATCGTCACCTTGGCGCTGCGGGTGGAAACCATTTCGTTCTCCTCCGCGAATAATACGATTGCCCCCTTGGTCAGGGCTTTCGTCTGTACGTACTGGAGCCACTTCGCGGATTTCTCGATTTCCACGGCAAAGTTGTTCGAAGCATACTGGATGTCCAGTTCATACTCACCTCCCTCAGGCGGGATATGCGTCCCTTCGCCTACCTTTACCACCGAACCATCCACCGTGACGGTGCAAGTGGCGGTTTTGTCGCCCGCCTTCGCCGTGATCTTCGCCGTGCCTTCAGCCACGGCCGTTACCTTGCCGCTCTTGTCCACCGTCGCGACTTTCTTGTTGCTGCTGCTCCACGTCACGCTCTTGTCCGTCGCATTGTCCGGCTTCACCGTCGCCTTTAGCGTCGCGGTCTCACCGACCTCCAGGCTCAGGCTGCCCTTGTTCAGCGACACGCCCGTCACCGCCACGCGACCCGCCTGCTTCACCGTCACCGTCTTCGTCAGCGAGCCACCCTTCTGCGTGAGCGTCACCTTCCCTTCACGGGCCTTGTACGTCTTGTTCTCCGACACTTTCAGCCGTACCGTCGAACCGCTCAGCCCCTTCGTCTCCACGTACTGGATCCAGTCCACGCCGCTCTTTACCTCGAACTCCACGTTCGACTCCACCTTCACGTCGATCTCCCCGCCGCCGTACGGCATGCTGTACGAGGCCTTGCTTACCAGCAGTGCGTCCTTCTGCGCCTGCGTCACGCTGATCGCCTGCGCTTCGCCCGACTGCGGCTTGATTGTAATCGTCGCGCTCCGGGCGTCATACGTCCCGTTCGCCTCCACCGAGAACGTCAGCGTCTTGCTCGTCAGGCCCTTCGTCCCCGTCTGCTTGATCCAGCTGTCTGATACCGATACGCTGTAATCCACGTTCGCCTGCACCTCCACGTCGATCGTACGGGCATCACTGGCAATCTGGTACGACTTCGTCGGCACCACCACGCCCAGGTTCGCGCTCTGGCGGACTGTCACGCTCTGCGTCAGGCCTTCGGAACGGATGGTCACCGTTGCGCTGCGGTCCTCATACGTCGTGTTGGCGGCGGCCTTGACCGTGACCGTCACCGGGCCGTCAGAAGCCGTGCCCGACGATGGAGACACGCTCACCCACGAATCCGACGCGCTGGCCATCCAGTCGCGGTTGACCGTGAACGTGGCCGTCTGGCTGCCGCCGTCGGCACTCAGTTCGATCGAGCCGGGACCGGTAAGGACCAGCGACGGCTCCTTCTGGCAGGCCGCAAACAGAACGGCTGCACAGAAAACGAAAGTAAGGAAACGTTTCATAATCATTTCTTTTAAGCCAGATAAAAATAAAAACTTTCAAGCAGAAATGCAACCCTATCATCCTCGCAAAGCCCGCAGGAGACAATAATAAAACCTTTTGACACATTCTTGGCATCAGGACAGCGCCTTTCTTGCTAACTTGTGTATGATTTGAAGGTTTAACCGCATAACTATATCATTATGAAAAAAATCATCACTTCCGTATGTCTTCTCCTGGCGGCCATCGCCCTGTCCGCCCAGGTGAAAGAAGATTTCAAACCCGCCACGAGCAACCAGTCCAACCGCCAGTATCCGATGGTGAACTCCCAGCGCATCGTGCGTGCGCAGGTCCGTGCCACGGACGCGAAGAGCGTCAAGCTGGACATCGGCGGCGTCAAGTACGACCTGACCAACGACGGCAACGGCGTCTGGACTGGCGATTCCGCCCCGCAGGACGAAGGCTTCCACTACTATCAGATCGAAATCGACGGCGCGTCCGTCCCCGATCCGGGCAGCCGGTATTACTATGGCTCGTCCCGCTGGGGCAGCGGCATCGAGGTGCCTGCGGCCGACGACGATTTCTATACCCTGAAAAATGTCCCCCAGGGCGAGATCCACGAGCGCTATTACTATTCTTCCGTGACGGGCTCGATGCATCACTGCTACATCTACACCCCCGCCGAATATTCAGCCAATACGGACAAGAAGTATCCGGTCCTGTACCTGTATCACGGCGGCGGCGAGGATGAACACAGCTGGGCCCAGCAGGGCCGCACGGGCATCATCATGGACAACCTCATCGCGGCGGGCAAGGCGATGCCGTTCATCGTCGTGATGGACAACAGCAGCGACACCTACGGCCCCAACCGGCCGCGTCCGGAGATGCCCGCGTTCGGCGGTCCGCGCCCGCAGGGGGCTCCCGGACAGGGACGTCCGCAGGGCGGCCCCGGCGCCATGATGGGCGGATTCGACTTCGCAAGCGCTTACCAGGAGATCCTGGAGAAGGACCTCATCCCGATGGTGGAGGCCAATTTCCGCGTGATCGGTGACGCGCAGCACCGCGCGATGGCAGGCCTGTCCATGGGCGGCATGCTGACGCACTCCATCGCGCTCAACAACCCCACCCTCTTCGCCTGGCTGGGCATCATGAGCGGCGGCGTGTTCAGCGTTGAAGAGGTGGCGCAGGCCCAGGGTTTCCGCGAGACCAACAAACTGGTATTCATCTCGTTCGGCAGCCGGGAACTGGAAAACCGCGTGATGGGCTACTCGGATCCCAAACCCATCAACGAAGAACTCGGCAAGAGCGGCATGAACACCGTCTTCTACGTGTCCCCGGACACCGCCCACGAGTGGCAGAGCTGGCGCCGCGCCCTTTACCAGTTCGCCCAGCGCCTGTTCAAATAAAAGAAATCCGCCCCCTCGTTGATGAATCCTTGGCTGCCGGCTAGTCCAGCAGCCATTTTTTCCAGAAGATCGCTTCTGCGGCTGCGTCGTGTTCGTGCTGCTTTCCGCGGTAGCCGTGCATCCCGTCGGGATAGATACGCAACTCGAACTGGTAGCCGGCCTTCTGAAGAGCGTCGATCAGCTGCAGGGTGTTCTGGAAGTGGACGTTGTCGTCGCCGGTGCCGTGCGTGAGGCACAGCGCGTTCGGAAGCGGCTTCGGGCCATCGCCCGCAAAGACCTGCGGCACCCAGGTCATCACCGACGCTTCGGCATAGCCTTCCGGATTGGCCTGCGGCGTGTCCATGAAGCGCTCGGTGTAATGGGTATCGTACAGGTGCCAGTCGTACACCCCGCCCCCGGCGATCCCGCAGCGGAAATACTGCGGATAACGCAGCACCAGCATCGCGGTGGTCGTGCCGCCGAAGGAGAAGCCCTTCACGCCGATGCGCGAGCCGTCCACGTAGGGCAGCGCCTGCAGCCATTTCGCCCAGGCGATATAATCTTGCAGTTCGATCACCGTCATCCGGCGGAACGCCTGGTCCATGCCCCGGCGGCCGTTCTCCCCGGAAGAGCGGGGATCCACGACGATGTAGATGACGCCGTTCTCGTAGCACCACGCATCGGAAGCGTCGCGGTCCTCCCAGCTGTCGCGCACGTAGGGTGTGCCGGGGCCGCCGTAGAGCTGCATCTGTACGGGATATTTCTTCGACGGGTCGAAGCCTTCGGGCAGGGACATCAGCCCATAGAGGTCGAAACCGTCATTCCCGATCTTGACGATCTGCGGGTCGGGGTGCGAAACGGGCGCCTCCACCAGGACCGAATCGATCTTCATCGAATATTTGTCCGTCCGGCCCGACACCGCCACCCAGGGTGTCCGCGCCGTGGACGCCGCCGCTTCGAACGTCTTCCCGTCCTCCGAAATCCGGGCGCCGGAAAGGTTCATCTCCGGATCCGACAGCGCCGTGATCCGGCCTTTGCGGTCCAGGCGGTAGAAGGTCGTGTGCAGGCGGGAATCCCGCTTCGCGGTGAACCACACGTCGCCTTTCTTCTCGTCCACCTTGACCAGCCGGATGCCCCAGTTCTCTCCGTCCGTCAGGCGCCGGAGCGTACCGTCATAGCCCAGGAAATAAATCTGCTCCCAGCCGGACTCGAAGTTGCGCGCCATATATAATCCCTTGTCGGTGAAGATCATCCCCTCGATCCATTCCACCCAGGCGTCCGGGTATTCTTCGTGATAGACCTGCCGCTTGGATCCGTCCGTCACGCTCACGGCGTACAGGTCCAGCACGCTCTGCCGGCGCGGCTCGCGCGAGACGTACAGTTCGCGGGAGTCGGCCCCCCAGAAGGGCGTGCCGAAATACTGCTCCGGCGAGTCGTCGAAATCCGCCCAGACGGGCTGTGCGCCGGCCCGCGCCTCGATGATGCCGATCCGCACCGAGGGATTGGCCTCCCCCGCCTTGGGGTAGCGCGTCTGCAGCAGTTTCCCGTCCTGCCCGAAGGGCGAATAGATGGGGAACATCGGCACGGCGGAGTTGTCGAAACGGTAGAAGCCGAGCCGCTGGGAGTCGGGGCTCCACCAGAAGGCGCGGTAGCGCGAGGCCCGGCCGAAAATTTCCTCGTAATAGACCCAGGAGGCATAGCCGTTCAGGATCAGCTCCGACCCGTCGAAAGTCAGGCGCGTCTCGGTCGAATCGGCCACACAGCGCACCCAGAGGTCATTGTCGCGGGTAAAAGCCACCATCGTCCCGTCCGGCGACGGGGTCACGTTCACGTCCTCGGCACGGACGCACAACAGGCCGAGCAGGCAGAACGCCAGCACGGACAGGAAGGTCTTTCTCATACGAAGAAACGGTCTTTGAAATTCACGAGATATACTTTGCGGACGGCGCGGGTAAGCGCGGTATACAGCCATTTGAGGTCGTCCAGGGTCTGTTCGTCCTGCCAGAAGGGACAGTCGATGAACACGCAGTCCCACTGGCCGCCCTGCGACTTGTGGCAGGTAATCGCCTCGGCGTACTTCAGCTGGAGGGCGTTGAAATAGGGATCCTCGCGCACCGCCTCCCAGATCTTCTTCTTGGTGCCGCGGTCGGCGTAGTCGGCCGAGACGCCCTGGTACAGCGCGTTCTGCTGCTCGTAGGAGAGCGACGCCGCCTCGGATTCCAGGGTATCCAGGCACACCTTCGCCTTTACCTCCACGTCGTCATAGTCCGGGAAAGAGAGCGTCGCGTCCGCGAAATGCAGGCCGTAGCGGTCCTCGAAGTTCCCGATGCGCACCAGCTTGGCGATGTCGCCGTTGGCGATGTAGTCCATCCCGGGCACGTCTTCCACGAACTGGTAGCAGTTCCGCACGATCATCAGCTTGTCGTCGCGCACCAGGCGCTCCTCCTTGAACTGCACGGTGCCGCGGATGCCCAGGTTGTAGCGGATGGCCCGTTTGTTCGATCGGCACAGCACGACCGTGCCGTCCTCCCCGTAGCGTCCGTATGCATCGGAGAGCGCCTCGATGAGCTCTCCCCCGCCGATACGCTC
>Ga0247608_10006638_pt1 | contig 12105 bp, 12 predicted proteins | sample 176DNAGHGlowgp2_FD_193490 | JGI IMG/M metagenome (GOLD analysis project Ga0247608, IMG submission 193490) | Sheep rumen microbial communities from Palmerston North, Manawatu-Wanganui, New Zealand - 1766 DNA GHGlow gp2 | ecosystem: Host-associated > Mammals > Digestive system > Stomach > Rumen ... | reverse complement strand
GCGGTCGCTCATGTCTAATGACAGCTCAGCCCTGGTGAAGGCGCGCGTCTGCTGGTCTATGTATAGGCGGCCGTAGTAGAGCGCATAGGGCATGACCACCCTGGGCGAGATGCTCACCACATACTGTGCGCGGTCGCCGATGGTGGTGGGCTGCTCCATCTTCATGTCATACAGGTCCAGCTCCTCGTTGTTCAGCAGGAACTCAGTGTTCTTCACCACGTCCAGCTGCAGCGCCGTCACCGGTCCGCCCATCACCTTCACGCTCACCGTGTCGCTGCGTTTGGGGCTGAGCAGTCGCCGCCCCTTGCTGATGGCCACGCGGTCGCGTCCCGCGCCCCGCCGGTAGTCGGTCTTATACATGTCTATCACCCCTTCGGCCACGCTGATATAGTTCTGACGCTTCATCACCATCTCGCGGTAGAAACACTGGTGCAGCTCCGCCTTCGTGCTGTAGTTCCGTGGTATGAGCCGTATGGCCGACCTCACCAGGTCGCGTGCGTTCTCAGTCGTCACCAGCACCTCCTGCAGTGCTATGCTGGCCGGTTGCAGCCTGACGCGCACCTGCTGTGCTTCTTCCGGGGTGCCCGCCCTGCCTGTCGTGGCCACGCTGATGCGCTGCGACCGATAGCCCACGTGCGTTACCGTCAGTGTCTGTCCCGGGGCATCGCTCTTCAGTGTAAAGTAGCCGTCGTCGTTGGTCACCACCTGCAGGCTGTCCATCGTCACGCTGGCCCCTGCCAGCGGCTCGCCGTTGGTGGCGTCGGTCACCAGGCCGCTCACCACCGTCCGCTGAGCCCTTGTCGTCAAGGCCAGCAGCATCAGCATCCACAGAATCGTCCTTCTCATACTCCTCTAACTCTTGTCGTTTCGTATTGGTTGTCCGGCATCCCCGCAGGGTGTCGCTTGGCCTGTTCAAGCCAATCTCACTGCAAAAATACGCAAACTATTCTGAACGACAAAATATTTTCAGGCTTTTCTTTCGTCCTTATCTTGGCTTAGCGCCTCGTTCTTTTGAATATTTTCTTATGGAACACCCATTATTTGAGAAACATTTTGTATATTTGCACCCAAATAACAAGTGATAATGAGTCCAGTATTCCGACGCGAGAGCGAATATACGTTCAAGATATTCTCCAATGAGGAGGAGAGGATGCACGTCCATGTGCTCTATGGCCGACAAGAAGCCAAGTTCTGGTTAGAGCCAGAGGTGGAACTGGCAAAGAACTCGGGCATCCCCGAACATAAGTTAAACGAAATCAAAAGAATCGTAGAGAAATATGCAGACAGCTTCAAAGAACAATTCCGCCAGCACATCGGTAAGCGTATTGATGATTAATGCGCAGGGTATAATGCTCTCAGTGCTGGGGCACGACTATTTCCTGTCGTACAACCGCATTCCATGGATGCAGGATGCACCCATCCGTAGTGTCCTAAACGTGCAGATGAGTGGTCCCGAGGCCATCGAGTGGCCCGACCTCGACGTAGACCTCGAAATCGAGAGCCTGCAGCATCCCGAGCGTTATCCGCTTGTCATCAAGCGGAATGCGCTGGACTTCGTGGGAACGTAGCTATTGCAGGCAGTTAGTATCTCTCCTATTAAAGGGAAATCCCCCTGAAGTATAGGGATTTTCATGCTGACGTTTAGGAAGATTCCCTTGCGTGGGAACCAGAAAATGCCGACCTTTGCAATGTGAAAAGTAAATCACGCAAACTGAAGTTCAACCCTTTAACGAATAGGAGATACAACTATGAAGAAGATTTTTACCCTGGCACTGATGATGACGATAGCCATCACGGTCAACGCAATGAGCTATAGCGATGCAAGCAGGGAGGCCCTGTTCCTCAGTGACAAGATGGCCCACGAGCTGAGCCTGAGCGATGTGCAGTATGAAGCTGTCTACGGCATCAACCTCAACTATCTGCTGCATGTCAACGGTGCTGCCGATGCCTATGGCCCTTGGTGGAACAACCGCAACGCCGAGCTGCGCCATGTGCTCACGGTCAGGCAGTACGACAAGTACATCGGCATGAACTACTTCCATCGTCCGCTGACATGGCGCGACGGCGCGTGGAACTTCGCCGTCTACGCCCGCTACAGCGACCGCAACCATTTCTTCAAGCCGCGTCAAAGGCCGGTGGCCCGTCACCACGGTGGCTCGACATGGAGGAACACCGGGCACGCCGCCCCGCCGCCTGCCCCACGAGGTCACAGGCACGGCAGGTGAGGAAGTGACGAGTGATAAGTGTTAAGTTAGCAGTGTGGCTGCGCATCTTGCAAACGGTGCGCAGCCTCTTTTTGGGGCAAATGTGAGGGTGGCTGTAAAATAATTATGATGTTTTGGTGCTTATTCAGAGAAAAATGCGTAATTTTGTGACGCAAAACCAATACGACGATGAAAAGGACTATTCTTGCATGCCTCATGGCAGTGGTCTGCGTGCTGACAGGTTCAGCGCAGCGTATCTATGATTTTACAGTGAAGGACGATGTGGGCCAGGACGTGCCGCTGTCTGACTATCGCGGCAAGGTGCTGCTCATTGTGAATACCGCCACGCGCTGCGGCTTCACCCCGCAGTACACCGAGCTGGAAGCACTCTACGGCAAGTTCCACGACAGCGGGCTGGAGATTCTCGACTTCCCCTGCAACCAGTTTGGTCAGCAGGCTCCCGGCACTATCGAGGAGATTCACCAGTTCTGCACGGCAAACTTCGACATCCACTTCCCGCAGTTTGACAAGGTTGACGTGAACGGTGCCGACGCCTCGCCCCTCTTCACGTTCCTGAAGAGTCAGAAGGGCTTTGGCGGTTTCGACGTGGCCGACCAGCGTGGCAAGGCCATGGATGCGATGCTGCGCAAGCGCGATGCCGACTATGACAAGAAGTCCGACATCAAGTGGAACTTCACGAAGTTCCTGGTGGGGCGCGACGGCACAGTGCTGAAGCGCTTTGAGCCAACGGACAAGATGAGCGACGTGGAGGCTGAGGTGGCTAAGGCGCTGCAGCAGCCGGTGGCCGGTGAGGGCGCCATCAGCAACCCGATGCTGTGGGCCGACGTGCCCGACCCTGACGTCATCCGTGTGGGCGACACCTTCTACATGGTCTCAACCACCATGCACCTCATGCCCGGCGCTCCCATCATGGCATCGAAGGACCTGAAGAACTGGCAGACGGTGGGCTACATCTTCGACCGTCTGACCGACTCGCCGAAGTATGACCTGAAGGAGGGCACCGTCTACGGACGCGGACAGTGGGCCACCTCGCTGAAATACCATAATGGTCGGTTCTATGCCCTGCTGGCGCCCAACGAGGCAGGACCCATGGGCCAGACCTACATCTTCACCGCCGAGAAGGCCGAGGGCCCGTGGACGGTGCTGTCCAGGATGCGCCACTTCCACGACTGCTCGCTGTTCTTCGACGACGACGGGCGCGTGTATGTGGTGTATGGCACGGGCGAGCTGATGGAGCTGAAGGCCGACCTCAGCGACGTCAAGGAGGGCACGCACATGCACATCTTCCAGCGCGAGGCCGACGAGCGTGGCCTGCTGGAGGGCTCGCGCATGATTAAGCACAACGGCAAGTACTATCTGCTGATGATTAGCCATGTGTGGGCTCCGGGGCGTCACCGGCGCGAGGTGTGCTACCGTGCCGACGACATTCACGGCCCCTACGAGAAGGCCGTCATCCTGGAGAGCGACTTCGGGGGCTTCCCCTACGTGGGGCAGGGCACCATCGTCGACACGCAGGAGGGCGACTGGTATGGCATCATCTTCCAAGACCGTGGTGGGGTGGGGCGCGTGCTGACGCTGTCGCCCGTCAGGTGGATTGACGGATGGCCGATGATAGGCGATGAGCAGGGCAAGGTGCCGGCCACGATGCGCCCCTACAAGAGTCACCAGCCGGCAACGGGCATCGTCTGTGCCGACGACTTCGGCGCTACGCGTCTGGGCCTGCACTGGCAGTGGAACCATAACCCCGTGGACCAGGCATGGAGTCTGACGGAGCGCCCCGGCTTCCTGCGGCTGAAGACCAGCAGGGTGGTGCCGAACATCTACCTGGCGCCCAACACCCTGACACAGCGCATGGAGGGCCCCACGTGCAGCGGTGCTGTCAGCCTGGATGTGAGCAAGATGAAGGACGGCGACCGATGCGGGCTGGCTGCCTTTAACGGCGACAGCGGCCTGCTGACCGTGAAGCGACAGGGCAAGAAATATGTGCTGGAGATGAGCGAGCAGTCGGTGCAGCTGACGGACAAGGAGAAGGCCGTGACGAAGGTGGACGAGAAGGTGGTGGAGAGCGTGGCGCTGCAGCTGCCCTCGCGCTCGGCGAAGGTGTGGCTGCGCATCGATGCCGACTTCAACGTGGGCAAGGACCTGGCCTACTTCTACTACAGCCTGGACGGCGAGCAGTGGATGCCCATAGGCACGCGTGGCTACAAGATGATTTTCGACTACCGCCGGCTGTTCATGGGCACGAAGTTTGCCATCTTCAACTATGCCACCAAGAAGACGGGAGGCTACGTTGACGTGGATGGCTTCGACTATACCTTACGCTAAAGCGTCTCTATAAAACCAATTAAAACAAAGAAAACAAGAAAAAACAAGTTGTTTTCATTTGTTTTTTGGGTTTCCTTTTGTTTTCTTACAGACGCTTTAGCGTACCATCGAAAGAGTGAGGTAGGTGGCTGAGTGGCGGAAAAAAGTGGCCGTTTTATGAGAATAAGCGGCCACTTTATGAGAATAAAGCATGGAGTTATGACAGCCAGGCATGGAGATAATTCAGCCAGGCATGGAGATAATTTCGCCAGGCATGGAGTTCTGCTTGGTCTTTATTCTCGCGCTGAGTCGCAGAGTTACGTTTAGAGTGATACGACAACTCAGCGAAGACATAGTATTCTCTGCGCCTCTGCGCGAGATGACTGCTCAAACGTTAAGAAAACAAAAAATTTTCTATATAAATAATGTGTAAGCAAACTTTATTCGTATTTTTGCACCCCAAATGACTAAATCATTGATTTGAGACATGCAAAAGAACTTAGTGATAGTGGAGTCGCCTGCGAAGGCAAAGACCATTGAGAAATTCCTCGGGTCGGACTACAAGGTGATGTCGAGCTATGGCCACATACGTGACTTGAAGAAGCACGAGCTGAGCATCGACGAGAAGACACTGCAGCCCGAGTATGAGATTCCTGAGGAGAAGAAGAAGCTGGTGGGCGAACTGAAGGCACAGGCCAAGAAAGCCGCCCAGGTGTGGCTGGCCAGTGATGAGGACCGCGAGGGAGAGGCCATCAGCTGGCACCTGTGCGAGGTGCTGGGCCTGGACGAGGCCAACACGAAGCGTATCGTGTTCCACGAGATTACGAAACCGGCCATCCAGCAAGCCATCGAGAACCCGCGCACGCTGAACATGCACCTGGTTGATGCGCAGCAGGCACGCCGTGTGCTGGACCGCCTGGTGGGCTTCAAGCTCTCGCCGGTGCTGTGGCGCAAGGTCAAGCCGGCCCTGTCAGCCGGACGCGTGCAGAGTGTCGCCGTGAGGCTGATTGTAGAGCGCGAGCGCGAGATACAGGCGTTCAAGAGCGAGTCGTACTATAGCGTGTCGGCCGTCTTTGCCCTGCCTGAGGCCGACGGCACGACGGCTGAGATGAGAGCCACGCTGCAGCAGCGCCTGAAGGACGAGCAGGAGGTGCGAGCCTTCCTGGAGCAGTGCAAGGATGCCACCTTCACGGTGGAGAGCGTACAGAAGAAACCCATGAAGCGCACCCCGGCACCACCCTTCACCACGTCGACGCTGCAGCAGGAGGCCGCACGCAAGCTGGGCTTCACCGTGAGCCAGACGATGATGGTGGCACAGCGCCTGTATGAGAGCGGACGCATCACCTACATGCGTACCGACTCGGTCAACCTGTCGTCGCTGGCCATCAGCGCTGCCAAGGACGAGGTGACACGCCAGTGGGGTGAGCAGTACTCGAAGGTGCGCCAGTATCACACCAGTTCGAAAGGGGCACAGGAGGCACACGAAGCCATTCGCCCCACCTACATGGACCAAACCACCATTGAGGGCACCGCGCAGGAGCGCCGCCTCTATGACCTCATCTGGAAGCGCACGGCCGCCAGCCAGATGGCTGATGCCGAGATAGAGAAGACGACGGTGAGCATCACTGCGGAAGCAAACGCTGCACTCGACACGCTAAACTCTAAATATGAGTTCGTCGCCACCGGCGAGGTGGTCAAGTTCGACGGTTTCCTGAAGGTGTATCGTGAGTCGACCGACGACGATGACGACCAGGCAGCCCGCGACGAGTTTGCCCACGTGCTGCCGCCGATGAAGAAGGGCCAGACGCTGGTGCGCCACGAGATAGTGGCCAACGAGCGCTACACGCAGGGCCCCACCCGCTATACTGAGGCATCGCTGGTGCACAAGCTGGAAGAGCTGGGCATCGGGCGCCCGTCGACCTACGCCCCCACCATCAGCACCATCCAGCAGCGCGAGTATGTGGTGAAGGGCGACAAGAAGGGCGAGGAACGCGAGTTCAACACCATTACGCTGAGGGACAGGCAGATAACGTCAAAGAAACGCAAGGAGGCCACCAGCTCGGAGAAGGGCAAGCTGCTGCCCACCGACGTGGGAACGGTGGTCAACGACTACCTGATGGAGCACTTCCCCACCATCATGGACTATAACTTCACCGCACGCGTGGAGCTTGACTTCGACAAGATAGCCGAGGGCAAGGTGAAGTGGGAGAAGATGATGAAGGACTTCGACAAGGACTTCGAGCCCACGGTGGACGAAGCCTACAACCAGCGTATGGAGCACAAGGCGGGCGAGCGCGAGCTGGGCATCGACCCGAAGAGCGGACGCAAGGTGTTTGCCAAGATTGGGCGCTTCGGCCCGGTGGTGCAGATAGGCAGCGCCGGCGAGAAGGACAAGCCCGTCTTTGCACACATGCCCAAGGAGCTGAGCATGGAGACCATCACCCTGGAGCAGGCCTTGGAGCTGTTCAAGCTGCCCCGCATGCTGGGCGAATATGAGGGCGAGCCCATCACCGTAGGCACGGGTCGCTTCGGACCCTACGTGCTGCACAAGAAGATGTATGTGTCGCTGCGCAAGGACATGAACCCGCTGACCATCACCATCGGCGATGCCATGAAGCTCATCGACGAGAAGCGCAAGCAGGAGGAGAGCAAGCACCTGCGCAAGTTCGCCGAGGACCTCGACCTGGAGATTCTCAACGGCCGCTACGGTCCTTACATCAGCTATCAGGGCAAGAACTACCGTCTGCCCAAGAACATGCACGAGCGTGTGAAGGAAATGAGCTACGACGACGTGATGGCCGTCGTCAACAAAGCAACACCTAACTCCTAACCCCTAATCCTTAACTCATGAAACGTGTCATCCTCATCGGCTACATGGGAGCCGGAAAGACGACAGTGGGCAAGGCACTGGCCAAGGACCTGGGGCTGGAGTTCTACGACCTGGACTGGTATATAGAGAACCGGCGGCGGAAGAAGGTGCCGGAAATCTTTGCCGAGGTGGGCGAGGAAGGCTTCAGGAAGATTGAGCATAACATGCTGCACGAGGTGGCCGAGTTTGAAGATGTGGTCATCAGCTGCGGAGGCGGAACTCCCTGCTTCTACGACAACATGGACTACATCAACCAGCAGGCGCAGGTGGTCTACCTGAAGTGTACGCCCGAGGTGCTGCAGGGACACCTGCTCATGGGCAAGACCGAGCGCCCGCTGCTGAAGGGCAAGTCGCCCGACGAGCTCATGGCGTTCATCAAGGAACAGCTTAACGTGCGCGAACCATATTATAACAAGGCTCGCTACCAGCTGGACGTCTCGCTGATGGACAACTATGAAAAGATTAAGACCACCGTCGACAAACTGAAGGAACTGCTGCAGTCGGAGTGATGCCGCTGCTGCAATATTAACATTAAGCTAAAATAACGACATGATGAAAAAGAATCTTCTTTTGCTTACATTGCTCCTCACGCTCTGCGGCCTGCAGGATGCCTCGGCACAGAAGCGGGTGAGAGAGTTTGGACTCTTCAACCATCTCGGTGTGGGAGCGTCCATCGGCACTGCCGGCTTTGGCGTTGAGCTGTCCGCACCCCTCACTGACTTCCTGCAAGTCAGGGCAGGCTATTCAGGCCTCTCGGGCACGTATACCGAGAAGGACGTGGCCTACAACGTCATGGGCACCGCGGGCAAGACCGACGTGGATGCCAAGCTGAACATGGGTGACGTCAGCCTGCTGTTTGATGCCTATCCCTTTGCCAAGTACACCTTCCACGTCACGGCGGGTTTCTTCTATGGCAAGGAGAAGGCCGTGAAGATGCACAACACTGAGCCTATCAGCGGAGCCAACGGCGCGCTGGAGGTGGGCGAATATCTTGTTGGTTTCGACGGGGATGGCTATGCGCACGCTGCCGTTCAGGTGAATAAGTTCAAGCCCTACCTTGGCATCGGCTTTGGACATGCCGTGCCTCGCAAGCGCGTCGGCGTGTCGCTCGACATGGGCTTGCAGTTCTGGGGCAAACCCAGCCTCTATGGACAGACCGTGGAGAGCAGGGATTTGGACGACAAGGGCGACAAGTTCGTCGACATCATCTCGCGCATCGCTGTCTACCCTGTCATCACCCTGCGTTTCAACGGAAGAATCTTCTGACCGTTCCGAGGCAATGGCATGACCGAGTAAATGACTATGAAATGACCGTGCCGCCAGGGCCGCCGATGGCCTGGGCACTGGTAATGACAACGCGCTCCACGCCAGCACGAATGGCGTCGAGCGCGTTTGCTATCTTCGGCAGCATGCCGCCGCTGATGGTGCCGTCGGCCTTCAGCCGCTCGTAGTCGGCAGCCGTGATGCTGCTGATGACTGACGTGTCATCGTCAGGACGGCTCAGCACGCCAGCCTTCTCGAAGGCGAAGATGAGCGTCACGTCGTAGAGCGCTGCCAGCCCCCTGGCCGTCTCTGAGGCCATGGTGTCGGCATTGGTGTTGAGCATGTTACCCTGGCCGTCGTGTGTCAGTGGGGCGATGACGGGCGTGAGGCCTGCCTCGATGAAGCGGGCCAGCTTCTGGCCGTCGGCCTTCTTCACGTCGCCGACGAAGCCATAGTCGATGGTCGTCACGGGGCGACGCTCACTGCGGATGATGTCGCCGTCGGCACCGGTCAGCCCGATGGCGTCGGTACCCATGGCCTGCAGACGTGCCACCACGTGCTTGTTGACCAGGCCGCCATAGACCATGGTCACCACCTCCAGCATGTCGGCGTCGGTGATGCGGCGACCCTCTACCATCTTCGTCTCTATGCCTAAGCGCTCGGCCATGCGGGTGGCACGCCGACCGCCGCCGTGCACCAGAATCTTGGCACCCTCGATGGCGGTGAAGTCACGCAGCAGTTGTGTGAGCTGTGCCTCGTCCTCGACGACGGCCCCGCCCACTTTCACAATGGTCAGTTTCTGTTTCATTCTGTCTTAGTCTTTCTTTAGTGTGAAGGTGCGGCTGAAGGTGCCGCCGTAGGTGTTGGCCGTGATGGTCAGGGTGTCGGCCGTCATCTTGTTCAGCGGCACGCTGGCGTAGACGGTTGACGAGTAGTACTCTGGCTGTCCACCCTGGTCGTGGTAGACGACAAGGCGCTGGTGGGTGGCCGTGCTGTTCACCGTGTCGCGCATGATGCCCAGGGTGTGGAGGGCTTTCTCGTCGTTGGTGGCACCGGTCAGCAGGCGCAGGCGCATGTTTATGTATTTCCTGTTCTGGCTCATCCAGACGCTCTCCATGTAGATGGGGTGCGTCAGCAGAGTGTCTTTCTTGTCGTCCTTGGCCAGCGTGAAGGGCACGAGCACAGCCACCTTGTTGAAGCTGACGGCCTCGGCTCTGCCGTCGCTCATCTGGTTGTAGTAGAACAGCGTGCGATAGGTGGTATCGCCTTTCTCCATCCATCTGGCGGTGGCAGCCTGCGTCAGCGTCAGCCGCTCGCCGTCGTCGGTCGTCACCGTGGTAACCATCTTGTCACTGCCCACGCTGGCGTCGGCCATCTCAGCCGTCATCAGCGACAGCTCGCCCTCGCCCTTCTCGTAGGCATCCATCTCGCAAGAGGACACCAGCAGACCCAATGACAGAAGCGTCAGTCCGCAAAGCAGTTTTTTTCCACTCCTCATCATATCTCTCTCATTTCTCATCTCTCATTTAACGCGTTCCTGTACGGGTTGGCATACATGGTGGTGAGCCGCTCGCGCAGGAAGGGCACGTCGGGACGGTCAAGCTGGATGCGCGCTATCTGCTGGTCGATGTAGTGGTTGAAGGTCCTTTTCTCCTCGTCGCTGCACGGTGCACCGGCGGCTACGCGGTTGGTGGCGTAGAGACGGTAGTGGCGGTGAATCTGCTGGTCGATGTGGTTGGCCACGCAGGCAAAGACCTCACCCTTGGGCATGTCCACGGGCAGCGTGTCGAGCCAGTCGTCGATGCACGGCGCACAGTGGTAGTGCACCTGGCCCTTGAAGCCCATGATGCCGGTGCGCATCGACTCCACGTCGTCCGCCTTCGTCTTCTTCCATTCGGGGTTGTCGCGTTTGAGCTGGAACTCGCGCGCCTTGAGGAAGTCGCACGGGTCATATTCGTAGCTGATGCTCAGCGGCACGATGTGCAGCGCCTTCAGCCGCTCCACCACGGTGCCCGTGCCCCCCATGGCCATCATCTTCAGGATGCTGGGTTGTGTGCGGTCGTCGCTGTCCTTGGCGCGCCCCTCACGCTGGGCTATCCAGATGTTGTCGTGCTTCACCCCGATGACGAAGTGCATGTACTCCGACAGACGCTTCGACGCTGCCAGCATCTCGCGCACCCCTAAGGAGCGCTCCACGATGAACGACTTGTTGATGCGCACCAGGTCCTTAATCCACGGTGCGGCCAGCAGGTTGTCGCCGATGGCTATCTCGCAGGTCGTCGCAGCGCCGCTGTCAAGGAGTAGCACGTCGAGCAGCGCCGCATCGAGCACGATGTCGCGGTGGTTGCTGACGAAGGTGTAGCGCCGTGACACGTCGATGGCCTGCGCGTCCATGTCGAAGCCCGTCGATGCCTTGCTCATCAGCTCCTTCAGGAATACGTAGCAGAACGCCTTCTGGAAGTCCAGGCAGGTGGTGCATCCCCGCATCTTCTGCATCAGGGCTTCAAAGGGCACCTGCGGGTACAGGTAGCCGATGACAGTACGGAACTGTGCATCCTGTTCCAGCCGGTCGTAGGCTGCCGGCAGCTCCTCCGGCTCAAACGGCCGGATGGCATCAAAATCCTCTATTCTCATGTCTGTTTCCTTCTGTTATAAATACTACTCCTTATAGAATCCCAACTCTTGTGCCATTTGCTTGATGACACGCAGGTCAACAGTATCGGCATTCTGCTTGTCATAGATGGTGAGCAGGGCTATGCGGCCAAGGCTCTCGTCAACGATGGCCATGGCTGTGATGACACGGGCGCTGCCAGCCTTGCCGCGCCCTTTGGAGGCAATGGCCATCCGTATCTTGCGGATGCCAGGACAGAGCTCAACACCTTGGTAAGGGTTTTTCTGGAGACTGCTCTTAAAATCTTCAAGATCATTTTCGAAGCTGTGGTAACGCTTCTTTAGTTTCTTTGCCTCAACAAGGAAATCATGAGTGGGACTAATCTCGAAGTTCATGCATCATCTCCTCCCATGTTAGCATCTTTGTCTTGTCCCCGTCAAGATAGGAACGGAAATCTTTCAGTCCACGGCACACCTCTTCGGTCACATTGCGGCGGCGGGGCTTGGCAGTCTTCTTTGCTGCGGTCTTCATGGGCTTGAGGCTGTAGCTACCTTGGCGTGACCGCACCACCACCTGCTCGCCGCTGTCGGCAAGGGCGAAGAACTTGGTCATGTTTGCACGGAAATCGGTTGTCGATACTACGGTCATATTCACACGTTTTTATGATTGTTGGTGCAAAGATAGCATTTTTTCCTGACTCATGCCACTTTTTCTTCAAATTATTTTGCCCTTCCAGCGTTTCTTCGTCACCTCGGTAGCGTCGAGGCGGCAGAACAGCTTTTCTTGTCGTTTTACTTGTGAGGCTATTCATAAAAAACAAAAAAGGAACTGAT
>Ga0247608_10006637_pt1 | contig 12105 bp, 7 predicted proteins | sample 176DNAGHGlowgp2_FD_193490 | JGI IMG/M metagenome (GOLD analysis project Ga0247608, IMG submission 193490) | Sheep rumen microbial communities from Palmerston North, Manawatu-Wanganui, New Zealand - 1766 DNA GHGlow gp2 | ecosystem: Host-associated > Mammals > Digestive system > Stomach > Rumen ... | reverse complement strand
TGATGCTCAGCGCCCCTGCCGGCAACGACATCCTCTTCGACGAAGCCCTGTGCGAGCAAGGCCGCAACTTCTGCAACAAGATTTGGAACGCCTTGCGCCTCGTGAAAGACTGGAACGTGGACGAAACCGCCGCCCAACCCGAGGCCGCCAAGATGGCTGTGAAGTGGTTCGAGGCCCGCTTCAACCAAGTGCTGGCCGAGACCAACGACAACATCGACAAATACCGCCTCAGCGACGCCCTGATGGGCATCTACAAGCTCACTTGGGACGACTTCTGCTCGTGGTACCTCGAAATGGTGAAGGCTCCGCAAGGCCAGGGCATCGACCCTGTGACCTTCGCCGCCACCATCAAGTTCTTCGAGAACCTGATGCTGCTGTTGCACCCCTTCATGCCGTTCATCACCGAGGAAATCTGGCATGCCATCGCCGAGCGCAAGGACGGTGACGACATCATCATCGCCCAACAACCCAAGTTGCAAGCCGTTGACGAACAGATTCTGAAACAATTCGAGTTCACCCAAGAGGTTATCAACAACGTCCGCAAGGTGCGTTCTGACAAGAACATCGCCTTCCGCGATGCCATCCAACTCGTGGTGAAGGGTACCGCCAACAAGGACTTCGACTGCGTGATTGCCAAGCTCTGCAACGTGAGCGAAATCAGCTATGTGGCCGAGGCTCCCGCTGGTGCCTTCGGCTTCATCGTGGGCAGCACCGAGTTCTTCGTGCCACTCACTGGCAGCGTCGATGTGGAGGCCGAAATCAAGAAGCTGGAAGAGGAGCTGAAATACGCCCAGGGCTTCCTGAAGAGCGTTGAGGCGAAGCTCTCCAACGAACGCTTCGTGAGCGGCGCTCCTGCCGCCGTCGTCGACAAGGAACGCAAGAAGAAAGCCGACGCCGAAGCCAAGATTGCTGTGATTGAGCAGCAGCTGGCTGGGCTGAGGAAATGATAAAAAAATGCCGCGCGTTTGCGCGGCATTTTTTGTTTAGTTGCAGCCACCGCCGCAGCCTTCGCAGCCGCCTTCACCGCAGTCGCCGCCGCAACCAGCGCAACCGCCAGGATTGAAGTCTTCGTCGGTCGACTCGCGCACGTCGAGGATCTCACCTGAGAAATGGAGGTGCTTGCCCGCCATGTCGTGGTTGAAGTCCATCTTCACGTGGTTGTCGCCAATCTCGCGGACGATGCCGGCAATCGGGCGACCGTCTGAGGTCTGCATCATCAGCTGGGCACCGACCTTCACGAGGTCGACCAGCACGCCGTTTTGCATGAACATGTTCTTGTCGAGGTCCATGACGTATTTCTCATCGCGCTCGCCGTAGCCCTCTTCGGGGGTCAGGTGGAAAGCGTAATGGTCGCCAGGCTCCTTGCCCATCAGGTTCTCCTCGAACTTGGGCAACAGTTGGTGCATGCCGAAAATGGCGACAAAAGGATTCTCTTTCGTGGTCTCCTGAAGGATGGGACCGTTTTCGTCGTTCTCACGCAGGACGTAGGTCATCGTGACGACGGCTTGATCTTGGATTTTCATAAAGTGATAATATTAAAGATTTAAAGATTTAAAATTCAAAGATTTAATAGGAGCCGAACATCTTCCGTAGCAGCCACTCTATCGCGGCCAAACCGATAAGGACGAAGAAAATCCACTTGGAGTGAATCAAATCCTCGAAGCGGCTCTCATGGTGTTCAACGGTGGTGATGCGCGAATCATTGTGCAAGTCGGCAAAAAGTTGTTGCAACTCGCTAGCGGTATAGCACTTGCCGTTGGTCAGGCGGGCGAGCGTGCGCATCCGCTCAACATCGGCGGTAAGTTGTTGTTCCTCAATGCCGATAGCCACCACACTGAAAGTGCCGTTGACGCTGATTTTGCGTTCGCCCATCTGCGCTTCCACCTTATAGGAATAAAGTCCCTCGGGCAGTAGGCCTGCATTCAGCTGATAGTCGTGGTCGCGCTTCGAGAAGGTGTAGTCGTAAGTCTCGCCCGTCAGTTTGTTCACGATTTGGATGGTCAGGTCGGGGTCAGTCACGAGTTCGTTGTTGGGGTTGCGCAACTCGGCGGTGATGACGACGGGCTCGTTGCTGTAATAGGTCTCCTTCGCGTAAATCGCCGAACCATCGTTACCCGACAGCAACAAGTATTTCAGTGACTTGGAGAACATTTCATCAAAGACATCGTGGTTCTTGTTTTGGTAATACTCAAACAAACGCCAACGCCAGATATTGGTACCAAAGAGGAAAGCCATCTTGCGCCCGTCATTGGCGAAACTCAGCAGCGGCAGTCCCGACTTGATACCCATCACCTCTTGCAGCAGCAAGTCATCGTGCGACTTCAACGTGTTGATTTCCAGATGGGGCAAGGCCAAAGGCGGGTATTTTGCGATGAGTTGTTCGGCCTTGCCGTCGAAGGTGAAAGTCGCGAAAGCGGTGTTTTGGTGGGCTTTCACGTCCATCAAGGTGTTGGTCGCGCCGGAATGAAGTTCAAACACGCGCTGCAATTTGTTGAGCATATCGCGGTCGGTATCGTTGCCGACAATGAACAACACGGGCAACTTCACGTTTTTCTCCAACTGCTTCCGCAGTGCCTCAAAGTCCGTCCGTGCCGAGGGCACCTGATGCAGGATGACCAAATCGTAGTTTTCGAACTCGGGCAAAGTCTCTTTGCCGAAGCAGAAATCCACCTCGTAGTTGTCGTTGAGCACGCTGCGCAAGGCGCCCAAGTCGGGATGCGGCGAATTGGCCACGCACAACAGTTTATACTTTTGGTCGAGCACCTCGACGAAGATATGGCGCACGTTATTCAGCAGTTGCTCTTCCTCGCTGATGCCGCTCACCTCAATGTCGATGGGCATCACGCCTTGCTTGGTGGCATCGAGCATGAAGTCGATTTCCTTTGAGAAGCGGTTGGAGGGAATCTCGATGTCGCGCTTCTCAATGATACGACCGCTTTCCTTAAGGGTCAGCTGGGCTTTGCGGCCAGCCAAATCGCGAGCGGCCACGGTCACGCGGACGGGGAACGTTGCGCCAAGTGACACCACCTTATTATAATGCACGTTGCGAATGGCGAGGTCGGGATAGGCCACCGTATCGCCCAAAACGACCGTATGGATGGGGAACGGAAAATTCTCAGCCACCAATTCCGGCTCAAAGCCACGGTTGTAGATGCCATCGGAGAAGAGCAGCACCGCACCCACATTGCGTTTGTAATATCTTCTGTCCAAAGTCTTTACAAGCGACGACATATCCGTCAGCTGGTCAGAGAAATCGAGGTTTTCAAAATCGCGCACGTCTTCGCCAAAAAGGTATTCATCGACTTGGAAATCAGCGTTCAGTTGGCTCCTGAACTGCTCGAACTGTGTCAGATAATCGTTTTTGTAGAAAACGGAATCCTTGCACAAGGCAACCGAAGCCGAATTGTCGTGCGCCAAAATGATTGTTGGCGTTTCCACCGAGCTGAATTTCTGCCGGATTAGCGGGTTGAAAAGCAGCAAGACCACCATGCCGACAATCAATGTCCTAAGTGCAAACAATATGACATTCAGTGCTTTGCCATAGTGTTGTTTCTTATTTCGGAAATACAACAAAGTGGCCGCCGCCAGCCCTGCCAGCAGCGAAACAATAATCATCCATATTGGGATTCCGATATTCACCGATTGCTCAGATAAGGGCGCAAAGATAGGGAATTTTCGGGAAAGTAAAGATGCGGATTACAAATCCGCGGGTTCTTTGCGGTCGGATTGCAAATCCGACCGAACAAGGATTTTTCGGGAAAGAGGCGATTATGATTACATATCTGACATTTCCAATTGGTCGGATTAGTCGAAATCACTCAACGACGTTTGGTCAAAATCATTTTCAATATAAATATATTGGTCATGGCCATTATGCCCTTGGCTTGCTAAAGCACCTTCGACATAAACATGCCCATAATCATCCATTCTAAAATTCAAGACCTGTTGATTACCGTATAACTCTTTAATAGTAGCCTCACCTCGTAGCGTACGATACATATTCTGCATATCTGACAAGAAATGCTCATAGTTATTTACATACACATCCATTATTACTTTTGCCGAAAAATCATCGCTAACCAACTCTACATGTAACAATCCCGTAGTATCCTCACCGAACGTATCTAAAGATAGTGTAAGCTGAAAACACTCAGCAATAATTCTTCGTGTTTCATCCACATTTTTCATAACAACACTCTATTTTGCCGCAAAAATAAGAAATTTTCTCCAAATCCGCCTTGTTTTCCGATTTTTTTGATTAATTGCAGCGACTTCTACTGGCAACTTGAATCATCGGTTCGAGCAAAATTCGGATTACTGGTTTTCATTAATTCTTAGCAAAGCCTTTCCCCATAACCGAAGAAAACACTACCTTTGCGCAAATTTTGCATCAATGAACACCCTTTCGGTCGTCATCATCACCTTCAACGAGGAAGAGAAAATCGCGCAATGCCTTGAATCCGTGAAAGATATTGCGGACGAAATCGTCGTGGTCGACTCGCATTCCACCGATGCGACCGAAGAAATCTGCGACCGTTATGGCGCGAAGTTCTTCACCCAGGACTGGCTCGGCTACTCCGACCAAAAAAACCTCGCCGACGACCTCGCCACCTGCGACCTCATCTTCAGCATCGATGCCGACGAAGCCCTTTCGGACCAACTGAAGCAGTCCATCAAGACGCTGAAAGACAATGACATTGCAGAGAACGAGGTGTTTGCAATGAACCGTCTCAACAACTACTGCGGACAGTGGGTGAAAGGCTGCGGCCTTTATCCCGAGACCAAGATTCGCATCTGGAAGCGCGGCTTTGCCCAATGGGAAGGCATCATCCATGAATGGCTCAACTTCAAGGAGACGCCCAAGAAAACCCTGTTGCGCGGCGACTTGCTCCATTATTCGTGGGACACGCCCGAGGAGTTCCGCAAGCAGCAGTTTCACTTCGCCGAGTTGGGCGCACAGTCGTACTATGAGCGCGGAAAGAAAACAGGCTTTCTGCCTTGGCTATTCAGCCCAAGCATCAATTTCATCCGCACTTATATTATAAAAGGTGGTTTCCTCTACGGCAAGACAGGACTCAGCATCTGCCGCACGATGATGCACGCCAACAGACACAAGTACAACCTGTTAAGAAAGAAAATCAAACAAAATGGATAAAGCATTTGAACAAGAAGTAGAACGCACGGTAGCGGCACTGATAGCCGGAAAGACCATCCTCTACCCTACCGACACCATTTGGGGCGTGGGCTGCGATGCCACCAACAGCCGCGCCTGCGACCGCGTGTTTGAGGTGAAGCAACGCCCCACCAACAAAAGCCTCATCGTCCTTGTGGACACGGCGGAACGATTGAAAGACTATGTCGTCGATGTGCCGCCCATCGCATACGACCTTATCGCACATACCACCAATCCTTTGAGCATAGTCTTTGCCCAAAGCAAGAACCTAGCGAAAAACATTTCTTCCGACAAGTCGGTTTGCATCCGTGTAGTGGACAACGATTTCTGCAAGGAGGTCATCCGCCGTCTCGGTAAGCCCATCACTTCCACCTCGGCCAACCTCTCTGGTCAGCCTACTGCGATGACCTATAACGACATCAGCGAGGAAATCAAGAAAGCGGTCGATTACGAAGTGCAGCTCTACCACGACAGCTTCTGCAAGCCCAAGAGTTCGACCATCATCCGCCTCAACGAGGACAATACGTTTGAGATTTTGAGGCAATAGTAAAGCCATTTCGAAAAAAAATGCTATTTTCGCGGCATAAATAAATAAGAAAATGAAAATCAAGCTATTATTTACCACCCTGCTATTGCTTACGGCAAGTCTTAACTATGCCCAAGTCCAACACGACAACGACACCGTCATCTTTATCGCCGTTGAAGAACCGCCCACTTTCCCCGGTGGTGACTCTGCCATGGTGGCCTACCTGAAACACAATCTGCATTATCCACCTGCAGAAAAAGAAAAGGGAATTCAAGGCAAGGTGTTCGTCGGTTTTGTTATCGAGAAGGACGGAGTTGTTTCCAATGTCGAGGTGAAGAGAGGCATTGGCGAAGAATGCGATGCCGAAGCGGTTAGAGTCGTAAAAGAAATGCCCAATTGGGATCCGGGAAAACAAAGCGGTATCGTCGTCAGAACGGCTATGGTACTGCCCATCAGTTTCAAGATTGTCGCGCCTCCCATCGACACAACAATCTATACCACGGTGGAAAAAATGCCGACTTTTCCTGGCGGCGAGTTTAAGATGTACGAATTCCTCGCCATGAATATACGTTATCCACAACACGCCAGAGAAGACGGCTACAGCGGCACTGTCTACGTCAAATTCGTTGTCGAGCCAGATGGTACAATAACGAATATTGAGGTTGCAAAAGGTGTGGGCGGAGGTTGTAGCGAAGAAGCCGTCCGTGTCGTAAAAATGATGCCTAACTGGATCCCAGGAGAGGCTTTCGGCAAAAAAGTCAGAGTTACTTATACCTTGCCTATCAATTTCAGGTTGCAGTAAGACCAATCAAATCAAATACGTCGCAATCAGAGAATGTGACAGAAATTTTGCGTAACTTTGCAGGCTAAAATAATCGGCCCATGAAATCACTGAAAGCATTATTACTCGCTGCGGTCTGCCTCGTTTCGGTTGCCGCAACTGCCCAAATTCAACCCAACAGACCCCAACAGCCCCAAACGAAAGGGCAACTGAACGCCCAGAAACTGGCTTCAACGCTTTACCTTATTGAGAACTTCTACGTCGATACGGCCAATATAGACAAGGTGACGGAAGACGCCATCGTGGCCGCATTGAAGGAACTCGACCCGCACTCGGCCTACATCTCGAAAAAGGATGTGGAGAAAGCCAACGAACCGCTTGTGGGCAGCTTCGAAGGCATCGGGGTGACCTTCCAGCTCATCCGCGACACCATCACCGTCATCAGTCCGGTGGCGGGAGGACCGTCGGAGAAGGTGGGCATCATGGCCGGCGACCAGTTCATCAAGATCGACGGAGAGGAATGCTTTGGCAAGAAAGTCGACAACGAATACGTGCAGAAGCACCTGCGCGGCAAGAAAGGCACCAAGGTCACCGTAAGTGTGAAGCGCGGCAACGACAAGGAACTCCTTGACTTTGAAATCACCCGTGACAAGATTCCGTTGAACAGCATCAACGCTGCCTATATGCTTGACAACCATGTTGGTTACATCAAGCTCGACCGCTTTGCGCAAGAGTCGACCGCCGAGTTCAAGGAGGCTTTGGCCAAGCTGCAAGCCCAAGGCATGGAGTCGCTCATCTTCGACCTGCGCGGCAACACGGGCGGCTACCTCAACACCGCCATCGAGCTGGTGGACCAATTCATCACCGAAAACAAGCTCATCGTTTTCACCGAAGGCATTAATTCGCCTCGACAGGAATGGAGAAGCACGAAATCAGGGCTTTATACCATCGGCAAGCTCGTCGTCCTCATCGACGAAGGCTCGGCCTCGGCCAGCGAAATCTTCTCAGGCGCGATGCAAGACCACGACCGTGGCGTGGTCATCGGTCGTCGTTCGTTCGGCAAGGGCTTGGTTCAGAGGCCCTTCAATCTCCCCGACGGCTCGCAAATCCGCCTCACCACCTCGCGTTACCATACGCCTTCGGGACGTTGCATCCAGCGTCCATACGAGAATGGCGTTGAGGACTATGCCAAGGAGATGACCAAACGACTGGAGCACGGCGAATATTTCCATGCCGACAGCATCCACTTCCCCGACTCGCTGAAATACAAGACCGACGGCGGGCGCACCGTTTACGGCGGTGGCGGCATCATGCCCGACATCTTCATCCCTGTCGACACCTCTTTCAATAGCAAGCTCTACACCAACCTCGTACGTAAAGGCGCCTTGAACCGCTTCACCACCGACTACGCCCTAAAGCATCGCGACGACATCAAGGCCGAATATGGCGATTTCAAGAACTTCAACAAGAAATTTGAAGTCGGACAAGACCTCGTTGAAGGTTTGAAGAAAGCAGCCGAAGAAGCCAAGGTGGAATGGAACGACGAGCAATTCAAGCGCTCCGAGCAATTCATGCTCTTGCAGATGAAGGCTTTGATTGCCCGCAACGTGTGGGAAACACAACAGTATTACGAGGTGATGTCCTCCGTTGACCCTGGCATCAAGAAAGCGATGGAAATCATAGGCAACGAAAAGGAATACAAGCGTATTTTGAAAGGCAAATAATCCATTTCGACAATTTTTCATTCCCTTTAATCCACATTTCCCGAAGTTTTTGGAACACACTTCGGGATTTTTTTCTATTTTTGCGGTTTGTTTATCGTGCTTTAAAACGGAATAGAGAAACAATAATTTAGTATCAACTTAATAAATTCACCAATGAAAAGAGTTCATTTACTCACCTCGGCATTCCTGTTGTTAGGTATGCTGATCGGCTCGCAAGCCATGGCCCAAGGGCGCATCGAGCTTGGCAGAGCCCAGTCGACGCAAAACTGCGCCAATGTTTCGCAAGATGGCTTCAGCGCCACCTTCACGTTCAGCAGCATCGAAGCTACTGAAGTGAACACTGAAAAGGGCATGTTCTCCACCCTCACGATGGATGGCACCTACCCTTCCGGCAATCTCGGCGAGCCTTCGCTGCCTGCCGCCAACAAGCTTATCGCTGTTCCTTATGGTGCAAAGAACCTCACCGTCAACGTGAAGAGTTATAGCACCAGCACCTACAAATTGGCCGACTACGGCATCAACAAGGTCACCCCGATGCAGCCCATGATCCGCAAGGACCAAAAGCCCGAAGAAGTGCCCTTTGCCTATAGCGAGAAGGCCTATGCCACCAAAGGTTTCGTCAACCGTCCCATCGCCCAAGTGCAGATCCAAGGCACGATGCGTGGCATCCAAATCGGTGCCCTGACGGTGAATCCCGTGCAATACGATGCCGCCACCAACACCATCCAGGTCTACAACGACATCGAAGTTGAAGTGAGCTACGGACAATACGACAAGTCGGCTGCCTACGACGAATTTGCCCGCACCTTTAGCCCCTACTTCGCCAACATCTATGACCAGATGTTCAACTGGCGCGATGATGTCTACGACGAGCACCCCGACTTGTGGCAGAACCCCGTCCACATGTTGGTCGTCGCCGACCGCATGTTTGAAGAATGCCTGCAACCTTGGTTTGAATGGAAGACCAAGAAAGGCTTCTATCTCAACGTGAAGTACACGGATGAAATCGGCACCAGTGCCGCTGCCATTCGCGCTGCCATCCAAGAAGAGTACAGCAAGGACGCCCCCACCTTCCTGATGATTATGGGCGACAAGAACCAAGTGGCCGCCAGTGCCACGGGTAGCGAGACCCACTGCGTCACCGACCTCCAATATTCGAGCGTCGACGGCGACGAGTTCCCCGACATGTACCACAGCCGTTTCCCCGCCGAGACCGTTGCCCAAATGCAAGCCATGATCAACAAGGCTTTGGAGTATGAACAATACACCATGCCCGACCCGAGCTATCTGAACAACGTGCTCCTCATCGCTGGTGAAGATTCCGGTTGGGGTGTTACTGTGGGTCGTCCCACCATTTGGTATGCCACCAACTACTACTACAACGAAGAGCATGGCTATGCCAACGTTTACGAATACAGCCACGGCCAATACACGGGCTGCTACAGCCACCTGAACGAGGGCGTCGGCTTCGCCAACTACACCGCCCACGGTTCGAACACCAGCTGGGCTGGCCCGCAATTCACCGTCAGCGACGTCAACAACCTGACCAACGAGCACAAGTACTTCCTCGCCATGGGTAACTGCTGCGAGGCTGCCGACTGGGGCATCAGCGGTACCTGCTTCGGCGAGGCCATGGTGCGTGCCGAAAACAAGGCTGCCTACGCCTACATCGGATCCTGCCCGTCAACCTACTGGCTCAACGACTATTACTTTGGTGTTGGCGCCACCAGCCAAGCCAACGGTCAAATGCCTGACATCAGCATCACCACGACAGGTTTTTACGATGCCATGTGGACCGACGACATGTACAACACCGTCACTTCGATGATGTTCATCGGCAACTTGGCTGGCAACGCTGCCCAAGCCCTTGGCTACGAAATCCATGTCAGCACCCTCTACTGCTGGCAAGCCTACCACACCTTAGGTGATGGTTCCATCCTGCCCTTCCGCATCCAACCCACCGAAAACACTGTCAGCCACATGCCTACACTGCCCATCGGCATGGATTTCTTCACCGTTAGCGCAGCCCCTGGTTCCTACGTGGGTATCAGCAAAGACGGTGTCCTCTATGGTGCTGGCATGATCGGTGAAAGCGGCACTGCCGACATCCAAATCAACCCTGTCACCAGCGGTGGCGATGTCACCATCTGCGTGACCCATCCCCAGCACGTTCCTTACGTCACCGAAATCCCTGCAGCCGCTTTGGAAGGCCCCTATGTGGCTGTCGATGCCTTTACGCCTGCCAACGTCCATGTTGGTGACCAATCCACGATGGACATCACCTTCAAGAATGTAGGTACGCAAGCCACGGGTGGCACCACCACTGTGACCCTGACCTGCGAAGACGACAACCTGACCTTCACCAACGGCACTGGCTCCTTCGGAAGCCTCGCTCCTGATGCCACCACACAAGTGAGCGGTTTCAGCTACAACATTGCCGAAGGCGTGGCCGACGGCACCCGTTTCACCATCATGGTCAATGCCGTTTGCGGCAGCAACACCTGGGAAGGCAGAGTCGTCATCACCGCTGGCGAGGCCGTGATGCAATTTGCCGGCATGGCCAATCCTGGCGGATTTGTGCCTGGCGAAACGCTTTCCGTTACGGCTTCCGTCAAGAATACCGGTCACTACATGGCCACCAACGCCATCGCCACCCTCACCTCCGACAACCCGTATGTCACCATCGAGAATGGCACATACGAAATCGGCACCATCGACCCGACTGGCGTGGGCTACTGCGTGTTCGACATCAATGTGGCTGCCAACTGCCCCGAGACTGAGCAAATCCAACTCACCTTCACCGTCAATGCCGACGGCGGCTTAGTGACCGAAGGCACGGGCGTCATCAAGAATGCCTGCAATGTGATCTTTGAACTCAGCGACTCCTACGGCGACGGTTGGAACGGCAACATCCTGAACGTCGCTTTCAGCGATGGCACGCCCACGGAACAACTCACCATCAACAGTGGTAATTCCGAGACCTACACCCTTGAAATCGGCAATGGTGTCCACGTGACCTTGAGCTGGACGGCTGGCCAATGGGCTTCGGAATGCTCGTTCGTCGTGAAATACGAAGACGGCACCATCATCTTCCAAGCCTCTGCCCCGAATGGTGGCGTGTTGCATGAATTCGACTGCAACTGCAGTGGCAGCGCTCCTATAGGCACCTACGCCCCTGTCCTCGACCTTCAAGCTGCTTTGAACAATACTCAAGTCACGTTGACTTGGGGTGCTCCCACAGGTGCCATCAACTACACTGTGTTCCGCAATGGCATTGAAATCGGCGTGACCGACGAGACCACTTTCGTTGACGAAATCACCAGAGACCTTGCTTACACCTACTGCGTCTTCGCCAACTATGCCGACGGCGTCTCCGTTCCCGAATGCGTGACCATCGATATCACCACGGGTGTCGAAGAGATGGACATCAACAGCTTCAGCATCTACCCCAACCCTGTCAACAGCACTTTGACCATCAGCGGTGGAGAAAGCGAATACACCTACACGATGTACAACGGCATGGGCCAGGTGGTTGCCAACGGCACAGCCAACGGCATTGAGCAAATCAACGTCGAGAGCATGGCCAAGGGCATCTACTTCCTGCACATCGCCACCGGCACGCAAGTGCGCGTCGAGAAGGTTGTGGTGGAATAATCCGACAACCTTAAACGAAAAAAGGCAGCCAAGCGGCTGCCTTTTTTCGTTTAAAGACCTCGTTGTTTCTTGATGGCCTCGTAGGCCGCGTTGATTTCCTGGAACTTCTTCTCGGCGGCCTCCCTAACCTCTTCGCCAAGGTTGCTCACCAGATCGGGGTGGTTTTTCTTGGCCATCTCGCGATAAGCGCGTTTCACCTCCTCGTCGGTAGCCGAAGGCTCGATACCCAGGATCTTGTAGGCGCTAT
>Ga0247608_10006636_pt1 | contig 12106 bp, 11 predicted proteins | sample 176DNAGHGlowgp2_FD_193490 | JGI IMG/M metagenome (GOLD analysis project Ga0247608, IMG submission 193490) | Sheep rumen microbial communities from Palmerston North, Manawatu-Wanganui, New Zealand - 1766 DNA GHGlow gp2 | ecosystem: Host-associated > Mammals > Digestive system > Stomach > Rumen ... | reverse complement strand
AGCTACCATGATCGCCAGCTGATGGTAAAGGTAAAAGGAGTACAGGACAACTTTGACTCACTAACCCATATCCGCGAAATTCTGGATGGCGAAGGCACCTTCGAACTGCATGCGGCAGACATGAACTACGGCATACCAGGGCTGGGTGTCGCCTACCAATTAGGACTTGGCTATAAGTTCGACACACCACTGAAAATATATGCTCCCAAACGCGAAGGACAACTCGACATGGCCAACCCCACTGAAGGGTTCGTAGAAGACGAATTATTCTCTCCTGGCGTCATTTTCTCCGTCAAGCAGGGAAAGTACGACAAGAACTACATCTTGACTTCACTACAGTTTACGCGCAATCTCTTTGCTCAGGACGGAATGCTATCATCTCTGGAACTGAGGCTAAAGCCTGGAAGTGACTTCGAAGCAGTAAAACAACAGATGAGGCAGCTGGCAGGCAACAAATACAACGTACTCGATCGCTATGAACAACAGGAAGATACCTTCCGTATTATGAAGATAGAGAAGTTCATAGCATACGTCTTCCTAACCTTTATCCTGATGATTGCATGTTTCAATATCATCGGCTCATTGTCTATGCTTATCATCGACAAGAAAGACGACGTCGTAACACTGCGTAACCTGGGAGCTTCAGACCACCATATTACACGAATTTTCCTTTTTGAAGGCCGCATGATTAGTGTCATTGGAGCCGTCATCGGTATCGCCGTCGGGCTACTGCTCTGTTGGATTCAACAACAGTATGGCGTAGTACGACTGGGAAGTAGCGAAGGGGCGTTCATCGTAGATGCTTATCCCGTTAGCGTACATCCTCAGGATATCGTAATCATTCTCCTTACGGTAATTGTTGTAGGATTCCTCTCTGTCTGGTATCCTGTACGATACTTCGCCAAAAGACTGTTATCCTAAAGCGTAATATCAAAAAATCAACCCAGACTTATGTTCTCCACCTCCACCTTCTCGTGTAGGAAGAACTGAGCCTGATCTTTAAATTTATCCGGATTCTCCGTCGTCAGATAGTGCACCTTACCACCTTTTGTGCATTTCTCCTCTATTGCAGGGTGATGTTCAAAATACTTTTGCAAACTGTAAGCGACATACTCACCTTGTGAGACAATACGAATACCACGGGGCATATACTTCTGAATCTTTGGCAGCAACAACGGATAGTGAGTGCAACCCAGAATAACGGTGTCTATTTCTGAATCCAGACGCAGTAACTGGTCAATACGTTTCTTCACAAAATAGTCAGCTCCTGGCGAATCAGCCTCGTTATACTCTACCAAGGGAACCCAGAACGGGCAAGCCACTCCTGACACCTGTATGTCAGGAAACAACTTGTGAATTTCCAGATTATACGACTCACTCTTAATAGTACCTTCAGTAGCAAAGATACCCACATGTCGACTTTGAGTCAACGAACCAATGACCTCAGCCGTTGGACGAATAATGCCCAAGACCCGACGGTTTGGGTCGAGCTTGGGCAAATCGTTCTGTTGTATTGTACGCAAGGCCTTGGCTGATGCCGTGTTACATCCTAGAATTACGAGATGACAACCCATCTCGAAAAGCCTAGTCACAGCCTGACGTGTGAATTCATAGACCACCTCGAACGAACGCGATCCATAGGGAGTTCTCGCATTGTCTCCCAAGTACAGATAGTCATACTGGGGTAACAGCTGACGAATACCATGTAAAATAGTCAATCCGCCATAGCCACTGTCAAAAATACCTATAGGACCTGGTACGCTGGGTAGTGTCATTTATCTCTTCAGCAATTCTATAACATCGGCTGTGATATCCTCACCCATAGCGGGATTGACAAAGGGCAGAGCCTCCTTGTCTGTATTCAGGATGAATGCATAACCGCGTTGTTGGCCAATCATTACCAAAGCCTGCATTATCATACCCTTCAACCCGTCCATCAGTGTAGCCTCAGCATCAGCCAGCAGCTGCTGGCTCTGCTTCTTAAAAGCTATATTCTTATCAAGAATCTCCTGAAGCTCACTCTGACGTTTCTGAAGTATCGTCTGGGGAAAGGCTGACTGACCGTCAAGAAACTCTTCGTACTTCTTGTTAAAGTCTTCCTCTACCCTCTTCTGCTCTGCTTCATACTGAGTGCGCAACTCTTGCATACTGGCTTTCATCTCAGCGTATTCAGGCATCGACACCATCACCGAGTCATAGCTCAAATAACCATACTTCCACGAAGTACCGGCATCCTGAGCCTGACAAGCCAGCCCACAAAGGAGCATCAATATAAACAGTGTTACTTGTTTCATAAACTAAAGTCCAAGCTTTTTCTTGACCTCTGCAGTAACATCAGTAGACAACGTACTGCTAATGTACAGAGCAGAACCGGTCTGCATGATATATACATAACCACCGGTCTGACCTATAGAGGTGATGGCATCCATTATCTTCTTCTGAATGGGTTGCATCTTCTCCTGCTCCTCCTTGGCCAGAGCCTGCTGGTTGTCCTGAGCACTCTGCTGGTACTTCTGATACATATCCTGAAGCTCCTTCTCACGACGTTCCTTGATATTGGCAGGCAGCGAAGCCTGCTCCTTCTCGTAAGCCTCTGCTTTCTTCTGTATTTCCTCCTGCATCGACTTAAGGTCAGCCTCATACTGCTTGGCAAGAGCCTCAAGGTCGGCACGTGCCTTAGTCAATTCAGGCATAGCCTGCATAATCTCCTGGACGTTGACATGTCCAAACTTCTGAGCGAATGATGCCATAGGAGCAATCATCAGCAGCAACACAAATAATTTCTTCATTTCTTTCTAATTTAATGTTTAATATAAATTCTTAATTACTATATCCCAACTTAGAGAGCACCTCGTTAGAGATGTCTATCTTTGGCGACCCGAAGATGATGCCGGCATCACTGGCACGGTCAAGTACCAGCTGATAGCCGCGAAGATCGGCCACCTCCTTGATAGCGCTATACACTTCTTCCTGTATGGGAGTCATCAGTGCCGTACGCTTCTTGAACAATTCACCCTGCGGACCAAAATACTTTTTCTTCAGCTCGGCTGCTTCACGTTCCTTATCCATAATAGCATCCTGACGAGTCTTCTTCTGTTCTTGTGATAAGAACACCACCTCGTTCTGATAGTTCTTATAAAGCGTCTGAGCCTCAATGGTCAACGCATCAACTTCTGCCTGCCACTTCTTAGACACCTGGTTCAGCTGTTCGTTTGCTCGCTCATAGGCAGGAATATTCTTGAAGATATAGTCCATATCCACCAGCGCGAACTTCTGAGCATGCATTGTCACTGCCGATATACAGAGAATCAACAATATAAACAGTTTTTTCATACTCCCTTTCTTAACTTCAATTTTCAATTCTTTACTCTTTGCTAATTAGAACTCCTGACCCAGAATGAAGTGGAACTGGCTACCTCCTTTGTTAGAGCCATTATAAGCACGGTCAAAGCCATAAGCCCAGTCAATACCCATCAATCCCACCATCGGGAGGAAGATACGTACACCAACACCAGCAGAACGCTTGATGTCGAACGGATTAAAATCGCGCGTCTGAGCCCATGCATTACCACCTTCCAGGAATCCCAGACCATAGATGGTAGTATTACCCAGCATAAAAGGATAGCGAAGCTCCAAGGTAAAACGATCATAGGCATAACCAGCAGCGCCATAAGGCGTCAGTGAACCATTCTCATATCCACGGAGTCCCACGGTCTCCTCAGCATAACTTGTAGAATAGCCGCTCATACCGTCACCACCCATATAGAAGGTTTCAAACGGAGACTTCTTGTATTTGTTATATGAACCCAACAATCCGAGTTCCACACGAGTCATCAGAACAAAGCATTTCTGACCACCCGTCAGCGCGGTATAAGTCTTTGTCTTAAGCTTCCACTTGTGGTATTCAATCCATCTGTACTTTTCCTGCTGCTCGTCATAGTAGCGGTCTATATCCGTTTTATAGGTCTCTGCTGAGGCCAAAGACGCATAGTCCTTATTGTCGAACAACGACCAGGGCGGAGTCAGTGTCACAGAAGCCATGAACTCAGAACCACGTCGTGGGAAGAGCTGGTTGTCTGTAGAGGTACGAGCCAGCGTGATGCCCAGATTGATGTTGTTACAGTTACCGTTGTTAATAATGAAATAGCTCCAGTCCTGCAACATATAACGTGTATAGGCCAGTTGCATGGACAGCTGGAAGTAGTCATCAGGCCAGCGCAGACGTTTACCCCATCCTATCGAAGCACCAAACAGTTTGATGTACTTATCGTCGTCATAAAGCGATGTGTAGTCGTAGTATCCGCTATTGTACATTCCATAGCCTGCAGCATAGTTATAGTAGTTGTTCATCCAGCTCGAGTTACGGTAGGTACTCGAGATGTCGGTCTGCTTTGAGTAGAAAGCATTGACACTGAACGAATTCGGGCGTTTGCCACCAAACCATCCTGTAGAGTAACCCGTAGACACAGAATAATAGTAGCTACCGTTCGACTGTACCGACAGCGACAACTGTTCACCATCACCAATAGGCATGATGCCACGGTGCATACGGTTTTTCCCAAACAGGTTACGCATTGAGAAGTTAGTCAGCTTCACACCCACACGGCCTATGATACCTGTCTGACCCCAACCCAGCGAGAACTCTAACTGGTCATTAGACTTTGACTCCAGTTCCCAGTTGATATCCACTGTGCCGTCTTCATAGTTAGGCTTAATGTCAGGATTCACCTTCTCCGGGTCAAAGAAGCCCATGGAGGCTATCTCACGTGCCGAGCGCTGTATGGCGTCCTTCGAGAACAGGTCACCCGGTTTGGTACGCAGTTCTCGGCGTACCACCTCTTCATACAGACGGTCATTACCATAGATACGCACATGACTGATATGAGCCTGCGTACCTTCCTGAATACGCATCTCCAAGTCTATCGAGTCGCCCACAATGTTCACCTCAGTAGGCTGCAGGTTGTAGAACAGATAGCCGTTGTTCCAATAATAGTTACCCACGGCATCGTCGTCTTCCGACAAACGCTTGTTCATCTGCTTCTGGTTGTAGACATCGCCCTTCTTCATGCCCAGCACCGCATTCAGATAGTCACTCGTTACAACCGTATTACCTACCCATGTAATATTGCGGATATAATATTTCTGTCCCTCGTCCAGCTTCACATAGACGTTGACATGCCTGTCGTCTACCGTCCAAACCGAATCCTCTACTATCGCAGCATCACGATAGCCCAACTCGTTATATTTATCTATCAGGGTTTTCTTAGCCTCCTCATAACGCTCGGGAGTAAACTTCTTGGCACGGAACATGGTGTATAGCTTACCTGCCTCGTTAATCTTGCCAAATGAACCTTTCTTAAACAAGTTACCCTTTATCTTGCTTGACGACAGTTGCTCATTACCCTCAAAGATGATGGAGCGAACCTTCATCTTGGCTTTCTTATCGACACTCACGTCCAATATCACCTGATTCTTGCCCGTAACATCGTCTCGCTGCACGATGTCTATCTCAGCATTCTTGTAACCCTTGTCGTCGAAATATTTCTTGGCCAGAATCTTCGCACGGTCAATCATGTTCGGCGTTATCTGGGCACCCTTCATGATACCCAGCTTCGACTCCATATCCTCACGTTCCGACTTTTTCAGACCGTAGTAGTTAATGCTGCTGACACGCGGTCTGGTAGCCAGATGTATACTTAGGTAGACCTTAGACCCTACTATAGAGTCGGCCAAGATAGAGGCCTTGGAAAAGAGCCCATGCTTCCAGTAGCGCTTGACAGCATCTGTAATCTCCGTTCCAGGCACACTGATCTGCTGTCCTACGGAGAGACCTGAGAGACCGATGAGAACATAGTCTTCGTAGCCCTCTACACCTTTCACCGTAATACCGCCTATCTCGCACTGACGAGGAGTTCCGGCATACGAAATGTCAGGATTGACAATGACATCCTGCGCCGTAGCGCTTATAGGCAAAAAGGCAAGAAGGCAAAAAGCCAGAAGACCCTTCACCATCACCATTATCCCGGTTGTAATTGCTTTTATCTTCACTGTTGCTTTTACTTTTTAATTTCTTCTTCCACCTGTGCCTCCGTCTTACCAAAACGGCGCTGGCGCTTCTGGTAGCTCTCTATCGCCTTATGCAGCTCAGCCTCATCAAAGTCAGGCCAGTAGGTATCACAAAAATACAGCTCCGAATAGGCTATCTGCCAAAGCAGATAGTTCGAAATGCGCAGTTCACCTCCTGTACGTATCAACAAGTCCGGATCGGGCATGAAACTCGTCTGCAAGTGCTTGCTGACAGTTTCCTCCGTCACCTCCTCAGCACCTTCGGCAACAAGCTGTCGCACTGCCTCCGTAATCTCCCAGCGACTCGAGTAGCTCAGTGCCACCACCATGGTCATGGCATCATTCTTGGCCGTATGTTCCTCTGTCTCGCGCAGCTTCTGCTGCACATCACCGGGCAGGCGCTTCATGTCGCCTATCACGCGGAAGCGCACATTATTCTTCATGAATATCTCGTCCTCCAGCGACGACAGCACCAGCCCCATCAGGGCCGATATCTCGTCGGCAGGCCGGTTCCAGTTCTCTGTAGAGAAAGTATATAGCGTCAGGTACTTTACCCCCAAGCGCGTACATTCAGAGGTTATTCTGCGTACCGTCTCCACTCCGGCCTGATGGCCGAAGCTGCGTTCCTTGCCTCGCTCGGTGGCCCAGCGTCCATTGCCGTCCATAATGATGGCAATATGCTGAGGAATATATTTCAGTTCATAGTTCATACTCTACTATTCGCCATTAGTCTTTGTCATTATGACATGTTCTACATTTTGCCCACAAATCATATGTCAGTCCCAAACGCAACTGACTATAGCAGTCGGTATTCTTAAACAATCCGCTACTCTCTATTCCGTAAGGGTCCTTCACCCCGTCCAGCAGGTCACTGCTGGTAAAGTGTATGGCCCACTCCAGACTCATATTCAGTCTGTCAGCCACCTTGTATTTCACTCCCGCGCCCAGTGGGACATTGAAGGCCGTAGTCGTCTTGTCCTCACCATGGTCAGGCTTGGCTATCGTCATGCCCACCCCCGCGAAGATGTACGGTGTTAACCGTTTGGCACCTCTATACTCCATTCCCGTACCGAAAGGCCAGAAGTTGTATTCGTATCTCACGCCCACGTCTATAAGACTACTCTTGAAGGCATAAGGCTCACTCAGCGGATAGTAAGTCTTCGCGTTTGCCGACGACCCCTTCAGTTGTCCGTAGCTGATGTTAAGCGCCAGCGCCTGACGGGGCGTAAACCGGTATTTTGCCAGCAGCGAGCCCATAGGCTGCAACTCCTTGAACAGGTTGCCATTAAAATCGCCCAAATAGGTTACGGCTCCAATGCCGCCGCCTATCTCCAAGCGGTATTCCGGCTGAGTCTGAGCCTGAGAGACAGTATATGACAGCAGTAAAGTGAAGAGCGCCACAAGCACCTTCACTCCACCATACTGATATGTCTGCTCCCGCGTCATCACCCAGCCTCACTAATCATTCGTAAACATACTCCCATGCCAGCTTGTTCAGACGGCCGCGCCATATCTGGCCCGTAGTACCGCAGAACAGCCACAGGTTGTACTCATCGTCGGCAATCATGGCGACAGAGTTCGTCTCCGTATTAAAGCCATCCGGGAAAGTATAGGAACTATTCTGCTTCCAAGTGATGCCGTCATCGCGGCTCACATAGAACTGAGCATAGCGTGAGCTCACCACGCCGGGAGTAATGTCAGCCCCGCCGATAGCCAGAATGGCATCGTCGTAGGCCACAAGACTCAGGTTCTCCAGACGTGGCAGCGCCAGCTGGTTGTAGTCCGAGCGTTCCATGTATGTCCAAATGCCCTCTGGCGTATAGGGATCGTTGTCCACTATCTTACGCCACACCATGGCAATCCGCTCCTGAGGATACTGCTCTACAGAACGATTACCCACCATAAGGGCATATTCCGTGTTAGTGGCATAATAGAGAGGATAGCTCACGAAAGCTATGTCGCGCACCGGAAGCATCGAGGCGTCTTCGTCCAGCATGTCCTCCTCCCACGTCTTGCCGTCATCGCGCGATACCATCAGGTGATTATCGTTCGACAGTGCATATATCTCCTCTGACGTAGTCCCTATCCATTTCTTTATGCCATCGGGCAGCCTACTGCTCGACGAGTCGTACGCCGTCAGCTTACCATCCTTGTCAACATGATAAGTCTCCGACACGTCACCATTATCACCAGTAAGATAAATCTCGCCCTCAAAATAGTAAGCGTGAAGATTGCTCAGCGGCACCAACTTATCGCTGCTGGCCATCTGATGCCACACGAACTGGTTCTCCTTCTCCTTGTGCTTGTTCACACAGACCTTATACTCTTTGAAGCCCTCGCCGTCGTTCGACCATACCATGAAGATACGAGGCTCGGTGAAGTCGATGCTGTCCGCCGAACTATAGTACCTGAGTGTGTCGCTGGCCACATCCTTGATAACCAACGTCCCGTTGTTCTTCGTCGTCACACTGCACAGCACATGCTTCAAGTCTGCATCCACGGGCAGCGAGTCAGTGTTGTAGATAAGCTGCTGCACATGGTCAATATGGAAGACATAGGACGCCCCGGCCAACTTTGTACGATACACGGAGTCAGCACCACTCTTCGATGTCGTATGAACGTAACGGTTCAGCGTTCCCAGTGAAAATGACGTGATGGCGGCATCTGCATATTTCGTCGTGTTGTCCTCTTTCGATTTCAGGCACGAAGTCACGGCAAAAGCTGCCATGAGCAGCAAGCATATTGTCTTTATTTGTCTCATGAGTCTGAATAAATTCCAATTTGGGTGCAAATTTACGCACATTTCCTCAAATATGAGCATGTTTCTCGCTTTTATTAAGTTAAATATATGATAAAATGTCATATTTTAGGTTTATTTATCAAAAAAGAGCGCGGTATGAATCACTCACCCCGCGCTTTTTTCAACGGATGTCAGTGTGCATCAGAGTGATAACACTCAAAATGGTAGCAATGGCTACAGACACTAACAAACCCATTGTTTGAAAATCTAATAACATAATCTTTACCTTAATAAAACTAAACTATTAACCTAATGAAACAAGAAAAACATCACGATTTCCAAGTGCAAAGGTATTAAGAAAAGAGAAGAGAGAAAAGAGAAGCGCAAAGAATTTACAGCTGCCGAAGCTCTTTTTGACGTATATCAAAAAAGTTGGCCACGCTCCTAAAGCGCAGCCAACCCATGGTATTTACAGAAGAGCGGCAGCAGTTTCTTCGCCCCTCACCCTTCATAATTCGCTATTTACAGCTTGGGACCAGCAGCCACGAGTGCCTTGCCAGCCTCGTTGCCCTCGTACTTCTTGAAGTTCTTGATGAAGCGACCAGCCAGGTCCTCAGCCTTCTTGTTCCACTCAGCAACGTCAGCGTATGTGTCACGGGGGTCAAGGATGTTGGTGTCTACACCCTCCAACTCTGTGGGCACCTCGAAGTCGAAGTAAGGAATCTTCTTCGTGGGAGCCTTCAGGATAGCACCGCCCAGGATGGCATCGATGATACCACGCGTGTCGCGGATAGAGATACGCTTGCCAGTGCCGTTCCATCCGGTATTTACCAGATAAGCTTTGGCACCGCTCTTCTCCATGCGCTTTACCAGCTCCTCAGCATACTTTGTGGGGTGCAGCTCGAGGAATGCCTGTCCGAAGCAAGCCGAGAAGGTAGGAGTGGGCTCAGTGATGCCGCGCTCTGTACCGGCCAGCTTGGCGGTGAAGCCAGAGAGGAAGTAGTACTTGGTCTGCTCAGGAGTCAGGATGCTCACGGGAGGCAGTACGCCGAAGGCATCGGCCGACAGGAAGATGACGTTCTTAGCCTCAGGACCTGCGCTCTTGCCGTTTACCTTCTTGGCAATCTTCTCGATGTGCTCGATAGGATAGCTTACGCGGGTGTTCTCCGTTACACTCTTGTCGGCGAAGTCAATCTTACCATTGGCATCAACGGTGACGTTCTCCAGCAGGGCATTACGACGGATAGCGTTATAGATGTCGGGCTCACTGTCCTTGTCCAGGTTGATGACCTTTGCATAGCAGCCACCCTCCAGGTTGAACACACCCTCGTCATCCCATCCGTGCTCGTCGTCGCCGATGAGCAGACGCTTCGGGTCGGTAGACAGCGTGGTCTTACCCGTGCCAGACAGACCGAAGAAGATGGCCGTATTCTTACCCTCCATGTCGGTGTTGGCCGAGCAGTGCATTGAGGCAATACCCTGCAGAGGCAAGTAGTAGTTCTGCATAGAGAACATACCCTTCTTCATCTCACCACCATACCATGTGTTGATGATGCACTGCTCACGGCTGGTAGTATTGAAAGCTACACAGGTCTCTGAGTTCAGACCCAGCTCCTTGTAGTTCTCTACCTTGGCCTTCGATGCGTTGTAGATAACGAAGTTAGGCTCGAACTTCTCCAGCTCCTCAGCAGTAGGCTGGATGAACATGTTCTTCACGAAGTGAGCCTGCCATGCTACCTCGACGATGAAGCGTACAGCCAGACGGGTAGCCTCGTTAGCGCCACAGAAGGCATCGACTACATACAGTTCCTTGTTGCAAAGTTCCTTGATGGCGATGTCCTTTACCTTGGCCCAAACCTCCTCAGACATGGGGTGGTTGTCGTTCTTATATTCCTCGGTAGTCCACCACACCTTGTCCTTCGACTGCTCATCGCATACGATGTACTTGTCCTTAGGCGAACGGCCGGTATAGATACCAGTCATTACGTTTACAGCGTTAAGCTCAGTGTTCACGCCCTTGTCATAGCCTGTCAGGCCAGCCTTAGTCTCCTCCTCGAAAAGGTACTCATACGACGGATTGTGTGCAATCACCTTCGAACCGGTGATACCATACTGTGTCAAATCTAACTTTGCCATAATACTTTCTAACTTTGATTTTATTTTAATTATACCTATTATTCTGAAATCGCATGCAAAGTTACGAAAACTTTTCAAGTTCACTGCCTTACGTTTAGACATTTTAGCATTCTTAGGGCTAATTTTGAGTTAAAGTATTTAAAATCGAAAGAAGGCATTGCTATTTTGTCACACCGACTTGTCAATATCCCGCCCAACAGAAAAAACGCCATTTCCTTTGGCAGAAAAAATATTTTATGTACTTTTGCAGTCAGAATCTAAAACGAACAAAAATGGAAGTAATCAATTTCTCAGAACAGAACAGCATCATCAACCACTACATGGCTGAGCTTCGCGACAAGAGCTACCAGAAGAACCGTCTTACCTTCCGTCACAACGTGGAGCGCATTGGCGAACTGATGGCCTACGAGCTGTCGAAGACCCTCGAGTACAAGCCCAAGACGGTGAAGACCCCTTTAGGTCAGCTCGACATCCCCCTCACCAAGCAGGACGACATCGTCATAGCCACCGTTCTGCGGGCCGGACTGCCATTCCATCAGGGTTTCCTGAACATCTTCGACGGGGCCGACAACGCCTTCGTCTCGGCCTTCCGCATGTACCTGAACCGCGAGCACACCGAGGTAGGCGTATATTCTGAATACATTGCCACGCCCAGCGTCAAGGGCAAGACGCTGCTCATCGTCGACCCCATGCTGGCCACCGGCGGCAGCCTGGCCGCGGCCATCGAGGCGCTCCTTGAGGCCGGCAAGCCCAAGAAGATTCACGTCTGCTGCGTCATTGCCGCCCCCGAGGGCCTCGAGGTGGTCAAGAGCAGCCTGCCCGACGATGCCACCATCTGGTGTGCCTCCATCGACGAGGGCATGAACGAGCAGAAATACATCGTCCCCGGCTTCGGCGACTGCGGCGACCTCTGCTATGGCGAGAAGCTGCAGTCGTTCAGGAAGAAGGCTGACAAGTGAGTGAATAAAGGAAAAAGAAAGAGGATGTGCACATCCTCTTTCTTTTTTTTGTATCTGTTGTGTGTATTTTAATCTTCTTCGTCTTCGGGGTCTTCAAGCCAGAAGGTCTCCCACGACGAGTCGTTGCAGGGGTTGGTTTCTGAATCTTTCACTGCCACATTGTTGACATTGAGCCACTTGCTCCAGCCGGTGGCTGCGTCGAAGG
>Ga0247608_10006633_pt1 | contig 12109 bp, 13 predicted proteins | sample 176DNAGHGlowgp2_FD_193490 | JGI IMG/M metagenome (GOLD analysis project Ga0247608, IMG submission 193490) | Sheep rumen microbial communities from Palmerston North, Manawatu-Wanganui, New Zealand - 1766 DNA GHGlow gp2 | ecosystem: Host-associated > Mammals > Digestive system > Stomach > Rumen ... | reverse complement strand
TTAGCCGAAAGCTTGAAATATGAACTGTGCAGCGAAAAATGCCGTAAAGAACAGGGTAAGATTAAGAAGCGTGAATTTGATGCCCGGGCAGTCGAAAACAGCTATGACCGGACATATAAAAATGAATGCCAGCGGTGGCGTAACATCATCCACCGTGCAGAGAAATCAGAGGACACTTCTCCGGAACAACTTTCAAAAATGAAAGCCGCTTTTGAAGATTTTAAGACCGAGGCCCTAAAAAGGAAAACGGCTGTCAAGAAAGGGCAATCCTCCCCTAAAGAATTTGAGGACTGGATAATCATCCAATCCTCTGTTCTCTATGACCTATAAGTTGTTAGGCTCCGGCTTGAAATATAGTTTTGCTTGAAACTGCCTCCTGATACCCTCCTGATCCGAAACTGTAAGACACCGTGCTATCATCATCTTCCTCTTCATCCGCCTTAAAGGGATCTTCCATCGGACTATCTGACTTCTTAGCCTTCTTCAAATCCTCTTCCGTCTCCGGTAGCTTCTGATATGCCTCTGACTCTCTGAACTGCCGGCTTACGTTCTGTACGGCGGCAATCATCGCATCTCTTGCAGGATCCTTGTCACTGATGGATGTCATAGCATTGCTCATAACCTGCTGTGCCTCTTCTTTTGTTCTGCAGTGCCTTAATTGTTCTTTCAAGGCCTCTCTGCGCTGCTGAACCCTGACAACCTGTTGATAGATATACGGATTGGTTCTGCGGATATAAGCCATTTCCTTCGCGGATAACTTGGCTCCATTCTTTATCTTCTGCTGGATCTTATTCTCAAATGCCTGGCGCTCCTCTTCAGAGTCAAAATCATCACCATGCATCTTGTCCATGACCCCTTTTACAAATTCAGCTTTGACCTGTGCCAGACTCTTTTTCTCAGATGGTTTAGCTTCGGGATTTCCGTTGATCTGATCTATATTATTAATCCTTTGAAGATTTAATGTCATAACTCTGCCTCCGCTGTCATTTCCTCAACTATCCTTATATCCAACAACCGCAATCAGTTCACTACCTCTCATGATGTAAACAACTTTCTTGTTTTCAGAAAACAGTTCATCTCTGCACATTCGGTCGTTTTCCGAGAGATCAGCAGGCTCATCTAATTTAACATCAAATTCCGAGTCATTTATCCCCTGCACAAGATTTGCAATTACAATCTCCTCAATCTTAGCAACCGGTAGATCCTTTTCCTTCAGTTTGGAAAAAATATCAAAAATCTTCATAGCTGGTCTCCACTCAAATACGCCTATGCATAACCTTTGACCCTTCTGTCTCTCAAATACCTTGCCGCCATGCCAACATACGAATCATACGTCGATATTCCATTGGATGCCATTTCCTCCATCCGGTTCAACGCCATGCTCTCCATAGCTTGTGCCGCCTTAGCCGTGCGTAATACCGTCTGATCATCCGTCTTAAGTTTCTTAGTCCAGTTTTTCTCATGGTCGATACCCGGATCTTCTCCCATCGTTTCTGCAGCCTCTTCTCCCTCAGAATCATCTCCACCATCAAACCCACTGGCAGCCACCGATAAAGCGGCTTCCTGTGCAGCTGCGCTTCTCATTTCAGAATCTGCCTCCAATGCCGCCTTCTGGGCTGCTTCCATCTGTTTCTTTACTCTCTCCCGGATATCTTCTTTATATGCATCAATATAATTATCAACTCCGGATAAAAGCTTGTCCCAGTCATCATCAGACATACTGCGCCAATCATCACCTTCTTTAAGTTCTTCTGCCGTCAGTTTATTCTGCTCTTCAAACATTTTTAAGAGGTCTGCTGCGCTGAGTGTTTCTCCCGACTTCGGATTCTCCATGTATGTCTTGGATTTAGCCAATGCGCCGGTCCAGTTTCTTTTTTCATTCATGATATTCTCTAAAGAGCCAAAATTCATCCCATCACCAGGAGAGATTACTTTTTTGATAGCACTCCAACTCCCCCACGTATGACCGGATCCTTCGCCCATGGCATCCTTATACTGACAGTATGCGAACATCTCGACAGCTGTTGCATTCCTAGGATTGAACTCAGACAGATTTACATCCACTGATTCATAGTTGCCGCCACCTGTTGCAAGCTTTACACGCACGATCACATCATCAGTTGAGCCGGTAGATACCAAAGATGCTTTCATTCCGTATCCCATATTCCCGGCAAGGGCCATTCCAAATCCGGGAAGAGGCTGTTCTTCGGCCATTTCGTTATCACTAATATCAGGCGTTTCAGTAACATCTATATCCGACGATACACTCTGGTTTGCCATTTCAAGGAATTGATTTCTATATTCCGGGGCGTTTGCACGTTGCTCCGCATACATCCTGTCCATAAAATCACAGAATTCATCAAAGGTATATCTCTTACTGTCGTTTCCATATGTATACCATCTGCTCTCCGCACCGGGATCCTGCTCAAGCAGACGTTCTCTTGTAGACTTCCAGTTTTTCATGGCTTCATCGTGATTTTTCTGGATAATCTCACCCTGCATTCTTATGAACTCATTTCCGTCCTTTGCTTTTTGAATTCTGCCGCTGGCAATATTCTTCTCGATTATTTTTCTTGCTGCGACAGTATCACCTGACCGGGCTTTTTCCAGAAGCAAATTGTCATCCCACCTATCCGAGTCGTCAATTGTCTTGCGAGAATCCGTACCCGGATTAAAAGCACCCGACATCATGTGATCATAGAGGTTTTTAACAGAAAGATATCCTGTCATATTGCCAAACCTGTACTGAGCATTCATGAAATCTTCTGTCATCTGTTTGAAATCATATCTGGAAAGTATATTTTCGGAATTATATGTTCGATCTCCATTTACACCATGAGCTGCACTAATAAAATCTCCAAAGGCATTACTTGTCTGTCCTGTTTTATCAAGATGTGAAGTAAATGCGAGCATTTCGAGATAATTAGCATTACCTGCATCCACCTCATCTGCATCATAGTTATATTCGCTGATATTACCATTTTGCTTCCAATATTTTACAGTATACTGTGAATAACCCTCAGCCGAATACACTGATGCACTTGTTCCATCCGGAAAACCGACAGATGTAACTGCCTTATCTCCACCCTCCGGATTATTCATGTGGAGATGAATACTCGCCGTACTGCTGAAGGATACCGCTGGCTGTCCCGTGTTCGACTTTGTTCTTTGTGAATAATATGTACTTGAGCCAAAATAGCCCCCTACATTTGCAAGCATATAAAACTCCTTTCCACAGCCCCTCTGTCAGTCAGGGGCTGCACCGTTGTCTCCACTCCGTTCCGGTCGGCGCAAAACCGTCACTGGATGTCGTGCGCCCCCGGAAAGGTCCGAACGATCATCATTTTTTATCCCTTGTATGGTTGCATATCCTTAAACGCTTCTTTTACCATCCCATACCGGGATCTTGGTATCGTGAGCACCTCTCCGGTCGTCAGTTCCATCAAATAATTCGATACACTTTTAACATATCTCATATTTACCATGAAACTTCTGTGGCTCCTCACGAATCCATATGGTTTTAGAACCCTTTCTATCTCATCCAGTTTCTTGTACAGATTGAGTTCCACCCTCTCACTTCCCTCAAGAACAGTGAATACGTTTCGATGTCCGTCTGTCTGTACATATAAAATCTTCTCCGGTTTCAAAGTCCTTTCTCCACCCACAAACGTGAATGAAACCAAACGCATCACCTACTTTTTATCATTTTAGACAAAAGGCACCTTTCTCAATCAGTCCATTGAAAAAGGTGCCATCCGTAGCCAATATTATTCATGCTGATATGTTTATCGGAAACATCTTGAGAATTTATTACAGTTATGTCACGAATAGACGGTCAGATGTCGTATTTGCAGGTCAGACCATCTGACTCTCCATCAATTCCTCATGATATTCTTTTCTATCCATAAACTGCTTCTCCTGAAGCTTTTCCATGTATTCCTTATGCTCCATCCGTCTTTTATACAGAGCCTCTTCAGCTGCTTTATCATCCGCTCTTTTCTTTCTTGCCTTGGCTTCCCTGCGTCGCCTTTCTTCCTGCCTTCTGGTAGCGTCGCTCTGCCTGCTCCTATTACCGGATGTGCTTATTTCCGATGTCATATCATCTCCGCTGACTCTCAGTCCTAATCCGTTTTGTTTCAAAGACAGATCCACATGCTGTACTGTACCGGCGGCACCGGTACTCTCCCGTAAAAAAACTCCCGTGGATCTGATCACACCATCTCTATAGCCATCCGCACCACCCAGGGAAAACTCCGTCTGTTGCTCCCCAAGGAATATGGCTCCGATATCAGCCTCCTTCAGATCCATCAGTATATCTTTGCCGTTTTCGTCTTTACACCAGACCTTGAGCTTTGAAAAAACATCATCATTTTCATCTATCCATCCATTGCCGTCACTATCATATTCTCGAAGATCTCCAAAGCCGTCACCGCTCTTGGTACCAAATAATTCACTTCCATCATTTATCTTCCCATCACCGTTTTTATCTAACGCAAGAAATCCTGATCCTTTTCCCAGCATGGATATTTCATCCTCAGTTCCGTCAGCATCAAGATCAAACTTAAAGGTCTGATCTCTTACGTCCGCCGTATCAGATCCAATATTTACAACAAGAGGATCACACAGAGCATCCGCCATCGTCGGGATACTCACATTCATATATTCCATGTAACTTCTGCTCATCAAGATGTTTATATTAAAATCAATCGTCCGACCGTCTTCTGTACAAGCCCTGCCATTTGCATGGAAGCCCGTTACCTCAGTTTCAGAATATGAATTATGTGCGAGCGTAATTTGCGAGCCATAATTCAACGAGCGAACTAACGAAGTGTTCGCGAGTCTGTGCTTTTCAGATGTGTCAATTTGGTATTGTCCAATTCCTGCACCACCCATCATCCCATAAGAGGCAAATCTCTTAAACATTGCATCAAGAGTATTGTTCTGAAAAGACGAAGCACCTACGCTTGTTCCTAACAGGCTCCCGGAAACTATTTTTCCAAGGCCTTTGAAATATCCGATATCATCCATGTTATACGTGCCCATTCCGTTATTATTCTTATCCGTTTGATAAGTATCCCTTGTCATGGAGCCACCCTTCTTCATGTCAAACGAACTGATCATTCCCATAAAGCTGCTTCCATAACTGCCCCCAGTGCGCATCCCGGTCTGTGTATAATTTCTGCCTGATAACATATTCACCGTACTGTCTGCTATTCTCATATCTTTCCTCCTCACATTGTCAGCAACTCAAAAAGCGCAGCCATCAATGTTTTTTCATCCATGATAATCTGCGCCTTCCATAGCCCCATATTGATATCTGATATTGTTTTTATCGGAACTATAAGAGAATAAATGATATATATGTCACGAACAGACGGTATGTTGTCGTGAAAATCCGATTTGTTTATTTCATTATCCTGAAATTTTATATTACCGTATATCCTTCGGTAATCAGCACTTTCAATGAACGTTCAAAATTTTCTTCCTTCACAAGGATGTAATCCGTGTTGTAGGTTGAAACAGCAAAAATTCCTATGTTATGTTCTGCAAGGATACCCGACAACTTTGACAGAATCCCAATCAGCGAGAAATCCAGTACTCCCTGAATACGAAATCCTCTCCATCCATCTTCACGCTCGATCGTATTCTGCGGAGTATCTTCAGTTTTACAGACAAGAGAAATTTCTTCATCTGTCTTTCCAACAAAATAGAAATCCGAGGTTAGATTTATAGCCGATATATCTGTCACCTTACAAACAGACAGATTATATTCGATTGTCTTCAGTTCCATTTGGTTTTATCATCCTTCCTTTAGTCGATTATGCCGAAATATAATATTCCCATCACTCTTCATGAGACATCATTATTGTAACCACAAGCATTATAGCAGCAGATATCCATATGGTTTTCAAGCCAAATGTTCCGGACAGAACTCCACCAATCCCTGCACCAATAGCAAATATCAAAATAATCCCAAAAAAGTGTAATGTCTTATATAAGGATTCTTTGTTTTTATTTCTGAGATATTGGGAAAGGCTTTCAGTCCCGCTCCTTATATTTCCAATGCACATTGTACTTGCATAGCCATATCCATGAACTTTTCTGAATGTCTGCACCTGCATTGCGCAGGAAAATGAAACAAGGATATTTGCTATCATATTCATTTCTGCCGGAAGAAATCCTACTATGATAAGTGCCAGCATTTCGATCAAAAGTATGACCTGTCTCCAATGGATCTTTTCTATATTTTTGTATCTGTGTTCTATTCTCTCTGCCACGAAAATCCCAAGGGCAAACGAAAAAAGCGGACAAATATAGTGAAATCCCTGCATATAATTTCCCTGCATGAAGTTCTGACTCATCAAAACCACATTGCCGGTCTGAGCATTTGCAAAAACCTTATCTCTTACATTATATGTGTACGCATCCTGTAATCCTCCGGAAAAAGATAACAGTGCGCTTAATCGAAAGCTCTCAGATGTCTGCATATTTCCCCTTACTCATATATCCCGGATCGGCGTCCGCGCACTTCTTGGCGTTCTCCGGAATCTTATATACGCCTTTTTGTGTCTTGGAGGTAAAGCCTGTGTTCCCTGATATATGCAGCCACCTTATCCGGTACCAGACCATCTATGTCAAGACCATCCCTGACACGTTTTCTGATCATAGTAGATGATATATCCATCACCGGCACATCCAGAAGCTGTACATCCGCATCGTACTCTTTTTTCAAAAAATCAAGATGATCAAGAACTTCAGGCGAATCCTTTTTATGCGCTCTCATAATGGTCAGAATCCGGGTGCCTTTAAATATCACCTCCGGCTCTTTCCACCTGTGCATACTTAAAAGGGTGTCATCTCCTATGATGTAACAGAGAAGACAATCATTCCCATACGCCTTTGACAGTTCTCTGATGGTATCACAGGTATAAGAATTGCCTCCGCGTCTGATTTCCAGATCATCCGCCACCAGATACTTCTCATCGCTCAGGGCGAGTTTCAACATCTCAAGCCTTACAGACGCATCGCTGACCCCGGTACCTGCCTTCAGATATGACACACAGCTGGGCATCATGAGCACCTTTTTGAGGCCGCACTCTGTGAGAGCCCCCTTTGCCATATTTATATGTCCATTATGCACAGGATCGAAAGTCCCACCCAGAATACCGATCTTCCTCATCTCATCATCGCCTCATTTAGGCAAAGGATATTTTGTATCCTTGGGATCCGGTTTAAATAAAACAAATTTACGCCCGATGACCTGTACCAGGGTGGACCTGGTCCTCTCGGCTACAGTCTGAGCCACCGCGGCGGGGTCATCCATACAATTCTTGAGCACGGAAACCTTAATGAGTTCACGGGCCTTAAGCGCATCCTCAAGGGAAGCGGTCAGCTCCGGCGTAATGGAATTCTTGCCCACATGATAAGTAGCCTCTATGGTCATGGCCTTGCTTTTCAGAAAGGCGCGTTGTTTTGATGTTAAGTTCATATTTTTTTCTCCTTGTAAGGATTCTTCGTCACTTCACTCATTTAAAGTACTCAAACTCCAGATTATACATCCGGCAGGTATCGCCTTCTTCGATACCCAGCCCTTCCAGCTGTTCCAGGATGCCGTTATCCTTAAGGAACCTCTGAAAGAAAGCAAAGCCTTTCTCGGACTCAAGGTTCGTGTATCCCAGCATCTTTTCGATACGTGGTCCTTCGATGACAAAGACTTCATCACCTTCATCATAGGTGACCGTGAAAGGCTCGCTCATAAGTCCTGCTTCGTATGGATCGAATTTGCTCTCAAAGCTTATCTTTTCCCTGGGGAGCTCATCCAACAGGGCTATGATGCCACGCATGAGCTCGTCTATGCCTTCACCGGTGACTGCCGAAACAGGATAAACCTTTGTTGTGTCATCTTCAAATTCCTGACGAAGACGCAAAACCGAATCCTCCATGCCGCTGCCTTCATATATGGCGTCCACCTTATTGGCGGCGATGAGCCTCGGCTTTTCCAGCAGCTTTGCATCATATTTTTCAAGCTCGGCATTGATGGCCTTGATATCCTCTACGGGATCGCGTCCTTCCACGGAAGCCGCATCCACCACGTGAAGAATGACCCTGCACCTTTCGATATGACGCAGGAATTCATGCCCCAGTCCCACGCCTTCGGATGCGCCGTCGATAAGTCCGGGGATATCGGCTATTACAAAACCGCCGCCCTCCATATCCACTACGCCCAGATTAGGACTAAGCGTGGTGAAATGATAATTTGCGATCTTTGGCCTCGCATTGGTAACCCTGGATAAAAATGTGGATTTACCCACATTGGGATAGCCTACCAGTCCCACGTCGGCTATCACCATAAGCTCCAGTAAGACTTCCAGTTCTATGGCGTCCTGTCCGGGCTGTGCATACTTGGGAGCCTGCATACGTGAAGTGGCATAATGCTGATTGCCCTTGCCGCCCTGGCCGCCTTTAAGGACCACCATACGTCTGTTCTCACCGGACATATCGGCTATGACTTTACCGGATGCGTAATCCTTTATGACTGTGCCCTCGGGTACTTTGATGACGATATCTTCCCCGTCCTTGCCGTGACAGTTCTTTTTTCCGCCCTCTTCACCGTTTTGGGCACAGTACTTTTTCATATTACGAAAGGCGGAAAGGGTATTAAGCCCCTCATCGATCTCAAAGATCACGCTGCCTCCCCTACCGCCGTCGCCGCCGTCAGGGCCGCCGTTTATCACGTACTTTTCACGCCGAAAAGAGACGTGTCCGTCTCCTCCTCTGCCGCTTTTTATAAATATATGCGCTCTGTCCTTAAAAGACATATGTCCACCTCAAAAATTAAAAAGCCGGGCAGATAACTGCCCGGCAAATTTACGATCACTCGTTGGGATAAACGCTTGCCACCTTCCTGGTCTTTCCTTCTCTTTCGAATCTTAAGATTCCGTCTGTAAGAGCAAAAAGGGTATCATCACCGCCGCGTCCAACGTTACGGCCGGGGTGAATCTTTGTGCCGCGCTGTCTGAATAAAATATTACCGGCCTTAACGAACTGGCCGTCTGCTCTCTTTGCACCAAGTCTCTTGGATTCTGAGTCTCTGCCGTTCTTGGTAGAGCCCACTCCCTTCTTATGCGCAAAGAACTGAAGATTGAGTTCCAGCATGATTACCTCCTGTTCTCTTTTTTAAAAGCTTTGCTTATTTTTCGTTACCAAATATCTTGACATATTCGCTGCCGTATTTGCCCTCAACACTCTTGAGGCCGTAGATCATGGAATCGATCAATATGGTTCCCTTGTCATCCAAGCCGTCGGGAAACTCACAGATGATATCACCTGTGACCTCGTCACTGTCGCACTCCATATTATTGTAGGTCAGCGTGGCTATGGAATTTATCGTATTAAGCACTAAGATCGAGATCGCAGAGCATACGATATCAAAACCTGCCTCATCAAAATCAGCATGGCCGCTGCAGGTAAAACCCGAATATGAGCCATTTTCATTTTTCTTAATAACTACGGTAACCATACTTTATGCATTGATCTTGTCAATGGTTACTTCTGTATAAAGCTGCCTGTGACCGTTCTTCTTATGATATCCGCTCTTCCTCTTGTACTTGTACACAATGACCTTCTTAGCCTTGCCCTGTGCCTTAACAGTACCGGTAACGCTGGCGCTCTTAACAGCGCTGCCTACCTTTAATGAGCCGTCACTTACAGCCAGTACGGTATCAAATGTGATGGAATCACCTGCTTCGCCCTCGAGCTTTTCCACTCTGATGACATCGCCCTCGGATACCTTATACTGCTTTCCTCCGGTTGCTATAATGGCGTACATCCTTACACCTCCTTTTATCAAAACTCGCTACCTGTGGTGTGTGCATGGCACAACTTATAACCTCGATATGCGGCATACCGTGACATGATATCATAAACAACTCATAAAAGTCAAGGATTATTTTCCTGCTCCTACCGTGATGGTCTTGGTAACAGTCTTGCCATTATTGGTAGCTGCTATAACCACCTTACCGGCTTTGACTGCAGTCACCTTACCCGATTCATCCACCGTAGCTACTGAAGCTGAAGAGGATTTCCACTCGGTTTTATCCGGAGCTCCATTCTTTAACTTAAGCTTCATCGACTTTCCGACTTCAATGGTATCCTTGCCTCTTATCTCCTGGTCGCATACCACCACGAGAGTCTTGTAATACCTGGTACCGATACAATATGATACCTTGACCTTCTTTACTTCCTTTGCCTTGACCGTACCGTTGGCACTCACACTCACCGCCGCATCATCATAGGACTCAAAATCCTTAGCCGTCAGCTTTTTGGCGTTCTTGACAGGGATCTGTGCAGACTCGCCCTTGTTCACATACAGCTTCTTAACCACTTCCGGCTCTACCACATACACCTTAAAGGTGGTCTTTTTACCCTTTCTGGTGACATTCACCGTGATAGGCTTATCATAAGGTCTTTTGGCGGAAATGATACCCTTTGAATTAAGCTTGACATATGTAGGCTTTGATACGCTGTATTCCACCTTATGCGTCTTATCGCCCTTAAGCTTCTTGGTGCCGGGGATGAAGGCCTTCGATCCCTTTACCATGTAGTAACATCCGTCGATCAGATCCGCAGATACGGAACCTGTCGGAACAGGATCCTCACCGCTGCTTCCGGGATCAGCCTCGCCGCCGTTTCCGGGGCCGTCATCTTTTTTATCGATCTCGGAATCCTCGGGGGTAACGGACACAAACTCGATGCTGGTCTCATCATCCGAGAACCATACCACGGAACCGTTTACCACTATGGGATGACAGTCTGTCACATAACCTGCCCTGGTGTGGATATCTCCCACCTTTTTGCCATCGCCGTCGATCCAGACATAGCAGATCTTTCCGTTGGCCTTACCGTTTTTAAGCTCATTCCAGATTAAGAGGAAACGGTTATTGTCATACTTCACCATCTGGGGAGCCGAAGCAAAAGTCTCGGAACCTGCGGGATAATCCGTCAAGAAGGTATATTTCACACTCCCAAAATCATTTCTGGGGACAATACAGATGAATATGTTCCTTCCTACATTCTCATTATCCTCTTTCCAGGTCTTGTCCTGGGGTACGGAACTGCCGGCGATCAGATAATTTGTCGAAGAGTATTCGAAACCGCCCAGAGCCACGCCGGAAGCGTTATTGTTATTGGGACCGGCTATCTTGAAGGCTTCCACATAATCATACTCAGAGCCCTGGGAGAAATTGGCCAGACCTGCCATGGTGCCGTATTTTCCCATGATGATCGCCCTGGGATCACTGTCCTGATGATCCACAGCCACCAGATTCGAGGAATCATCCACCAGTATATACTGGTCAAAGGAATGGCTGGCGTAACCGGTGGAAATATTGGAGACCGCATACTGCATATCCACCACGCTCATGGTGGACTTCTTGATCTCGATGGTCAGGTTTGCCTGATGACTGTATTGTCCACCATTCAAAAACATCTTATGCGCAGTCCTGACATAAAGATAATCACCGCTCTCGGCCACTCTCAACGAACCTGATTTGAAAGGCTGGCGGGTATTGATATTCTTAAGGATGATGGGATCTCCCTTGGGCGCCAATGAAGAATCATATCTGACTATCCTTATAACCTCTGCATTGGGATCGTCGTTGGAGATATCCTGTCCGAAGAAAGCATAAAAATCTCCTTCGGAATCCCTGTATAATCCGCCGAATACGGAAAGAGGATTATTGATGACGGTATCATCGCCCTCTATCGGCTTAAATTCCTTATCATAATATTTAAACACGATCTGTGAATCATCTGCCCGGGCTGTCATATAGCCGTCATCCGTCGCATAAACATATGACTTGATGGTGGAAGCCCAGCGAACATAATTCTGAGCATTAAGATTTCCCTTCATCAGGTATGCACTGGTATAATCTCCCAGCGGCTCTTCCTCCACAGGTGCTTCCTCTTCAAAGACCACGGACGCATTATCCGCCGCATCACCGATCCCGGTCTCTTCCTCACCTGACAGCGAAGGTATCTCCTCCTCATCATATACAGCCTCAGGCTGTGCCGCTTCTGAGAGCACATCCTGATCGAGAGGGATGAAATC
>Ga0247608_10006631_pt1 | contig 12109 bp, 8 predicted proteins | sample 176DNAGHGlowgp2_FD_193490 | JGI IMG/M metagenome (GOLD analysis project Ga0247608, IMG submission 193490) | Sheep rumen microbial communities from Palmerston North, Manawatu-Wanganui, New Zealand - 1766 DNA GHGlow gp2 | ecosystem: Host-associated > Mammals > Digestive system > Stomach > Rumen ... | reverse complement strand
TTCTTCATATCGTTATCTCCTATACTTTAGAGTTTGACATTTTGTTTCTTGTTCACGCTGCAAAGTACGGCATTTTTCGGCTGATTTGCAAAGGATATATCCTAAAGTGAGAGGGTAAAATTCCTAAACCTTCGTAGGAATTTCCCCTTTATCGGCTATATTCTGACAGAAAATGCGTATCTTTGCACCGCCTTAGAAGGAGTCGCCGAGATAGTCTTGCAGCCCTCAAACAGGCAGCAAGATTATATATGAACTGGATTATCTTGATTCTAGCTGGACTATGTGAAGTCGGCTTTACCTATTGTCTCGGTCGTGCCAAGGGTATCTGTGGTACAGAGTACTTGGTGTGGATATGTGGCTTTGCCATGCTCTATGTCATCAGTGCTGTTTTGTTGGCCAAAGCTACGCAGACGATACCATTAGGAACGGCATACCCTGTGTGGACTGGTATCGGTGCTGTAGGTGCTGTTATGGTCGGAATACTCATCTTCCGTGAACCTGCCACTTATTGGAGACTTTTCTTCCTGACAACCCTCATAGGGTCAATTATCGGTCTGAAGGCCTTATCTTGATAGAATCGGCCCTAAGCTGGCACTCTTATTCTTCCCAGTCTATTTCCTGAAATCGGGAGAAGCGTTTGCCTTCCCGTTCAATCTGCTCGAAGAACATCTTTTCCGGACGAACCCAGTATTTGCGGTCGCTGTATAGAGCCTGATAGACTACCATCCGTTCCTGAGTCTCTGAGTCGAAGGCCGATGCTATCAGCTTGTACTTGTTTCCCTTGAAGTGCTGAAAGTATCTTACCCTGTCTTCTGCGATGGGATAGTCAAGCAGCAGCTTCTCTATGAGCGGACAGTACCATGTCTTGAACTGCTCTGCCGTTGGGGTGTGGCCACCAGGGAAGTGATGGCTGTTCATATAATGCTCCAAGAAAAGCGGCTCGAAGTGCGCCAGTGTGTCTTCGTCGCCAAAAAGTCCCCACACGCGATCCTTATTATATATATTACAGCAGTCGAACTGATGTGCCTCCAGTTCCTCGAATTCGCTGATGAGGTATTCACCGATGGTAAAGTCCTGCTTACCCTCAGCCCTTGGCGATTTATATTGGTGGCTTCCGATACGTTCACGGAGGAAGTCGGACATCTTGAAGTGCGGGTTGCCGAGTAGGGCAGGGATGCCCACAATCGGTGAGATCATCTGTGCATAGAACGACCCGCAGCTGTTGCCCACGAGCACATCTGGCTTCTCTTTGTCACAGATGTCTCGGATGAGCCTGATGGCATCATGAGGGTGGAGTGGGAGGTCGGGAGTCAGGACATTGGCTCTTTTCTCGAATGCCTCCCTCAGTGCCACAGCAGGCACACACTGGCCGCTGGCATAGAATCCGTGAAGGAACAATATAGTCTTTTCTTTCTGCATATCGGGTTGCAAAGGTACTCAAAAAAACGCAGAAAAATGCCTCTTTATGCATTTTTCGGCCTGTTTTTAACTTTGGGGTACAGTGACAATATCCTCGCCCAAGGCAATGGATATCTTGCAGATAGTTGAAAGCGTCAGGTTATGTGTTCCCGACAACCATCTGCTCACCTCTGTCTCAGTCTTACCCAGACGCTGAGCCAGATCCTTCTGTGTCATTCCCTTGATTTCAAGGATCTCGTAGATACGGTTGGCAATGGCCACCGACATTTCCATCTGCTGTTTCATTTCCGGTGAGATCGTACTGCGGATCTCGTCCACGATTTTGTTTGTCTTCATATGCATTCTCCTTTCTTTTTATTCATCGTCTATCGTGAATGACAGTTCACCAAGCAGTTCTGTGCCTGTGATGACTATCACTTTCTGCTTTTCCCTTTCCTTGATCTGGATGTCTATCTTCTGGAGAGTCTTTACGCACTTGTGAAGGTGCTCGTCCTCCTGATAGGTTGCCGATGTCTTCAGACCGCCGTTGCCAAGAATCAGGATCTTGGCCTGGATGTTAAGCAGGTAGAGTCTCAAAGAAGTGGTTTCAAGGTGAGAGGGTAGGGCCATCACCCTGTCTCTCTTCGTTCCCTCGTAACGAAAGTGCCTGTCGGCTGCTCCGTCACGCTTGATGATGTCAAGCCTGTAAACGAGCTGGCGTACATCATCGGGATAGGTGTCCTTGTAAGCAAGGATTTACAGCCTCCAGCTCTACTAACGTTATGCCCTCGCGAGGTCTCACCCTCGTGAGGGTTCTTTGTATAGCAAAGGATCCTTTCGGGCCGAGCGCTACTCCCACCATCCCACCACCCTTCAAAATGTAAGCCACTGACTTTATATAGTTAGCGGTAATTCAACCACCTCGATAAGGAAACTACTTGATGTACTTCACTTTCGAGGCATCGCGTGGCTTCGCATCGGGTTGTTCGTCAGGGTATCCGATGGCGATTATGTAGTTCAGCTTGTAGTCGCTTGGGATGTCGAGACGGTCGAGGAAGAACTTGCATTTTTCGTTGGATAGTAGGAAACGCACAGGACCGCCCAGGCAACATGTTCCAAGTCCAAGTGACTGCGCCGCCAACATAATGTTTTCGCCCAACAGGCCGGCATCTAGTTCGCCCCCGCCATTGGCTGGCGTGCAGACACAGATCAGATTGGGCGCATTACGGAACATATTCTTGAAGTCCTTGTCGCGCTTCACCTGCTCGGCGTTCTCCTGCTTATATACCTCAGTTACTTCGGCAATCAACTTCTGATCTTCCACTACGCGTACAATCCACGGCTGACGGTTTACGCCGCTGGGAGCATTAATGCCAGCACGGGCAATCAACTCCAGTTTCTCGTGCTCCACTGGTTTGTCAAGGTACTTGCGGATAGAGCGACGTGCCATGATACTACTTAGAACAGGATTCACTTCCATGCAAATGTCAGTTTCTATGTCGGTCATCTTATCTGTCGGTTCGTAGCGCTTCAATACGCGTCCGTCACGCGAGATGAGAAACTTGGTGAAGTTCCACTTGATGTCGCTTTTCTTGTCGTAGTCGGCATCCTGTCTGCGAAGCATGCCGTCCATCATCTTGCCTCGTTGGTCGTTGACATCAAATCCGCTGAAACCTTTCTGTGCCTTCAGCCAGGTGTAAAGCGGATGCGCATTCACACCATTCACCTCAATCTTGTCGAATTGCGGGAATTGGATGTCGAAGTTGGCCGTGCAGTACTGGTGAATCTCCTGAATCGTACCAGGTGCTTGCTGTCCGAACTGGTTACAGGGGAAGTCTAGAATCTCCAGACCCTCACAACGATACTTCTCGTACAGTGCCTCCAGTTCCTTGTACTGCGGTGTGAAGCCACAACGGGTGGCTGTATTCACAATCAGCAGCACCTTGTCCTTGTATTCAGAGAGTGACACTTCCTGACCTCCATCATCCTTAACTTTGAAATCATAAAAACTCTGTGCAGAAAGCGCCAGCACACAAACCATTGCCATGAGGCTCAAAAAAAATCTTCTCATATTAGTCATATTTAGTTCTGTTATGATTTAATTTCTAATCTTTCGCTGCAAAGGTACAAATATTTGAGCAAACCTCCAAAATCTTCTAGAATGTGATATGTGAATAAAACTTAAATAATTATCAAATTTGGCACAATGATGCCAAATTTGATGTACTTTTGCAATAGAATAAGAACAAGGGTCTTGATTGCCCCCAGTTCTACAATAATTCTCCCACGAGGGGAGGATGTTAACTTAAAAATATTATAACTATGAGAAGCAGAATGCTTTACAACGTTTTTGCGTTGATGTTTTTGATGACTACTATGTCGTCATGTGAGAAAATGACACTTTCAGAAAGTGCCCAGTCTGAGAATGCTGAAACAGGGAACGTGGTGTTGAGGGTAACGCAGTTCGAACAGACGTCCTTCGATGCGCAGACCCGTTCAGACGTGGGGAGTGTGTGTACACGGCTTTGCTTTCATATCTATGGCGAGGATGGCGTCCGTGTGAGTTATATCAATCAGAAGCAGGAAGACTCAAACTTCGGTACGGCTTCGTTCTCTTTGGCAGAGGGACACTACATCTTAGTGGTGGTGGGACATAGTGCATCCTCGAATCCGAGTTTCAGTGCCAACGAGAAAGTAAGTATCTCCGGTAGCAACCTTGGCGATACGTTTTGGTGTTGTGAAGATTTTGAAGTGAGAGAAGATGATGTTGAGCTGAGTCTGAAACTGAAACGAATTGTTTCATTGTTAAGATTTATTCCGACAGATGATATTCCGGCCAATATGAATCAGGTGAAATTTTCATATAAGGGCAGTAAAGGCTCTTTCAATGGTCTGACGGGTTATGGCAGCACGAACACTTCGCAAACGGTCACACTTGATGTGGATTCTGATGATGACAGATATGAATTCTATATGATTCCAAGTTCTGATAACGATTTGCTTGATATCAAAATGAGCACCTATTATATTGAAAGCGATGGACGGATTCATAACTTGACGGAAAAGCAGATCAGTCAGGTGCCTGTGAAACGGAATTGTATCACGATTTGCCGTGGAAGTCTTTTCGATGGCACTAGTTCATCCCATTCTGTCTTTATCACCATCTCCGTTGAAACCGAATGGGATGATAACATTGATGTCACATTTTAATCTTTCTACTTATGATGCTCCTTCATGTATTCTCGCGGTGACATGCCGTAGACACTCTTGAAAAGGGTAGAGAAGGACGTCGGGTTGGAGAAGCCACAAGCATAGACTACTTCTGTGATATTCATATTCTGGGTCGTCAACAAGTTGGCGGCCTGTTTTAATCGTAGTGTACGGATGAAGTCATGCGGTGTCTGACCTGTCAGTTCTTTCATTTTACGATGTAGATGAACACGACTGATACCAACTTCGTCGGCTATCATGTCAACACTAAGGTCTGAATTATTCAGTTGCTTGTTGATGGTGCTCATAATACGCTCAAGCAATTTCTCGTCAGGTGATTTCACTTTCACCTCTTCCATCTGTTCCTCCAATTGTTCGGTGCGACCGTATTTCTGGCGTAAAAGAGTACGGGCATTGATAAGGTTGGCAATAGTCCTGCGCAGAATATCCATATTGAATGGCTTGACAATATAGGCATCCGCACCGGTCTCTAAACCTTCCAACTTGTCTTCGTCGCGATTCTTGGCTGTTAACAGTATCACTGGCAGGTGATTGGTCTGCGGGTTTAATTTGAGTTGGGTACAAAGCGTGTTACCGTCCATTTCGGGCATCATAACGTCACTGATGACAATATCTGGATGTGTGCGATAGACTTCTGCAAGGGCTTCACGTCCGTTCGTACAACTATGGATGTCATAGTGTTCCGAGAGTTCTTTGGTCAGATAGTCGCGTATCTCGTCATCATCCTCAGCAATTATGATAGAAGCACGGTTTTGGAGATTCTTATCGGGATGTAATTCCACAGGGGGTACATCCTCTACCTCCATCATGTCCGTCAGGTTGGCGGTAGAATTTTCTTTCTCCTCAATCATTTCTTCTGGCCTTAAGTGCGCATTTCCCAAAGGAATGCTTACAACAAACTCACACCCTTGTTCCAGATTATGGGCTTTAATGACACCATAATGGAGTTCTACCAGCGAACGGGTCAGGTCGAGACCGATACCCGTACCAAAGTTCCGGTCGTTGGTGCTAGAAGGTGTTTGATAGAATCGCTCGAAGATGCGGTCTAACTTGTCCTCAGGTATTTTTTCACCATTATCACTGATGGCAATGGTGGCATTTTGTGCGTCATGCGTTATCTTGATGTCAATTTTTCCGCCTGCAGGTGTAAACTTAAAGGCGTTCGAGAGGATATTGACAATTACCTTATCAAAATTCTTTCTGTCAATCCATACAGGCAGACGATCCGTATCGTATTCAAAGCCGAGTGCAATCTGTTTCGATTGCGCTTGGTGCTTGAACATATTGTGGATATCTTCAGTGAAGGCAATTAGATTTGTTTCCTGCATTCTCATCTGCATCATACCCTTGTCAATTTTCCGAAGGTCCATCATTTGATTGATGAGATTGAGAATACGTTCTGCATTACGTTTAATGGTGAGGTAGACATTATGGCGCTGGGGGTCGGCATCTTGTTTCATCAGCGAGAGCAATGGTGTGATGATGAGAGTCATGGGCGTACGTATTTCATGACTAATGTTCATAAAGAAGCGTAATTTGGCTTCTCCCATTTCTTCGGCATGGATATGTTCCTGGATGCGCAGACGGTCTTTCTCTTTTCTCCGACGGCCAATGATGTATTGTGAGAGGAGGATACCCAGAATCAACAGATATAGACAATAGGCCCAAGCCGAGCGATACCAAGGACTATGGACAATGACCGTAAACACTTTTTCTGGTGTTGACTGGCCATTACGTTGTGCCTTGACTCTGAATCGGTATGTGCCCGGAGGCAGATGGGTAAACGTTATTTCGTTTACACCTTGTTGGAGACGGTTGTATGCCTCACCATTGATGCTATATAAATAAGAGATGTGTTCAGGATTGTCGTAGGTGAGTGTTGAGAATTGGATGGTGAAGGTGTTGTCATGCGAAGCCAACTGGAAACGGTTGGCCGCAATGACAGTCGTGTCACAAATCTGATAACCATCCGATTTGGAGGAACTGCTGATGGGTACGCCATTGACAAGGAATGACACTAGTTTGACTTTTGCCTCCCATTTGGTCTGTTGGATGAGCTCAGGATGGAACCATGTGATGCCGCCAACGCCACCAAAGAGCATCAGACTGCGCTGAGGACCTGCCAGTGCACAAGAAGCACCGTCGGAGAATTCATTTGATTGTAAACCATTGTCTACGAAATAGCTTCTGGCTTGGCCTGTTTTTGGAGCTAGGCTGCACAAACCGTGATCTGTCGCTATCCAAAGTACGCCCTGCTTATCCTGTTCAATAGAAGCGATACCGTTGTCGGCAAGTCCTTTCTCTGTCGTATAGTGCTCTAATTCTTTCTTTTTGAGGTCGTAACAATAAAGACCATCGTTAGTGCCAATCCATAGTAGACCGTCATATTCTTTGGCAACACGTGTGGGCGTTCCATAATTAAGACAATTTTTGCCGAAAACGCTTGTCCAATTTTCATTTTCTATTTCCATACAGCACACACCCATCGTTGTTGCAACATAGACGCGTTTTCCGTCAGGAGAGAACGATAGTGTAGAGATATAGTCGTTAACAAGGCGGTTAAGACTCCGATCGTTTTCAGCTTTTTCGTCTGTAACATAAGCTTTTTGTTGGTTCGTGCTAAGGTTGATGCGAAGTAGACCTTGTCCCATAGTGGCCAGCCAAAGTTCACCTGTCTTGGAAATGGCAATGCCAAAGATGCTGATAGTTGGATGTTGGGGATACTTGTGATAGTTCTTTCCGTCGGCATCAATGTAGCCAAAACCTTCGCCGTAGCTGCCTACCCATATCCGTCCGTTCTTATCTTCACCGATACTCAGGATGGAACCGGGGAAATTATCTTTGAAGTGTTTGAGTAAGCGTTGGTCAGAATCCAAACAATACAAGCCGTCTTTGTCGGTACCAACCCAGCAGCGTCCTTTGCTATCGATGAGGGTACTGATGACACAAGCCTGACCGATACGGTTCTGCTTGTCGAGTTTATAGCCCATATAGTTGAATTCTGAGATTGGCCTAGGTTGCATGAAGATGCCTTTCTGCAATAGTCCTAACCATACATTGCCACCTGCGTCTTCTACGATGGAGTAGACTTTGCTCATGCTTAGGTCTACATCACGACAAAAATAGGGATTGTCCTCTATTTTGCCACTTACGGGATCATAGATGGCAAGTCCCATACCATCGTAACCGAACATCATTTTGCCATCGCGACGACAATAGATGGCAGAAATATGTTTGTGTCCTGTCACATCGATATGTTTGAATTCGCCACCTTTTGCCGGACGGACAAATACACCTTGGTTCGATGTTCCTAAATATAGGTTGCCGTCATTGTCCAGACAGAGCCTGCGCATCGAACTGCGTTCTGTGTCTGTGGCATCGAAATAGCGTTTAACGTTCTTTCCATCATATTCTATCAATCCTTGGTTACCAGTCACCATCCAGATATGGCCTTGCCGGTCTTCTTCGATAGCGTTAATGGTATGAATATTGCTTAATGGACCACCTTCTTGCTGTGCATGACTTCGGTCTGTTACTTTTAACAAACCATGTCCGGATGTACCGGCTAGGATTTCGCCGTTTTTTCGCAAAAGGAAACAGGTCATGTAACATGGTACAATGTTTTTGTCGAGATCTGTTACTTCTATATCATAAAAATGGTTGCCGTCATAAGTCTGAAATGCACCATACATTCCCATATAAAATAAACCGTTCTTATCTTGTATCATGCAGTTTACATAGTTGCTGGCCATGCCATTCTCTATCTCCTGCTCTTTTTTTAAGATATGGAACTTGTAACCATCGTATTTATTGAGGCCATTTCGGGTTGCAACCCAGATAAAACCATCATGATCAAGATAAACCTGACTCGTAAAACTGCTTGATAATTGCTTGTCTGCATCAAATAGTTTACCTGTTTGTGCAAACACAGTTAGCACACATAAAGTCAGTAATATAGTAGTATATTTACGTAACATTGTTTCGAAAAATGCAAATTTGTTTCAAATTCCGTGCAAAGATATGCTATTTTTTTGTAACTTCCAAACAAATGATACATTTTGTTAAGTTTATGATGCATAAAATAGAGTCTGTTTTGAAAAAAAAGCGTAATTTTGCACCGGATTTATTGATGAAGACAGTTTTTTAGGTTAGTTATATAGTTAGTAGTTAGTTTGGAAAAACCTTGTATAGTTTAATTTCCATGAACCATTTAGAACTTTACATTGTTTTGGTAAAAGCCCGGACTTGTGAAAGCCCGGGTTTTTTATTAGAAAGGACGGAACTACATAATTATATTGAAACCTTTTTTAAAACCTCTGAAACAAAAAGCAAAGGTGATATAATAATAATGTTGTAATTTTGCAGCCAAATGGAATTTAAACGAAATGAAACGATGAAAATTAGAAAGTATCTCTTTGTTTTGCTGCTGATGTTTCTGTCTGTTTCCAATAGCATGATGGCTCAGCAGCGCAGACCTGTCGACTCACAGCATCCCCTTTGGTTCGTTCACGTTGATGTTTGGAATGCGGCTGATCCTCAGAAAATCATTGATCTTATTCCAGATGATGTGAAGCCCTATGTATGTATGAACCTTTCATTGTCTTGCCAATTTGACACAAAGACAAGCATGTACCGTATGCCACGTAATGCTGTCCGTACCTATAAGTCTTGGGCATCAGTCTGTCAGAAAAATGGCATGTGGTTCTCTTGTCAGCCGGCTTCTGGTGGTCATACTCATATCCAAGACAATGATTTGGAGACTTTTGAATACTTCTTCAAAACTTATCCCAACTTTTTAGGCTGGGACTATGCGGAGCAATTCTGGGCGTTTGGCGATGCTGGCGACTTGAGTTCGATGACGGCAGCCAGCCGCTGGGCACTGTTTGCCAATCTGGTGGAGATGTCGCACAAGTACGGCGGTTTCCTCACCGTGAGCTGGTGTGGCGGCGACTACCACATGAGCACCAACCCCATGGGAGAACTGAAGGCCGACAAGAACTTTCTCGAAGCCTGCAGGAAGTATCCCGAGGCGATCGTGTTCCTTTATAAGTACACCCATTCCAGCAGTTTCTACAACAATGAGAGCATCTGCTGGGGCCCGTATTTCTCCGGTCTGGCCAAGAATTACGGTGTGCGCTACGACAACTGCGGCTGGAACGATATGACCAGCAAACTGATCGGTGAGAACAAGTGTAAGTATCCTGGCAGTGCCGGCATCGGTACGGTGATGGAGCAGATGTGCGTCAACGGAGGCTCTGTCTGGGACGGTCCTGAGTTGATATGGCGCGAAGAGTGCTTTCTGAACCAGGGTGATACCCAAGTGGAAGGTTATACACGCCGCAACTGGGCTGCATCTCCTCACTTCAAGGGTATCTGGATTGATATGTGGCGCCGCATCATTAATGGTACCATGTATATCCCTACACGTGAAGAGGTGGTTAACAAGACCAAGATTGTCGTTGTCAACGATCTCACCAGTGGCTATGAGTCATATACATCGTGGGATGATCTCTACAACGGTGTCTACTTGCAGACTGATCCCGCTAACCAAAAGAAGGAAAGCCGTCACAACTACGGACAGTGGTATAACAACCTCTGCTACTTTAAGTCGACGGGCCGCTATGGGGCCATCCCCATCGTGATCGATCTCTATGATGATCTCGCCAAATCAGTCCCTGTGAAGGTGAAGCGCTCGAACTACACATCTCGCTGGGGTACACAGGCCAGAAAGCAAGCCGACTTCAATGAACAGTATCCCGAGGTGTCGAAAGGTGACCTCTATGTGAACCGCTACCGCAACCAGCTGGTGACCTATACCCCCTACACTTATCTGAATAGCAAGAAGACGGCTTCGGCTGATATTCCTTTGAAATATAATACCTGCGATACTTTGAAGTTGCAGTATGGCAAGCTTTCCAGTGGTGTCATCCGTGAATATGCCGACCATATCGACTTCTATTTCAACAACTATCGTAGCGACAGTACTGCCATGCAGAGCGACAAGATTACGATTACCGGTGTCACGATGGAGCCTACCTGTTCCTATACCAAGCCTACTATCAGCAATCTGGCAGGTCATAACTACAGCATTTCCGGTAAATCGTATAATGCCGAGAAACAAACCTTTACAGTTACTATCCAGCACATGGGCCCCATCATTGTGAAAATAAACTGTAAGGGCGCTGCCACTGACCGTCAGACCGATGTGTTGCCTGCTGAGCAGCTTGAGTTGCCTAAGCAGCCAGAGCCATACAAGGGGCCCATCATCATTGAGGCAGAGGATATGGACCGCAAGAGCGTGGATCATAGAATGACCCATTCGGGATGGTGGGCACAGGACTACAAGGACTTTGCTGGCTTGGGCTTTATAGAGACACAGGCCAACACCAATAGTGCCCTTCGCCATCAGCTGAAGAAACTGGCCGAGGGTGGTGAGTATAATATCCGTGTGCGTTACTGCAATAGCAGCAAAGCTGGTAAGATGAAGGCTACCATTAATGGTGCGGTTCAGGATGTCAGCTTTGAGAAAGTGGCTAAAAACGATTGGCATGAGGCTGTCATACCTGTTACGCTGAAAGCAGGTGACAACGATTTCGTGCTTCAGAATTCCGGCTCTATCAAGATGACCATCGACCAGATTATCTACGAGCCTGCGGGCACACCTGTGGAGAAATTCAATGTCAAGGTGCGTGAGGCAGACTTCGGAAAGGTGGTGGCTGACGTTGATTCTGCCGCAGCAGGCCAGATAGTCCGTCTCACTATTACCCCCAATGAAGGCTATGGTATCAAGGCTTTGAACGTTGTCAACTCTGTATTCTTTACACAGGGTAAGACCATTCCTGTGGAGGCTGGCGCTACCGAGGTGACCTTTGTCATGCCTGACGATAACGTGACCATCCAACCGGTGTTCTTCGATATGGCGGCTGTCTACGAACTCGACTATACCGATGTGTCTGGCGGTGCCCTGCCGATGGGCTGGCGCACCACCGACGGCTCCGACGTGCGTAACTATCCTGCTAATAATGGTAGCGGACCACGCACCTTCGCTGGACTGACAGGTTATCAGGGTAAGGCTCTTTATTGGCGAACGACCAGTGCAGAGTATGGCCGCTTGTCAGACTATCCTCTGAACCTGGAGCCAGGCAATTACGAATTGGTCTTTGTCATGGCTGCTTGGAAGGGTGAACCAACCTATCAGGCCAAGATTCTCAGCAGCGCAGGTAGCACCATCAAGTCGTCAACGACCTTCACGGCTAAGCCGAATATCAAAGGTGACTTTGCTGGCAACATTTCTACTGCCGAGCGTATCACTCTCCCGTTTGAGATTAAGACCAAGGGCAAATACATTATCCAGTTTAAAGAAGTAGGAAGTGGTATGCAGGAGTTCCTCTTGGCTGAGTGCCGTATCAGGAACCTTACGGAGACCGGTATAGTGAATGTGAACCGTAATATCCAGCCCGAAGGTCTCTACGACCTGCAC
>Ga0247608_10006629_pt1 | contig 12112 bp, 13 predicted proteins | sample 176DNAGHGlowgp2_FD_193490 | JGI IMG/M metagenome (GOLD analysis project Ga0247608, IMG submission 193490) | Sheep rumen microbial communities from Palmerston North, Manawatu-Wanganui, New Zealand - 1766 DNA GHGlow gp2 | ecosystem: Host-associated > Mammals > Digestive system > Stomach > Rumen ... | reverse complement strand
CACCGTGGATGAGGAGATCGGCATGGGCGGCGCCAAGGCCTTTGACGTGTCCGATATAAGGGCCAAGACTCTTATAAATTTGGATCATGAAGATGAGGGACTCTTCCTTACCAGCTGCGCCGGAGGGCTTCGTGCCCAGCTTACGGTGCCTGTCAGATTTAAGGAAAAGGCAGGAGAGAAATATACCATCGTGGTATGCGGCCTCAAGGGCGGTCATTCCGGTACCGAGATCCATAAATATCTGGCTAACGCTAATATACTGATAGGACGTCTGATGCACTATCTGGGCACCAGGGTTAAATATTCCGTGATCTCACTGGGCGGCGGCATGCAGGATAATGCCATACCCAGGGAAGCCAGCATGGATGTGCTGGTCCAGGAGGAGGACATCTCCAATTTCGAGGATATAATAGATGAATTCCAGGATATCATCCGTAATGAGTATAGAAGCCTGGAAAAGAATATACAGATCTATTGTAATGATAAGGGGCTTACGGCCTGTCAGGCATTGACGCAGAAGACTCAGGAGAGGGTTATCTTCCTGCTTAATACCATGCCCGACGGCGTACAAAAGATGAGCCCCGATATACATGATCTGGTCCAGACATCTCTTAATCTCGGTATCATCAGGCTGGATTCAAAGCAGTTCAAGGCTACAAGCGCTCTGCGCAGCTCCGTTAAGTCGGAGATAGACGCTCTCTCGGATAAATTAAGGTACCTGACCGAGACAATAGGCGGAACCTATGAGGAGCATGGAGAATATCCTGCATGGGAGTATAATCCGGATTCCAGAGTACAGAAGCTGGTAAAGGAAACATATGACAGGCTTTTCGACGAAGAAGGAACACTTACGGGAGTTCATGCAGGTCTCGAGTGCGGCATCTTTGCCAGAAAGCTGCCCGGCATAGATATAGTGGCTTTCGGACCGGATGTGCTGCACATCCACAGCCCCAAAGAGCGCATGTCGGTGCCTTCCACAGAGCGGGTATACAGACTGTTACGTGAACTTTTAAAGGTATTAAAGTGAGTATGCTGCCTGCTGATTATATAAATAGTATGAAGAGGCTTCTGGGAGATGAATATGTCGCCTATGAGGCTTCTTTTTCAAAACATCCATACAGAGGCTTCAGATTTAACCGCCGCAGGATAAAAGACTTATCCGAAGGAGACTCTCAGGGTCGGCATGAGGCGGTTGATGAACTTGCCGTCAGGATTACGGGGCAAAATGAGAAAGTGCCCTGGAATCATTTAGGATATTATGCCGGTGAGAGGGATGAGCTTTCTTCATCACCGTATTATCACAGTGGGATGTTTTATATTCAGGAGCCCAGTGCCATGTCGGCGGCAGGGATGTTCCCTGTTGATAAGACGGATCTGGTACTGGATCTTTGCGCAGCGCCGGGAGGTAAGTCTACCGATCTGGCAGGAGGCTGTGCTTTTTTACTTTCAAATGATTATAGTGCGTCCAGAGCCAGAGGCTTATTAAAAAATATGGAACTGTACGGCGGTGCCAATTACGCGGTGTGTGCCATGGATCCTAAGGAGTTGTCAAAGCTCTATCCTGAGACCTTTGACAAGGTGATAGTGGATGCCCCCTGTTCCGGTGAGGGCATGTTCAGAAAGGATCCATCCCTGATAAAGTCATGGGCGGATAGAGGCCCCGCGGAGTATGCGCCCATCCAGGCTTCCATTCTGGATGATGCTTATGAGATGTTAAAAAAAGGCGGGATGATGATGTATTCCACCTGTACCTTTTCACCCTTGGAAAATGAGGAAAACATTCTCTCATTTTTGAACTCACATCCGGATATGGAGGTGGCGGATATTAAAGTGCCTGATGAATGGGGCTTTGCGGACGGTCTTATGGGACTGTCGGGAGCGAAGCGCCTGTATCCCCACAGGGTGAAGGGAGAGGGGCATTTTATATGTCTGATGAGGAAAAGATCTTATGAAAGATCCTTCGGGCTGCGCCCTCAGGATGACAATGGTGTGGATGGGTATGAGCACCGCATAATGGGAGGCAGGCTTTACCTTCTTCCCCAAGGCTGCATAGACCTTGATAAAAAAGTGCGCTTCCTTCGCACGGGCCTTTTTATGGGCGAGTATAAAAGGGACAGATTCATCCCGGCACATTCGCTGGCACTTTTCTTTTCCCGCAGACAGTGCAGGCAGGGTGAGGTGAGCATAAAGACTGACAGGGATGTCTTTTCGGCCTGTGTACTGGATCTGTGTGACGATGACGAAAGGCTTATCAGATATTTAAGGGGCGAGACCATACAGATCGATCCTTCCATTAAGGGACATGTTCTGGTATGCTGCGACGGATTCCCCCTGGGCTGGGGCCGGGGGGCAAACGGGAAATTAAAAAATGATTATCCTGTTTCGAAATGATCCTTCGAAATTGCAGATCATGGACAAAACATCAGATTCAATCTATGAAGAAAGAAAAAGACAGTTTTACTGACCGGTTTTGTCATAAAAAGGAGGGACGGGAAAGATAATGTTATTTCATAAAAAAGGAAAATTCGGATACATAGACAGAATGAAAAAAGCTTCCCTGATCAGGACGGGATTGTTTTTTCTTGCGGCACTGATCATTTTTGCCGCCGGTTATTTTATATGGGGAAAGAAGGAAAACTACCTTACCATACTGGCGGTCCTTGTGATCCTGCCTGCTGCCAGGTCGTTGGTTAATTCCATCATGTATTTGCGCTTTAAATCCTGCTCTTTGGAGGTGAGAGAGCGGGTGGATGAGCTGATAAAGGAGGCGGGAAAGGAGCAGACTGCACCTGCCCACTGTTTTTATGACAGCGTCCTGACGGTGGAAAGAGGCGGCAGCTATTTTGTGAGTCTGTTTTTTATCTCCACGGATCTGATCGCAGGTCTGACCCCTCAGAATAAGCATCATGTAAAGATCATGAAGGAGCATCTGGAGCAGATGCTGGAGAACAATAATCTCAAGAAGGTAAAGGTCCTTATTTACAACAATGAGAAAGAGTTTTTTGCCAAGTTCAAGACTATGGTAAATACAAAGGATGAAGATGCCCTTACCCAGCGTGAGGTGGAGATATTAAGGCTGCTGGAGGCGATATCACTTTGAGAGAGTACATCGTGGACAGTACGGCGGCGGGGATGTCGCTCATAAAATATCTGAACCGGGTTTTGCCATCGGCGCCCTCATCCCTTTTGTACGCCCAGCTTCGAAAAAAGAATATAAACCTTAACAGGAAAAAGGCTAAGGGAACGGAAAAACTCAATGCAGAGGATAAGATACAGGTTTATTTTTCCGATGAGACCATCGCCAAATTTTCGGGCGGATCCGATGCAGGTGTCGATGCTTCATTTTCAAAAGCAGGATATGAGGATATCGACTTTTCGGATATAACAGTCCTTTATGAAAATGATGATATTATCGCCATTGATAAGCCGGCAGGGGTACTGAGTCAGAGTGACGAGCCGGGAGGTATATCCCTCAATGAAAAACTCATAGCCTTTCTTTTGAACCGGAAAGCAGTGAGCATGGAATCCCTGGGAGTATTTAAGCCGTCGGTGTGCAACCGCCTGGATCGTAACACCAGCGGGATCGTGCTTTGTTCAAAGACACTTAAGGGAGCCAGGTCTTTGGGTGAAGAACTTAAGGAGCGAAGTGCGGATAAGTATTATGAATGTATCGTTATGGGACATTTTGATAAGGATGGTATCCGGGAAAACTATCTGACAAAGGATGAGGCCGCCAATCAGGTGAAGATCAGTGATAAGCCGGTGTCGGAAGCTTCAGTGTCCATTGCCACAGGCTATGAATGTATTGATACAATGAAAACGCAGGCGGGGGAAATATCTCTTGTCAGGGCAAAGCTTATCACAGGCAAGTCCCATCAGATAAGGGCCCAGCTTTCATACCTGGGACATCCCATTGCAGGAGATCCCAAATACGGGGATCCTAAGTTAAACCGTGAGATGAAGAGGATATACGGGACCGACAGACAGCTTCTTCATGCTAAGAAGGTAGTATTATCGGACGGTACAGTGATCGAAAGCAAGCTGCCTGAAGATTTTATTAAAGTGATCGGCTGACAGTAGGTATATCCTTGCGGTTATACCGCAGGAGGAAATAATCGAGAGTGGGATACGAAGGCAGAAGTATCGTTTTCCTGAAACGGCGATCAGAGAATTACTTGCAAACGTCATGGTTCACCAGTCGCTGGAACAAAGAGGAACAAGTCCGATGGTGGAGATTTTTTCTGACAGGATTGAATTCTCAAACGCTGGAGCACCGCTGGTAGCTATTGAACGTATTGTCGATACCGTTCCGTTATCGAGAAATGAAAATATGGCAGGATTCATGCACCGGTGTGGTATTTGTGAGGAGCGTGGAAGCGGATTTGACAAGGTAATAGCAGCAACGCGGGCTGAATCTCTTATTGCACCAAAGGTAGAGAATCAGAATAACCAATTTACAAAGGTTACATTATATTCAAGGGTTGATTTTGATATGACGACAAAGGAAGATCGTGTACGAACATGTTATATGATCGCTTGTCTTGCATTTGTTACATCAGACGCTGTTACAAACACTGAGATCAGGAACGCCTTTGGCTTAGACGAGAAGGAAAAGGTTAAGGCATCAAGAATTATAAGAGATACGCTAGATGCAAAGCTTATAAAGCCTGTGGATCCGTCTACTGCTCCGAGATATATGAAGTATGTGCCGTATTGGGCATAAGAGGATGACTGATATAAGTTTCCGTAAGTTTCATCAAGCTTTGTTTTGAGTATGAAAATGATCTGCTTATGCGTGCAAGAATGGCTTAAAATCAGCAAATCGATAAAATAGCGGCTCTGAAGTTAAGTTTCCTTAAGTTTCAGAACTGCTTTTTTGTGTTGTCAGAGTTCTATTTTCAGCCCATGCTTTTCCATCTGCCTGAATATAAAATCATTGACTTTCTGTACAAGATACCATTTAGAGTATCCCAGCATGTTTACGCCGGGATATTTTTTTCTCTTTCTGTTCAGTCCATTTCTTCCAGTTCATTTATCCTATCTATCTGTTCCTGACTTTCTTCCAGGAATACATAGAAGTCATGATCAGATAACAGACTGTCCAGGAGCTCTGTGACATCCGTAAGATTGGAATCCTTTGATTGTTTATGCGCCAGTACAAGCATGGTGATAGCGTCATTGGACAGTCCGGTCTTTTTATGCATGTCCAGATTCTTTGATTCGACATGAAACAGCAGATAGTCTGCGGATACGCCGAAGAATTCTTTCACAAGAATAAGATAGAAAAACGGCTGCAGAAATGCTATAATATCTGCAGTCGTTTTTGACGATAACATTGATAAAACGGGTGGTGACTTTCGAATGCGCATATCGCTCGAAAGTCATTTTGCATAAAGAGGAAAAAATATATGAAGGTGCTTGTTATACCTGACATTCATCTGAAAACCTGGATATTTGACAGGGCAGAGAATATCCTGAAAGCCGGTAAAGCTGACAGGGCGGTATGTCTCATGGATATGCCGGATGACTGGGATATGGAGTTCCAGATCGAATGATAGAGAGAGACATTCGACCGTGCGATTGCATTCGCGGCATCGTATCCTGATACATTGTGGTGCTATGGCAACCATGATGTCAGCTATCCATGGGAAAAAATTGAAACGGGGTACTCTCCCTATGCAGAGCGAACTGTAATGGCAAAGCTGGAAGCGCTGGAGAACAGTCTTCAGGATTCTTCACAGATAAATATAATGCACCGCATTGATAATGTTCTGTTTTCGCATGGAGGTCTTACGGTAGAATTTTTGAAGTGGCTTAGCGAGGATCTGTTGGCTGCCGATATAGATGATGTTATAGCGGCAGTAAATGATGCTCCGCACGATTATCTCTGGAATGACGAGTCTCCTCTGTGGCTAAGACCGCAGAATAAGGACAGAGAGACTTTCCGGGCGGATGTTTACAAACAGGTGGTTGGACATACGCCGGTGGAGAGAATATTTGAGAAGGATGGAATCATCTCAACGGATGTGTTCTCTACATATCTTGACGGTACCCAGATCGGAGAGTCGGCTATGATCGTTATTGATTCCGAGACCGGTGAGTATGAAAAGATAGAAGTTATGGGGAAACTCGGGTATAAGATTGAGACCGTTTCCGTGATTGATGAATGAACGGGTGAAGTGAAATCTGCATAACAAAAAAGCAGGGAGTGCGATGGCTATGAATGAACCTGTACAGCAGCATTCAGATATAATTGAACAATTGCAATCCAAGATACAGGCTCTTACGGATGAAAACCGTCTTCTGAAGCAACGTATGGATGAAGCCGGTGTTTCGTATGCTGATATTGTTACGGATAATGGTGAGTCTAAGGTAGAATTATATGATCCGAACCAAGGAGCCCGTATAAAGGAATTCGAAATAACCGACAAGATTGCAAGTGCTTTCTTTATGATGTTCTGTCGAGGCAGAAAGGATGTGTACGATCTTCGCTATACAAACGTAAAGACGGGAAAGAACGGGTATTATACACAATGCTTTAATCGCTGGGATAGAAACTGTCACATACAGAAAAGAGATGGTGTCCGTTGTAAGGATTGTGAGTTTAGAGCATATAAGCCTATTACATTACCGCTTATAAAAGCACATATGAAGGGGTTGGACCCGATTGGAAATGATGTGGTAGCTATCTATCCTATGCTCGAAAACAATCTTTGTCAGTTGCTGGTTTTTGACTTTGACAATCATGCAAAAGGTGCAGAGCAGGATGACTATGCAAATGTAGATGACAGCTGGAAAGATGAGATAAATGCGCTGCGACGCATTTGTAAAAATCTGAATGTGGATGTGGTCGTAGAGCGGTCGAGATCAGGAAGAGGTGCGCATCTATGGATATTCTTCAAAGAAATGATTCCTGCACGGCTGGCCAGAAGATTCGGTTTTGCGTTGCTTGAGAAAGGTGCTGAATCTGTCAATCTGAAGTCATTCAAATACTATGATCGCATGATACCGACACAGGATGCTCTTCCCGAAGGCGGACTCGGAAATGTAATTGCACTTCCTCTTCAAGGAATGGCATTGAAGAACGGAAATAGCGCCTTTGTTGATGAAAACTGGAATGCTTATGAAGATCAGTTAAAAGTTCTTGGAGGTACAAAACGCCTGACTAAACAAGAGATAGAGGACTATCTTTCTTTGTGGTACAGCACAGGCACTACCAATGAGGATGACGGAGATGAGACTCCATGGGATAAGAATTCTGAGATTGAAGCAGGAAGTGTGAAGGGAGTGGTTCATATCGTACTGGCTGATCGTATATACATTGATTCCACGGGGATGACGAATAAAGCAAAGAGACAGCTCCGTCGTATGGCAACATTTTCCAACAAGCAGTATTTCAAGAATCAGGCTATGGATATGCCGAATTACGACGAATCAAGATTTATTTATCTTGGAAATGACGAAGGCAAATATATTGTTTTGCCCCGTGGACTTCGTGAGAGAATCCTAAAGGAGTTTGATAAAGCAGGAGTCGAATATGAGATTGAAGATAAGAGGACGGAAGGTCGAAAACTAAATATTTCATTTAAGGGAGAACTTCGGGATTCCCAGATTCCTGCTGTGGATACCATGCTTGAAAATGATATCGGGATATTACACGCTGCCACAGCATTTGGAAAGACTATAGTATGCTGTGACATGATTGCAAAAAGAGGTGTAAGCACACTGATCCTTGTCGACAGGGCAGATCTGATGAACCAATGGCTTAAGCGACTTGACGAGTTTCTTGATATTGATGAAGAACTACCGGAATATCAGACAAAGACCGGGCAAATTAGAAAGAGAAAAACGCTGATCGGAAATCTTCAGGGATCACATGATACGCTGACCGGGATAGTGGATGTGGCTATGATACGTTCCCTTAAGAAAAAGGACGGTTTCCATCCGATGCTTAAGGAATACTCACAAGTGTATTTTGATGAATGCCATCATGCTGCTTCGGACAGTGCGATAGAAGTGCTTCAGGAGATAAATGCCAGGTATGTGTACGGTGTAACAGCAACACCGAAACGCGGTGATGGGAAGGAAAAGATAAACGAATTTCTACTTGGACCAATCAGATACCGTTTTACGGCGAAGGACAGAGCAGAAGAGCAGAATATAGACCATTTGGTGTACCCACGATTTACAAGGACTGTAAAGCCGCATCATCTGTCAAAAACACCATATGGTAATGATGCTTTTGAATTGATCAGGAATAATGATGTTCGCGATGATCAGATCATTAAAGATGTTGTTGCTTGCGTTCAGGCTGGGAGAACGCCTGTTGTTTTGACAAAATATGTTGATCATGCAAAGAAGCTTGCTGAGAGACTTAAAGCATATGCCGACAGGCTGATCATGATGACAGGTGGTAATGGTACTAAAGCACGCAGAGCGCAGGTAGAAGATCTGAACAATGTGGATGATTCTGACAGTCTGATTCTTGTGGGCACGGGGTCTTTGCTTGGAGAGGGCTTCGACTTCCCAAGACTTGATACCCTGTTTATGGCAACGCCGGTTTCGGGTGAAAATGTCGTAGAGCAATATGTAGGTCGTCTGAACAGGGATTATGAAGGCAAAGAAAATGTCATCGTCTATGATTATGTAGACAGCCAAATTCCAAAGTTCGATAAAATGTATGCTGCAAGGCTGAAGGCATATAAAAAGATTGGATATGAACTATGCGTAAATATGGATGGCGAAAAGCAGAAGGCAAATGCCATCTATGACATAGAAAACTACGCAGATACTTATTGGAGAGATCTGGAAGAAGCAAAGAGGACAGTGATTGTTTCAAGTCCGAGACTTAACAATCAAAAAGTAAACCATATTATCTCTGCTCTTGGCAACCGGCAGGAACTGGGGGTTAAGGTGACGGTTGTTACTTGGCATCCGGACTCTTACAAATATGGCAGGGATGATGTCAGGATGGAACTAATGGAGAGACTTCGTAAAGCAGGATTTGAAATCAAGCTTGTGGAAGAGTCCTGCGAGCATTATGCTGTGATCGATAATGAGATTGTATGGTATGGCAGCATGAATCTGCTGTCTAAGGAAGATGCCGAAGATAATCTTATGAGGGTATGCAGTAAAGATATTGCTGCTGAGCTTCTGGAGATGACATTCGGTTCTGGAGCGGATATGCAGGAATGGTAAAAATAATTTCAAAAACTTTTTGGGACTTATCTTGACATGAACTGACGGTAATGGCAGAATGAGCCGATTGCTCACGCTGTTGATGCTTTATAGAGCAGGATACATTGTAGGTAAATATATCAGTATCGAGCATCTGATTGAAAAGACTGACGGTAATCAGCTTAAATGGTCTACATTTCACGACTTTCCCGCACAGAGAATGTACTCCGTGGTTCAGGAATGGTATTTCCTTTTATTAAGAATCTTCACGGAGATAAGAACTCTGCGTACAGCAAATATATGGATGATGCTATCTTCAAGGTAAACACTCCTTTGATGCTTTCCAAGATTGTGGACGCCATGGATGAAATCTATTCCATGATGGAGGAATTGCATCAGACTGATATCCGTGGGGATGTATATGAGTATCTGCTTTCAAAGATCGCTCAGTCCGGTGTTAACGGTCAGTTCAGAACGCCGAGGCATATTATCCGTATGATGGTAGAGATGATGGATCCGAAGCCCACGGATTTTATCTGTGATCCGGCCTGCGGAACTTCCGGATTCTTTGTTGAGTGAGAAGTAATCAGAGAAAGGGGTAAATTATTTGAAATATATAAAAATACCGGAGATTCTATTTTCAGGGAAAAGAAATTTTCCTTGGAAAGAAGTTGAAAAATACATTTCAAAAATACGGGAACTTCAATTACAGTAGCAGAAACAGGGGATATTATACAAATGGGCTCGCATTTTGCATCAGAGTATTGTGGTTCATTATATACAAGGAAGTTGCATGGAACCCTGGAAAAAGCAAAAGCTAATGCATCACAGATTGTGACTGAATTGTTGAAAAATGCAACGAATCGCCGCTGGGTTGTGAACAAAGATGAAAAACATAGTAATGATGCAAAGGGCGGATGGTACAGGTACGATGTATTCTTTTCTCTGCCGGTTAGTTTTGCAGGGGAGATATCATGGAATAATTATTGGGCAACAATAGTTGCTCGTATTAATGATAATGGTATTTATATTCATGATCTTATAAACATAAAAAAAGAGGATAGTTAGCCGTTTGAATCATAAGACCGCACGGTAGAAGACCACCTCTCTTTTATGTATATTCTAAAGGAGCGGCGCTTAAATGTCAAGCAAAAAATGAAATGGATAGCGTTGTTATCAGAATAGAGAGGAACACATGGATTTTTAACGAAGATACTATACGTAAGGTGCTCCACACTGTTATGACAGAGGGCATTAAGATAGATTATGGTCAGAAATTTGGAAAGACGATCATCTTTGCAAAGAATCATGATCATGCAGAAATGATCCTTAAGTTGTTTAATAAGGATTATCCGCATTTGAATTATGATATGAAATCGGTGTAGAAAAATGGCAACTTGGAATACGAGAGGACTCAGGGGCTCTGCTCTTGAGGATATGATAAACAGAACAAATGATAAATACAGGCAGACGGGACTGGCGCTTATACAGAAGATCCCCACGCCCATAACCCCTATCAATATCGATAAGGATTCGAGGCATATAACCCTGGCATATTTTGACCAGAAGAGTACGGTGGATTATATCGGGACGGTTCAGGGAGTGCCGGTGTGCTTTGATGCAAAGGAATGTGCTACGGACACTTTTGCCCTGGCTAATATCCATGAGCATCAGGTGGAATTTATGAGAGAGTGGGAGGCCCAGGACGGGGTGGCCTTTTTCATAATCCACTATACCCACAGGGATTTTCTTTATTATCTTAAGTTTAACCGTTTGCTGGAATTCTGGAACAGGATGAGGGATGGGGGCAGGAAGAGCTTCCGCTTTGACGAGCTGGACCCGGGATACGAGATATCGTCAAAGAGCGGATTCATGGTGTCCTATCTTGACCTCATCAGTAAAGACTTGTCAGAGCGCGAGGGTTAGGGTATAATATTTGTTCGGGTTTGATTTAGGTTTTCGGATCGGTCAATTTTTCGGATTCATTATTGGAATGTCATGATCGGTTTCGGTTATCAGATCAATGATTGTCATTTTGAGGGCTTTGGTCCGAAGAATCTTGAAAAATTACAGCAGGTGTAGTTCATGAGCGAAGAAAAATATCTCACATTTGCCCTGGGTAAGGGCAGGCTGGCGGATAAGACCATGGAACTCTTTGAGAGCATCGGTATATTCTGCCCCGAGATGAAGGATAAGAAATCCAGAAAACTGATATTTACGAATGAGGAAAAGAAACTCCGTTTCTTTCTGGCAAAGGGCCCGGATGTGCCCTCCTACGTGGAAAACGGCGCCGCCGACATAGGCGTAGTGGGTGAGGATACCCTCATTGAGGAGGACCGTAACCTGTATAAGGTGCTGGATCTTGAATTCGGCAAATGCACCATGTGTGTCTGCGGTTTTGAAAAGAGCAGGGAACTGTTGCAGCATCATGAGTTCATCAGGGTGGCCAGCAAATATCCCAGAATAGCCAGGGATTATTTTGAGAATGTGAAGCATCAGACCGTGGACATAGTCAAGCTCAACGGCTCTGTGGAACTGGCTCCCATAGTGGGGCTTTCCGATGTGATAGTGGATATAGTGGAGACGGGCTCTACCCTGAGGGAAAACGGGCTCACCGTGCTGGAGGAGATCAGACCTTTGTCAGCGAGGATGGTGGTAAATCAGGTTTCCATGCAGCTTCAGAATGAACGTATACTGGACATAATCGAAAGGTTAAAGGAAAAGATCAAAGATGAATAATCTGATACATACCCCTGAGGGAGTTAGAGATATATACGGACCTGACATGTATCTGCGCAGCAGACTTAAGGGCGAGATGGAGCTTGAGATCGTAAAGTCCGGTTATTCGTCCATTCAGGTGCCTTCTTTTGAATATTATTCCATTTATTCATCAAATAATGAATCAGGCGCACCTGATGACGCATATAAGTTTTCC
>Ga0247608_10006628_pt1 | contig 12113 bp, 9 predicted proteins | sample 176DNAGHGlowgp2_FD_193490 | JGI IMG/M metagenome (GOLD analysis project Ga0247608, IMG submission 193490) | Sheep rumen microbial communities from Palmerston North, Manawatu-Wanganui, New Zealand - 1766 DNA GHGlow gp2 | ecosystem: Host-associated > Mammals > Digestive system > Stomach > Rumen ... | reverse complement strand
GACAAGAGCGAGACGGCACTGCGACTCATCAGTCAGGGCATCAACGATGCCGCCAAGGGCATCAACGCCGAGCAGCTGCGCAAGGTGAAGGACTACATGCTGAAGCAGGTAGACATCGAAGCCAAGACGAACAGCTACTGGATGAACGTCATCGACACATGGCGCACCTACGGACTGGACCTGCACCACGACTACAAGAAGACCGTGGAGGCCATGACCACCGAGAGCCTGAGCCGCTTCGTCCGTGACACCGTCCTGGGCAGCGGCAACCACCTGCGCGTGACCATGCTGCCTGAGAAGTAAGACAACCCAATGAAACGAACACTCATTCTATTCATCGTCGCGCTGGCAGCAAGAGCCAGCGCGGCCGTTTTTAACATACAGGACTATGGTGCCCTGAACGACACCACCGTGCTCAGCACCACCGCCATCCAGCAGGCCATCGATGCCTGTGCGGCGCAAGGTGGCGGCCGCGTGCTGGTGCCGACGGGCAGCTATGCCACAGGGTCGCTGGTGCTGCGCAGTGGCGTAGACCTGCACTTAGAGGCTGGCGCCACGCTCTACGGCAGCACGCGCCTGGCCGACTACTGCCCCATGCGCACCACCTATCGGTCGCTGCGCACCGGCGGCGAGACGGTGCAGCTCATCTATGCCGACGGCGCACGACATGTCAGCATCAGCGGACAGGGCACCATCGACGGGCGGGGGTCTGCCTTCCCCAAGCTGTCGTGGAACGACGAGGGCATCACACGGCCACACCTGCTGCGCTTCATCAGCTGTCAGGACGTCAGCATCACCGGCGTCACACTGCGCAACAGCGGCTGCTGGATGCAGCACTACCTGGCCTGCGACCGCCTGCGCATCAGCGGCATCACCGTCCACAACCGCAACAACTACAACAACGACGCACTCGACCTGGACGGCTGTCATGACGTGGTGGTCAGCGACATCCTGGCCGACAGCGACGACGACGGCATCACCCTGAAGAGCACCTCGCCGCGGCTGTGCGAGAACATCGTCATACAGAACTGCATCGTCAGCAGCCACTGCAACGCCATCAAGCTGGGGACGGAGACCAACGGCGGCTTCCGTAACATCAGCATCAGCAACTGCGTGGTAAAGCCGTCAGCGGACCAGACGACGCAGTTCTTCGGCGACCCCTCGAAACGCGGCACATCGGTCCTCTCATTAGAGATTACCGACGGCGGCACGATGGAGAACGTGAACGTGGGCAACATCGTGGCCGAGGGGACGGAGTCGCCCATCTTCATCCGGCTGGGCAACCGCGCCAGGGCCTATGCTCCCGACGTGCCGGTGAACCACGTGGGCACCCTGCGCAACATACACCTGCACGACATCACCGTCAGTGGGGCTGGCGCCACGGGCAGCAGCATCACCGGACTGCCCGGTCACCCCGTGGAGGACATCTGGCTGAGCAACATCACCATCACCCAGCAGGGTGGATGCCAGGAGGTGGCCGTGCCTGACGACGAGAAGGAGAAGGACTACCCCGAAGCCACGATGTGGGGCGTGCTGCCAGCCAAGGGCTTCTTTGTGCGTCATGCCCGTCACGTCACCTTCAGCAACGTCGAGGTGTTCACCACCCTGCCTGACCGTCGCCCCGACATTGTCCGGGTAGACGTTGAGTGAGGGGAGTGGTTTCTGGGCGTGCAAGCTATTCTCTCACCTCTCACCACTCACCTCTCACCTCTATTAAGGGAACTCCAAAAAACAGTGCACCAAGTGCACCTTTGGACCTTAAACGGCTGACTTGCAAGTCGTTGGTTGGTGCACCAAGTCTCCCGTTCGTGCACCAATGGTGCACCAGCCAACGACTTGCAAGTCAATATATTACGCACAAAAGGTGCACTTAGTGCACTATATTTCTCGTTTTCCTTATTATATAGCAACTAACACTGCGCCAGCCACAATAAGTCGGCACTTGGCGACAGCCAGGAGCCGACTTATTCCAATAACTCATTGACTTATTCCAATAACTCATGGAGATAATTTCATAAAGCGGCTCCTGGCTGAATTATCTCCATGCCTTATTCTCATAACTCGGCCACTTATTCTCATCTTTCGGCCGGATGATACGCTAAAGCGTTAAGACCACTTATCCCGCCACCCTCTCCTGTCACCCTTGTCACCCTTGTCACCCTCAAAAACAGGGTGCAGCCCCAGTGTTTATCGGCGTTCTGTCACCCAGACACCATCAAACGAAAAAAACCTTGTATAAGAAAGTCTATTGCACGCCACCTATTCGGCTTGCATTATTGTCGCCTGCCAATGGCCGTCAGCCATTATTTTTTGTATTATTTTTCGCCTTTTTGCTTGTAAATCAAAAAAATATTCGTACCTTTACAGCCTGAATGAAGGAACAAGGAAAAAAGAAAGGCTATGAACACATCAGCTATACATGTCAACAGTGAACTCTATCGGCATGCAAATGAATATGCCAAGCAGCATAACACCAGCATTGAGAAGATGATGGAAGGGTATATCATCTCGCTTCTGTCACGCTCACAAAAAAAGGAGCCAAGGCCATTGTCACCTATTATTGAAAAGCTTGGCAAAATGAATCTGGCAGAATTCACAGATAAAGAGCTCAAGGACGACCCAAGACTGGCTCACCTGTTAGAAAGAGAGGAGGACTGAAACATGCTAAACGTATTTCTTGACACAAACATATTACTTGAAATAGTACTAAACCGCAAGTATAAGTACTCCTGCCAGCAAATACTACAAGCAGGAATAAACAGTGAAATACGGACACATGCCTCCATACTCACATTTGCCAATATGGCTTATGTCCTTGAAAAGGAAAAAATAGAAAAGCCGCTAATATATAGCATCTTACGCGATTTAGAATCAGTTGTCAATGTAATAGAGATGAATGACGGGCATCTGAGAAAGTCACTACAGCAAGAAGTAAAGGATTTTGAGGACATGCTACAATATCAATGTGCTATCAGTTCTTTTTGCGACTGCATCGTCACCATCAACACCAAGCATTTCTCGCAATTCTGCAATATTCCATTATACAAGCCTGATGAATTGGCCGTCATAATTGACAAGCAATAAAAGAAAATTGAGATTTATCAAGAAATATTTGGCGATGTAAAAAAAATACCGTAACTTTGCACGGATAATAAACAACGAGGAAACCATCGCCAAGTGCCTCGCCACCGATGCCAACACAGTGAAAGGAATCATCGCAAAAAATACCTGATAGAAAGATAACAACTTTTTAATAACTAACTAAAAAACAAACATTATGAAAAAACTAATTACACTATTGACGCTCCTCACCCTGATTGGGGGGGGTAAATTGTGGGCTGACACGGAGACCATCTTCTCAGCCAATCCAACAACTGCATGGAAAGTACCAGCCAATACAACTGAAGCTGAAATTACCAGTACGTATGCTACCATCTCTGGAGGTAAAATGTATTTGACAAACGGAGAAGCAAGTGAAAAAGATTTAATTAAAACGGCTAATAATGAGATGAGTTTCCAATTCACCAATAACTCATCTGTATTTAAAGTTGTTTTAAATTCATCACTTAAAGCTGGTGACATCATCAATATCCGATTATTATCTGGAACAACGTCAGACGGTGACGGAAAAACAGACCGTACAATTTGGATGACTTCAGCATCCTCACGTCCAAGTACAGCTCCCACGGCCCTAGTTACTGTCTCTGCAACTGGAACATCAAGCACTTGGAGCAATACGTCTTATACGGTTCAAGAAGGTGACGAAGTATGCGGAGAATCAACCTTTTACATGTATCGTGCAATAGGCAAAGGAACATATTTCAACACATTCACCATCACCCGCGAGGTTGCAGCATCTGCCCCCGTCATCACCACACAGCCTGTTGGTGCCAAGTACGCCCCCAACGCTACGGCTGAAGCCCTGAGCGTTGTTGCTACTGCATCAGCTGGCACACTGAGCTATCAGTGGTACAGCAACACCACGGAGAGCACTGAAGGAGCTACTGCCATCAACGGAGCAACGAGTGCTGAATACACTCCCTCTACCGCTACTGAAGGAACGACCTATTACTATTGTGTCGTGACCGATGGTAACGGTTCTGTCACCTCTGACATCGTAGCCATTAAAGTTACTAATTCTACTACGGCTGTCGTTGGCTATACTGAGGCTATCAATGGAACAAAACTTGATGCACGCGTCCTGACTGGTGCTGACAATATAACAATATCAGACCCAATTTTTGGTTCGGCCATAACTAATTCTAAAGGGACTTCAAAAGAAGTATATATTGATGGAACAAAGTATAATAACACTGATTCATGGCGCAAAAGCGTTAATGGTGCTTACGATAATCAATTCGTAGGTTATACATTAACAGTGGCTCCTGGCTTCAAAATGAATATTTCAAATGTTAATGCGCGATTAGTAACCAGTGACGATGTGTCTTATACTTGGTATGTAGAAATCTTGAATTCTGCAGGCACACAAGTGTGGAAATCTGGTGAAAGAACAACCACAAGAAGTTCTTCAGGAAAAATAGATAATGTTAATGTTTCTGACAAGGACGACATTCAGGGATTAACAGGAAATGTAACAGTAAAACTCTGGATGAAACAGGGTGGCTCGACCAAGTATTTCTCCATCAACTACCTGCAGCTGACAGTTGAGACTGAGGTTGACAACCGTCCCACCTACGCCATGACCGTCAGTCAGAACATTGCGGAGGCTGGCACCGTGACACCTGATGACGGCTCTACTGTGACCGAGGGTGAGAGTGTTGCCTTTACCGCTACTCCTATTGATACTTATAAGTTCGTGAAGTGGACCATTGACGGACAAGACTATACCGAGAATCCCTACGTGATGGAGAATGTCAATGCTGCCCACACCGCAGTAGCTACCTTTGCAAAGCGCTACATCGTAACCTACAACCTCGGCGAAGAGGCAGGCACCATCGGCAAAGTGCTGAACAACGTAAACCGTGGCAATGGCTATGACGAGGTATATTCTGCTAACGACGACACTTACACCATCCCTGCCTACGCTGACAAGTATCTCTATAAGGAGGGCTACGTGTTCGACAAGTGGGAGGACGCAGACGGCAACAAGTATGCTTCTGGCGCAGTAATCAACATGACCAAGGACATCACCCTGACCCCGACCTTCAAGGCTACCACACAGTCGCTGGATGCAAGCAACGCAGAGACCGTAGTGTCATGGACCTTTGCAAAGGCCGACATCCTGTTCACCGACTGGCAGAGCAATAGCAATTATGGCTACTACACGAAGAACGTTGAAGTGAACGGTGAAATCATTGCCGTCCCGATGACCATCATTAAAGGTAAGGTGGGCAACTGGGGACGTACTGATGCCATTGCACAGACCAACCAGAATACCACGTTCACCATCCCTGCTGTCAAGGGTATGAAGATTGAACTGATTAATGCATACAAGGAATTCTCAACTACCACCATCGCTGGTTCTACCGACTATGAAGGCACAGGCACGAAGTCTATCTCCTACACATACGAAGGCACTGATGCCACAATCGCCACAATCGATATCGTGATTGGTGAGAGCGGCCAGTATCTGAACACCATCAAGGTGACCTATCCCGCTGCAGCTATCACCGCCGCCATCACCGCTGCTAGCTATGCTACGTTCAGCAATGCGAGCGAGGTGGTTATTCCTGAGGGTGTGAAGGCTTACTACGCCACCCAGCAGGATGCAAGCACTATTCTGCTGACTGAGATTGAGGGCGGCGTCATCCCCGCTGCCGAGGGTGTTGTACTGGAAGGTGCTGAGGGAACCTACACCTTCGCCAAGTCCAACACTGGTGCTGAGAACATCACCGATAATCTGCTGAAGGCCAACCTGACTGCTGGCACGCCCGAAGAAAGCGAGTACTACACGCTGGCTGCCGGTCCTAAGTTCGTGAAGTCTGCAGGCGGCATCCTGGCAGCCGGCAAGGCTTACTTAGTGCTTCCCGCTGGAAATGCCCGCGAGATGAAGGTGTCGTTCCGCGGCGAGACGACCGGCATCACGACGGTGGAGAACACTGCAGTGCGTAACAGCTACTACAACATCAACGGCCAGCGTGTAGCCCAGCCCACGAAGGGCCTCTACATCCTGAACGGCAAGAAGGTGATGGTGAAGTAGCCGAGTGAGAAAGAACCCCAATTTATATCAACCATTAACAGCGCAACAATTATGAAAAAGACATATCTTTCACCCAACACAGATGTCGTTTGCCTGAACAGCGATCACATCATGGTGCTGACAGCGTCCATCGACAATGAGAATACGCAGCGGAACGAAAATGCCTTGAGCCGTCGTCGCCGCAACGTCTGGGACGAGGAAGAGGAGGAAGAATACTACTAAGCCTTCCATAGTGCTACTACAAGGCCGCTGCTCCTGATGGAGCGGCGGCCTGTTTTTTGCCCCCATGGGTGTCTTTCCCCGTCGTTTGACCGTTTTTTCTTGTTTTTTGGATAGAAAACGGCCGGGTGTTTGGTTGGTTTGCACTACCTTTGCAGCATACAAGCCATTAAACATGAAAAGAACCATTGTTTTGGCAGCGATGGCAGGCTTGAGCCTGTTCGTTGCCTGTCCTCCAGCCGCCGGCCAGGCCACCCAGGCTGACGGGCACCCCGAGAAGCAGCTGGCCTTCGGCCAGGAGTATATCCGCATGACAGCCGACACCACCTTCGCCGTGGGACAGTCGAAGCGTCCACCCGTCGGGCAGCGCCTGTTCCGCTCGGCGGTCATCGACCGTACGATAAAGAAGGTGAAGCAGCAGCTCAGCGGCAACCCCTACCTGGCGTGGATGTTCGAGAACTGCTTCCCCAACACCTTAGAGACGACGGTGCACTACAGCAAGACAGCCTCCGGCGACGACGACACCTTTGTCTACACCGGCGACATCGCCGCCATGTGGCTGCGCGACAGCGGCGCCCAGGTGTGGCCCTACGTCCAGTTTGCCAACGACGACCCCAAGTTGGCCCACCTCATCCGTGGCGTCATCATGCGCCAGCTGCGCAGCATCAACGTCGACCCCTATGCCAATGCCTTCTATCAGGAGGACAGCCAGGTGGGCCCGTGGGCCAGCGACCAGACGGACATGAAGCCCGGCGTCCATGAGCGTAAGTACGAGATTGACTCCAGCTGCTACCCCATTCGTCTGGCCTACGAGTACTGGAAGGTGACGGGCGATGCCACCATCTTCGGTGACGCATGGCTGCAGGCCATCGACAATATCCTGTCCGTGTTCCGCGAGCAGCAGCACAAGGAGGGTGCGGGCACCTACCACTTCAAGCGCAACACCGACCGCCAGTTTGACACCGTGGGTTGGGACGGCTGGGGCCACCCTGTACGCCCCGTGGGACTCATCGCCTCCTTCTTCCGTCCCAGTGACGATGCCACCGTCTTCCCCTTCTACGTGCCCTCCAACTTCATGGCTGTGACGTCGCTGCGCAAGGCCGCTGAGATTCTCACCGCCGTCAACCACGATGGTGCCCGTGCCGCCCAGTGCAAGGCGCTGGCCGACGAGGTGGAGCAGGCCCTGCAGCGCTATGCCGTGGTGGACCACCCGAAGTATGGTAAGATTTATGCCTTCGAGGTGGACGGCTACGGCAGCCACCTGCTGATGGACGATGCCAACGTGCCGTCGTTGCTGGCCTTAGGCTACCTTGGCGACGTGTCGCTGAGCGACCCCATCTACCAGAACACGCGCCGCTTTGTGTGGTCAGACGACAACCCCGCCTTCTTCCGTGGCAAGGCCGGCGAGGGCATCGGCGGCCCGCACGTCGGTCCCGACATGCCATGGCCCATGAGCATCATGATGCTGGCCTTCACCAGTCAGGACGATGCTGAGATTAAACGCTGCATAGAGATGCTGATGAGCACCGACGGCGGCACGGGCTTCATCCACGAGTCGTTCCACAAGGACGACGCCCGCCACTACACCCGTCCTTGGTTCGCCTGGCAGAACACGCTCTTCGGCGAACTCATCCTCAAGCTGCTGGCCGACGGCAAGGGTGCGCTGCTGAACAGCTGTCAGCGCTACTGAGCAGGGCAGAGCTGTGGCATGCCCCGGTCATCCCACGCGATGGGCCTGACATAGATGTCACGGGCGATGGCCCCGTTCTCGATGCGCTTCAGCTCGTAGAGCATCAGGGGGTGGCCATCGGCCGCCGGCACCAGACAGATGTCGCTGGTGCTGGTGTGGCTGACGGTGTCGGGTGGCAGCAGCGGCTCGCTGCGCTTGGTCCACACCTCCGGCCTCAGCAGGTCGGCGTCGGCCGGTGCGGTGAGCATGCCCAGTGAGGTGTATTCCGTCCAGATGCCGCTGGCTGAGTAGAACACGATGACCTGCTTGCCGTCAAGCGACAGACATGTCTCGGGGTTCTCGTTCACATAGATAGGATAGGCCGAGCGCGTGCCGTCGGGGTTAATCCACTGCCGCTCCCACTCGTACTCCGGCTTTGAAATCATCACGCGGCTGGAGGCGGTGGTCCAGGGGTTCTCCATGCGTACGATGTAGATGCACTGCGTCTCCGTCTCATGGCGCCGGTCGGGCCACCCGCTCCACAACAGGTACAGTCCGCCGCCAGGCACCTGCAGCAGCGTGGGGTGTATGCCGTAGTTCCACTCGGCCCGGGTGTCGATGACGCCCTTGAGGTGGAACGTGCCCTTCATCGGGTCAGCGTCGGCACACTCCATGACGTACATGTGGTGGTTGTCAGTATTGCCGTCGTCCGCCTCGAAGTAGACATACCACTTCCCGTCCACGCGGTGAATCTCGGGTGACCAGAAGTGGGTGAGGCTGTCAGTGGCGGCCAGCAGCTGCCGTGCCGCCGTGGCATCGAGTGGCTTGGTGATGTCGTCGGTGGCAAAGAGGTCGATGCTGGTGCCCCCCACGCTCTGGCAGGTGAAGTAGTAGCGCCCCTGGTGACAGATGGCCTGCGGGTAGCCGCGCTCCGCCATCAGCATCACCGGCTCGCTGGTCCCTGCGGCCTGCTTCGTGCCGCCGTGGTGGCAGGCAGTGAGTGTAAGCATCCAGACAAATATAGTGACAAGAAGGATGGTCCGTCTCATGTGTTAGTAGTTTTTTGCGAGGCAAAAATACAAATAATTTTCCATTTGGCAAAAGAAAACGCTGACAACCGTCAAAAAACTTGCGCCCGCGGCGGTTTGAACGATTTTTCCCATTGTTTTGAACAGTATTTTTCCCTCCGTCTCGCATATTATTTGTTATTTTGCACCTGAATTCAGTAGAGAAATAATTAGGTTTAGTTAGTTAGCTAATATTTATAGTAGTTAGTAGTAGTTTTTGTTTGTTACATTCAATAGCGTTGAAGTTCTTTTAGGGTAATCAGATTGTTCAGGAACAAGACACCAGGAAAAGCGAAGCAACCTTCTAAACAGCATACCAAGACCATGAAGTGTCCCTACCTCAACAGGCTCTTTGCCTGTGTGGCCTGCCTAGCCGCCAGTGCGGCCCTGCCCGTCCACGCCCAAAAGACCCTCACCGACTATAGCATCGCTGACGACTGCACCGTCCAGGGCGTTGGCTTCGATGCCGACGTCACCCCCCTCTTCGACAAGAACGACCTCACGCCGTTCATCCTGCCCCAGCTGACCGGCACTGAGGCGATAGTGCTGAAGGCCCGTCGGCCCTATGTGCTGAAGGGCTTCACCGTCGTTCCGGCCGACGATGCTGACCGCGACCTGAAGCAGCTGCAGCTGCTGGTGTCCACCGACGGCGAGCAGTGGCAGACAGTGCGCGCCTACGGTCTGAGCTACACCGGCCGCTACCGCGAGCGCCAGTTCAACGGCGGTCCCTCCACACCCTTCACCTACTTCAAGCTGGTGCTGAAGCAGGCCTCGGGCAGCAGTGGGGTGCGCATTGCCGACATCCAGCTGCAGGGCTATCCTGTGGCCGACGACGACAACATCGCCACCACCCTCAACGGCACCATCAGCGGCTCAGCCAGGGCACGCGGTGCCGCCAGCCTCATCGATGCTGAGCCGTCGACGATGGCCGAGATTGCCAACGCCGACCGCCAGCAGATAGACAACTTCAACGGTGAGACACGCTACAACGGGCTGGTGAACGCCTGGTTCCAGTACACGTTCCACGAGCCGACCGTCATCAGCGGCTATGCCTTAGGCATGACCACCGCCGCCAACCGCGACCGCCGCCCCAGCTGCTGGGAGCTGCAGGCCAGCAACGACGGCCAGCAGTGGACCACCCTCGACATCCAGCATAACGCCGCCAGCATGGCCATCGACCTCTATGAGCAGCGCTATGCCCTGGGCACCGCCGGTGCCCGCGTGGACTATGCCGACATGGCCGACCGTCTGATGACGTTCTGCGAGGACAACCTGGAGCGCCGACAGGGCAACAGCGGCACCTACTGGATATGCGACTGGTCCGTGGACCCCGCCAAGTGCAACGAGGACTGGGGTGGCTACTGGTGGGCGGCACATGCCATCGACAACTATGTGGACAGCTATAACCGCACGAAGAGGAACTCGAAGGTGACTAAGCTGACGCAGCTGGTCAGCGGCGCGCGCGAGCGCAACGGCGGCACGCTCATCAACCACTTCTACGACGACATGGAGTGGATGGCGCTGGCCCTGCTGCGTGCCTGCGATGCCAACACCTCGCTCAGCATCCAGTACCTGAGCCAGGTGAAGATGCTGTTCAACGACATCGTGGGCGGATGGAGCGACGTCGACGGCGGTGGCATCCACTGGAACAAGAACACCACTGGCGACGGGCGCTACAAGACGTCGTGCTCGAATGCCCCGGCGATGATTCTGGCCGCCCGCCTCTATCAGCACACCGGCGAGGAGCGCTACCTGGAGTGGGCCAAGCGCATCTACCAGTATATGTACGACCACAGCCGTTTCCCCGACGGCGTCGTCAAGGACAACGTGACGAACAACGACCACGAGGTGACCTTCTCCTACAACCAGGGCACCTGGGTGGGCGGTCTCCTGGAGCTGTATAAGATTACCGGCGAGGAGCACTACCGTCAGACGGCAACGGAGCTGATGGACCTGCTGCTCTTCGGCAAGTGGTACTCGCCCAAGGGCATCATGAACGAGCGGCAGAACTACAACCAGGACGACGGTGGACTGTTCAAGGGCATCTTCGTGCGCTACCTCACGCAGTGGATTCTCTCCGGCAAGCTCGATGCCGACCGCCAGTTCCGCTATGCCAAGTGGCTCGTCGAGCAGGCGCGCTCAGCCTGTCTGGCCGCCATTGACAAGACGTGGTTCATCATCAACCCTTACTGGACCAAACAGTATGACCTGTCCAACGATGTGCATGACACCTCGCGCCAGCAGACGGGCATGATGCTCATGGAGGCCGTCGACGAGCTGCGTCGCGCTGGCATCCTCAACGACGACTACTCCATCAACAACCCCGCCTTCGGGCAGCCCTTCCGCCACTACCGTCTGGTCATCACCGAGACGCAGAACTCAGGCGACATCATGCTGGGCTCATGGAAGCTCTTCGGCGCATCGTCAGGGGGCCACAGCTCAGCCGTCACCGCCCCGTCGGCAGCGCCGTCGGCCACCGCCAGCCGTGTCTACGACCTGCTGGGCCGTCAGTGGCACGTCGGCCGCGCTTTCTCTCACAGATTCCACGGATGTCACAGATTTATTTTCAAGTGAGAAAGGAAAAGGTGGCCTTTTGAAGGATAAATTCTCGAGAGATTTGAGAAATAAAGCGGCACTTTACGAGCATAACTCCATGCCTGGCTGAATTATCTCCATGCCTGGCGAGCATAACTCAATGCCTGGTTGCCATCAGTCGCGACTTTTCTCGCGTGCGATGGCTTCACCGCCGAGAAGATTCTGTGAGGGTTATGCTTTTATATACTGACCCCACCCCCAGCCCCTCCCCTACAAGGGAGGGGAGTCCATGCGGCGGATAAAGCAAAAGTCCGCTGTCGTCCGCTGCAAAAACCAGAAAAGTCCGATGTCGTCCGCTGCAAAAAAAGAAAAGTCCGATGTACCCCGCTGAAGTGTTAAAACCGATGAAGGCAGGTTAAAATACGGAGCAAGGATGTATGAATGTCGCAAATAATACGTACCT
>Ga0247608_10006627_pt1 | contig 12114 bp, 7 predicted proteins | sample 176DNAGHGlowgp2_FD_193490 | JGI IMG/M metagenome (GOLD analysis project Ga0247608, IMG submission 193490) | Sheep rumen microbial communities from Palmerston North, Manawatu-Wanganui, New Zealand - 1766 DNA GHGlow gp2 | ecosystem: Host-associated > Mammals > Digestive system > Stomach > Rumen ... | reverse complement strand
TTGCTGGCCATTTTCTGCAGTAGAATATTGTCCAGGCACTTCCCCAAGCTCAATTCTCTTCCAAGGGTTATCGCCAAGCTGAGTATTATGTTGCTTAATCATGGTCTGCATCCACTCAAGAACGGTAATCTCTTTACGCTTGGATTCTTTACTTGGGCTTTGAAAACTATCAAGTAGAAACGAAAGTCCACCTTCACAATGATAAGATCTTCGACCATCATTATCCTGAGAATAATCAAGTAGTCTTCCAAAGAATATTACTCGACGATCATACATTATCCGGAAGATTGTAAGATTAGACTGAAGCTTAGGATACCAAAGACTTTCGGGTTCCATGGCAAAATCAAATGATTCACTCTTTCCCATTTCACCCTTAACTCTTGGTTCTTCTATAAAATCCTTATTGTTGTAAGTAAGATCAGGAATTTCATACATCAATATTTCTTTCGACTGATTCACTCCGTTTTCAAGATAATTACGAATATAAATCCTGAACATTAGAGCTGTCCACCTCTAATCTCCATGTGTGTTGGTACATTGATCGTACAAATTCGGAAAGAATCGTTCATTTCATCCATACGACGATAACCTGCGATTTCGACATCGTTGTCGATTTGAGTGCTTCCAGTATAGACGACAGATAATGCTCCACGTCCTTTATCATTTATTGAATTATTATATGAAGCTTTTGCACTAACAGCAGAAAGACCATGAACATCGATTTCACCAACGATTGGTGTAATTTCTCGCCACCAACTGGATTCCCAATAATCTGGTCCAATCCAGGATATATTAAATCGATATAAATCACCCTGCCAATATACATAGTCACCTTTAGCATATTGAGAATTACTGGAATATACTCCTCTATAATGATTATTTGAACCTGTTGTTTTAGATAAATCTGCTTTTTGTTGCCACCACGAATCATCCCAGCAATCATAACCATCATATTCTTCCACAAAGCGATAATAACTTCCATTATAATAAGTATAAGTTCCAACCGCATACGAATTATAACTTGAATATTCAGTTATTTTTGTCCAAAATGATTCGCTCCACGGAGTACCCTGTCCATATTGATAGGCATGATTAAAGCGATACATGTTTCCTTCCCAAATAACGATATCGCCTATTTCATATAGATTTCCGCTTATATAATATGGAACTTCTTTTACCCAGAAGCTAGGATCCCATGCTTCTCCATCTTTTTCACTATAATCTCGTGTAAATCTATATACCTCATTATTATACATTACATAATCACCAGTTTTATAGGATGCATCTGCCGAATAATTTTGAATCTGAATCCAATAATTATCATTCCATTGTTTTGTACGATAATCTCGTTTAAACATATATACTTTATTATCATAAATCACATCAGTTGCTCCGTGAGCATATGGATCTGTTGCATCGGAACTCCCTGTATATCCTTTACCAGTTACGTATTCTTCGATCTTTGTCCAATAACTGTCCTGCCATTGCTGTTCTTCATAATCTTGCAAGAATTGATAGAATCGATCCTTATAGAATACATAGTCTCCTTTGTAATATTTATGATTTGAATGCTTATATTCATCAATAATTACATTCCAGTATTCTGATGCTTCTGTTAAAGATTTACCGGCAGGCCAATCTCGTTTAAAACAATAAACTTTATTATTATAAATAACCAATTGACCAGCATACCAATTCTTTGATCTATTAAATTGTGGAATCGGTCTCCAATAAAAGAAACTCTGATATATGAGATTCCAATAAGCAGGGTTCCAAGCAACGTTTGCAGCATGCGCTCTATTGGAAATATATACTTTTCCTTCATAGACAACATATTGCCAAGCATCGTAAACTTTAGCTTGTTCAAATCTATAAATACGAACCCATTTTGTTTTGTCAAATGATCTTCCAGATGTATGTCCAGGAAGTGGATTTCCTTGTCCATCATTACCTGGATCACAAATATAGATTTTATTCTCGTATTTTACAAACTGATCTCTTAGATAATATGTATTATACTGAAAATCATGAATATAAAAGTAATTATCATAATCTCGTTCAAGTCCAAATCCGTCAAACGGCTGAGACTCCGCAATTTGTGGCCGTACATGCCACTTATATGGTTTAAGACGATAGTCAATCACCACTTTGGAATGACTGGCTTCGCTCTTCCATTCGTTCAATTTAAATCGACCTTCATAATAATATGCCGGATCATCTTCCAAAATCATCTTCAGAGTTCTGCCATGGAAATAATGTGCCATAGCTCTACGCACAGTTTCCCAATCTTCATACCCATTTTGATGATAAAACTCAAGACTGCCTTGACGATCGCCGTAAATCGGTCTTCCTGCAAGCCAGTCACTAAGGTCGATAGAGCCATCGCGGCCCGGGATCTCGATATACTTTTCCGAAACCCCGGGCATAGCGATAGTAGGTCTGGAGGATGGAATCAAATGCCATTCATCCCAGGTATTTACACCATTGAGAAGAAGACCCGTGGAAGTTTCTGTAAAACCACCGGTATTCAGATCATCCTCGCTTGCGTTTGTAAATGTTATTGAATGATACATTGACCATTCCTCCATAGTTAGTTTTAAGGTCTACCCGGTTGAATAATCGCTCCACGACGACCATTATCCCAGACCATTCCTGCACTGCCATTATTCACTACGATCTTAATCTGACTGATACTTGTAGCAACATCTCCAATACTGGTGGCAATGCTGTCAATTCTTCCGCCAAGTCCAGCAACATCACTCCGTATTCCACTCAAGGCAGGACCGTAATCACGATCAACAAAGCCCATCATTTGTACAGAGAGAGCGCCTTCAATAGCGGGTTGAAGATTTAATGTATAAGGATTAGCAAAGAAAGCATCAAGATCACTTTTAATTTGATCGGTACTTACTACTGGCGTAATTGTTGGACTATATTCAGGGCTCATTTTATCTAAACTATTTAGCGCATTACTTAATAACTGAATAGGAGTTATTGGATTACCATTAGCATCTGCTAATTCATATCCCTGACCCTCTATTGCTCCATACAATTTTAAAAGAAACTCAGTCATATTATTTACTTTTTTATTAATATCTCCATAATCAAGTGTTTGAACACCAGTTGCAAGAGCCTCAAAAACATTTGCAACTTTTTCAATTACAGTAATGCGTTCAAGATCTACATCTGGAATTTCATTATTCAAAGCAATAATAAGCCCTGCAATGCTGCTTGATAATGTTGGCAATCCAGTAATTAAAGTATCAAGAGTAGTAGCAGCTCTGCCGAGAGTTTGTGAAGAAGCAGCAGTTAAAAATGCAGCTGCAAAAGCCTTAACAGCGTATGCAGACAAATCGATTTTTTCTTTAAACTGAGATATCTCATCTTCATTTAACGTATCGATATCCATAGCCTTTATGTTCTGTGCAAAATATTTCATATAAGATGAAAATTGCTGCAACTCCAAACCAAATGTAGATATAGATGCTTTACCATCGGCAATCTGTTTTAATGTACTCGAACTATCTGAAGATAAAGCTTCGCCTAATGTTTCTAGCGTCTTTAATGTTTTGTCAAGAGCATCTATACTTTCAGGTGTCATATTAGCAATTCCTGTGCCAAATACACCTAAGGCATTTCCAAGTAATTCGAACTGAAGACTCATGTCCTGAATTACATCTGCCCCATATGTACTTGGACTTAATGAACCTAATGCACCTTTCCCAATAGCTTTAAGCATATTACCAACAAAACTTGAGAATTGATTAAGAAATTTGTCATTGGCCATTTTCTCTAATGTTCCAATTGGATCTTTTAAACTATCAAAAGTCATTAATCCATTGGATAAATTAGAAATAAATGTTCCTATACCCATCATGAACTTTAGAATTGAATTGGTATAATATTCAAGTGATTCATGAGAAGTATCTCCAATTTCTTTCCCTTGGTATTCGACTACCTCATGAGCAACTCTCTGAAATTCATGAATGAGATTTATAATCTGACCTGGAACCTTAACGGCTTGCTGTAATGGATCATTTAAATCAGCCATTCGAGTCATAATCGGACTTATGATGTCCAGAAAATTTCCCAATTGAGTACCAAGATCAAGCAAAGAGGTTCCAGTTTGCCCAATAAGTGCTTGAATAATACCTGTTAATATACCACCAACACCAAAACCTGCTAAACCAGCTGAAGCTCCAGATATAGCATTCTTTACAAAGCCTCCTGTACTAGCAGTTTTAATCGAAGCAAAAGCGTCAACAATCGTATCCGCAAATCCAATCCCTTTCCACAGTCCAACGATTATTGCTAACTTTTCGCCAATCGTTTTTACAAACTCAGTCAATTTATCAAATATTGTTAACGCTGAATCTAATTTTGCATTCTTTCCATCTTCTGTTGTTTGATTAGCCAAAGCGACTAATTGAGCAAGCATTACACCAATAGCAGCAAATGCTACGCCAAGACCAGCAGCACCAATGCCATAAGTAACAGCCTCGATTTCATCAGCAACACTAAAAATATCAGCTATTTTATTAATGATCACTCCAACTGCAGCAAGAACTGCTGTGATGGCGGCCATCTTTGATACAAAACCCCAATCTATTCCACCAGCAGATTTATTATTCCACAAATTTTGCATAGTTTGCAACGTTTGATCTACTGCCATGATATTTTCCTGCGCAGTTTCAGCAGCACCTTCAGCATTAGCTCCTGCGATACCGAACAAAGAAGTCCAAATCGAACTAAACACTTCACCGATATTTAAAGCTTTCTTTTCTGCAGTTTTAGAAATATCTCCAGTTTCTTCTATTCTACCAACGTAAGCATGAGTTCCTTCGTCTATTATTCTACCATATTCATCTACAGCTTCTTTTTCTACATTTTCTACTTCTTTACCACCGAACAATCCGCCAAATAAAGTTGACAAAAGACCTGGAATCATATCTTTTACTTCTGTAAAAGCAGCGCTAATAAACCCAGGAATGGTTTGTGTTATAACATTTTTAATAGTTTCTCCAAGACTCTGAATTGCTTTAAAAAATCCTGAATCTTCAGTATCAGCTCCAGCTGCTTCTGCTATTGATTCACCGAGACTTTTAGATTTATCGCGTTCATTTAAAAATGTTGTAACCTTCTCAAAACCACCCTGTACCCATTGCAAAGCTGAATTCAATCCCTCAAGAATCTTTGGCCCAATATTGGAAAAGGCACCTTTTAAAGATTCACCTATTCGAAGAATTGCTTGCTTTAAACCTCCAGAGTGCTCTACCTCAGTTACAAGTACCTTTCCATCTTTATCAAGTTTATTTTGAAGCTTTCCACTGCTAAAATCAAATATTGGCAAATCTTCAGGGCCTTTAATATCTTTAGCAGATCCATTCCAAAGACGATCAAAGAAATCTCCAGCAACTGTAATATAATCAGGTATTTTATTAATAAACTCACTAATCTTTGCACCGATATTTTCGGCCTGTATTTGAAGATTCTCCCAAGTAATACCGTTATCATTAAGTATCGTTCCGACTTTTTCTTTCCATTCAGTAGCGTTTGTAGAAACCCAAGTCCAAGCTTCTGTAAGCGCACCAGGAACGGTTTCAGTAATGATTCGCTTGATTGTTTCGCACAAAGCATTAATGGCTATAATGAGACCGCTTTGCTCTTTTGCATCGCCATCTTCTTTTGCTAACGCTTCATCCATGGTTTCTGTTACGGTATTCTTTTTTGCAAACCAACTTCCTATCCATTGAATGGCGGAATCAATGCCTGTCATAGCGATATTCAGACCTTCTGTAATATGCTGTGGTAAGCCTTCAAAAATACCAACAATTGTGCCACCAAACTGATTTGCAAACTCTGTAAATGCTGATGTTTTTTGTCTCTGTTTAACATATCTAAAATCATCGTATCCATTTGCATCGGTACCCGTAATAGCATTATATAATTGACTCCAAAGTTTTTCTATTTCTTGTCTGGCATTACTGAAAAATCTTCCTATGGTAAATGGTAATTCTTCAATAAAATGTCCTACAGATTCGCCAAATTCTCTAAGCGCTTTTTCAACTGGACCTTGCTCCTTAGTATTTGCCTCGATCTCTTCTGCCGTTCGTTCACCATTAAAAAAGTTCGCTATCGTTTGCGGGAGATTCTCAATGAATTCCTTGGCAACCTTCCATGCACCCTCGGCTTTGGTTCTGATCCAGGTGATACCTTCAGCAAGAGCTGTAGCAAATACTTCGGAATTTGTCTCGACATCATCAGTACCAGTAAAAATACTAACAACCTGATTCAGAAGCGTTTTACCAATATTCTTAAGATCATCAATAATCTTGGTCAATGTAAGGTCCTTGAATGGTGCTCTAAGCTGCGCCAGAATATCATCAGCAGTTACGTCCTCGCCATCTTCACGGCCAAATAACCCATTAACCAAAGCACGAATAATACTACCGGTATACTTAATAGCACTCTGTACGTATTTTGGGATATTCTGGATGAAAGTCTTTACGCTTCGTACTGTTTGATCTAACCAACGTTTCAGAGGAGTTTCAATCTCCAAAGAATCCAATCTTGTCTGAACTCCACCACGGCGTTGATTATTCTCTTTCCTCTCATAAAATAACCCATGCCAAAAAGCTTCGACAATAGATCCAACCTCTTTAATTCCATTTTGAATGTTTTTTGGCAAATCCTTAATAAACTGCTTTACATCTTTAATGGCCTGATCCACCCACGCTTTTAAAGGCGTTGCAATCTCAATATACTCACCTTTAAACTGCTGTCCACCTTTGCCATTAACATACTCTTTCTTGTAAAACAATCCATGCCAGAAATTTCCGATAAGTGAGCCAAATGATCCAACAGCGGAGCTTACTTTTTTTGGTAAATCTGCAAAGAATGTCTTCACATCAAGAATAGCTTGATCAAGCCACTTCTTAAGTTCAGTTTCAACTTCAGTATATTCGGCAAAATCAGAAAGTGTACTGTTAGGTCCTTTAGTCTTTGCAGAACCAGACTTTGCTTCTTTCTTATAAAACAATCCGTGAATTACATCGCGAATATTTATAGCAAATTGACTCAGCCTTGACGGAATGCTTTGAATAAAAGATCCGACATCAATTACGGCTTGATCAATCCAAGCCTTTGCAGATGCTACGAATTCATTTGTATCAAAGAAATTCTTGACATTTGCAAATAGTCCGCCTTCTTCTAGCTCTCCGGTTTCTTTATTGATTCCGAGCAAAGTCTTAAGATCACCAAAAAGAGCATCAAAGAATATTCTAATAGCTCCGATTGCACTTTTGGCAGCATTACCCATGGCAACGATATCATTCTTAATACCTTCAAGAACACCGGTACCTTTCTCCATTTGTGCACTTCTTACTCCAAATACTTCAAGCAAGAAACCAAGAGCATCAGCAATTAATTGAACATTTAAAGCGAAAGTGTCAACAGCCATACCAAGGAAGAATGTCCCAATCTGACCTCCGATTTCAAGAATGGTAGGAAGCACTTTAAGAAGAGGATCGGCAATCGTCAGAATATTCTGCACAGCATTACTGATGTTGTCAAACACCGTAGTATTCTTATTCATTTCGTCTACGGATGCTGAAAAATTCGTAAAAACGTTTGTTACTGCATCAAATGTTGGTTCTAATGCTTCGAACACTGACTTAATAGCATTCCAAGCAGTGCTAATAATTCTACCAGCAACGGAAAATGCAGTTCCAATAAAACCAAATGATTCTGCAATTTTATCGGACCGAGATTTACCAGTTTTTTTATCAACTTCAATGAACCAAAGATGAATGCTCTTTGTAAAATTATTAAAGTCTAAGGTCATTTCGCGCAAACGAAAAGCAAGCGATTTTTCACTTGGAAACAATCTCTGGAATGATTTATGAAGACTGCCAAGAACAGCATCAAGGTTCTTTAAGGAGTTGACAAGTATTGTAGTGCTATCTCTTCCTAAACTTTCAGATCCAATTCCAGACCATATTCTAAGAACTTCATTTCGATATTCACCAATCGAATAAATAATCTCAGCAAGATTACTTTCGCTCAGCCATGTAAAGAATTTAGTGGCTTTATCGAGAGGTCCTAAAATATATTCAAATGTCTGCGCCCAACCTGTAGATATAACATCACGCAAGGTTCCCATAACATCAGCAAAACTTCTTGCTTCCTTAGCCGCCTGGAACGCTTTTGTTGAAAACTCTTCAAGCTGCTCACTAGTCAAATCACTTAGACTAACACCAAGATCTTCAAAATAAGAAAGTGCACCGGTAGCGATCCTCATGGTTTCCTGATCTAGCCATCCATAACTTAATGTATCACGAAATCCTTTGTTACTGACTGCTTTTCCGCCTTTAACTTTCTTATTTTTCTTATTAGATGTCTTATAGTTACCGTTTTTATCTTTAATCAGAGTTCCCGCTTCAGCACCGGCTTGCATAAAAATGTCCATGACATCTTTTGTTGCCATATTCAAATTTTCAAGACTCATCCAGTCCTGTATCCTCATGGAACCACTGCTGAATGCTTGTGAGAAATTCAGAAAAGCTCTATTGGCATCATAAATATTGACACCTGCGGAAGCTGCCATATTTGACAGACCTTCCATCATCTTCTCAGCATCACCAAGTTTAGCACCAGCCGCAACAAGCTTGGACATACCGCTTGTCATCTGGCTTAAACTGTAACTGGTCTGGTCGGAATATTCACCAAGTCGTTTAACAGCCTCATATGCAGCACTTTGATCCACACCCGAAGCTGTCATAACACGAACAGCATTCAGGATTTCAGTATACTTATTTAGACCAGCACTGACCTGTCCACCACTGATTGAGTGAACAAATCCCATAATCCCTTGTTCTATCTGTAAAAATACATTTGAAACCTGTTGCGCCAATCCACCAAGCAACTGATTCTTGACCATTCCCGTAAATGTCGTCAACCGATTGGAAAGCTTATCAAGGGAATTACCAGCTTTTTCAATCCCCTCATTGGCCGTCTTTGTGAGATCTGTAATGCTCTTTCCAGTATCTTTGAGCTCAAGCGCTTTCTTCAGTTCGTCCAGCTTTTTGACTGTCTTATTTACGCCTTTCTCAAAATCTGAGGAATCAAATTTTGCCTCAACAATTCTGGTATCAACAGCATCACTCATAGCGAACGAACCTCCTTCCACGCTTCATCAGCCATTCGATGAAATATAGTCTCGATGGCCGGATTGATAAAATCAGTACCCTGAACATAGCCACCGTTTCGAGTGCCATGTCCGTACTGCAAAAGCAAAGCAATTACAACCCCATTATTCGTATTGGAATTTTTCCATACAACTTTCATGCTACCGTCTTCTTCGACGATCTCATATTCCCAGCTTTCGGCAGTTTTTCCGCTATTCTTTGGGGTTGCTTCAGCGAGAGCTTGAACGCCTTTCTCGCCATATTTAGCCAGGATCCTCTTTAAGATGAACTTAAAATGGAGGGCCTTGGTTAAAAAGCGCTCCATCCGGTTAAAATTTCCGTGATGGGTAAAATTGATTTTCATACCGATCAACCTTTACTATGCAAAGCAGCTCTCCTTTGAGCATTCAAACTCCGATTCTGTGCAAAGATGCTCTGCTTACTCATTTTCTCTGCTGGAATGTTCTTAATATTACAGATCTTAATCAAGGTTAACAGTCTATTCAAATGCCACTTCTGGCACTCGAACGGAATGTCATGTGCAACCATCCAGTAATAAATCAATTCACTTGTGATGGTTTCGCCTCGCCCTGCAGATCTATTTGGTCTACGGTCAACGATTGTGGTCGCTGTGTGTGGATCTCCAATATATGCTTCGACCTGTTTAATAACATCTGGTCCAAGAGTCTGAAAAACAACTGGATCGACATTCTGATTCAAAGACATACAGCGAATATAATCCTGTATCTCCTGCAGGCTGTGACTTCCATCTTTTCCAGACTGAATCAGGAAAGGTTTTTTCCATTTTGATTCCCAACGGCTTAGAGAGATCAGGCTATGCTCCAATTGAAGCTCCTGCTGTTTAATAGTGATGAATTCACCCGTTCGTTCGTCGAAAAATTCACGTTCAGGAATCATAATCTGAAGCATAGCCCAATCCTCCTTCCAGTATTATTTACCCAGCAGACTTGCATCTCCATTAATCGGAGTTACTTCTGCCAGTTTACTGTCTACTTCAGCCTTCGCGGCAGCTTCCTTGGCTTCTTCCTCGGCCTTAGCTTCTGCAGCAGCCTTGGCAACACGTTCCGGCACAATACCATTCAAGAAAGCGGCGGCAGCATTTGCATCGGAAATAAGTTCCATATACAGAACACTGTAGGCTTCTGTCTGTGTAAAGGCTTCGCTAAGTGCCTCACTCTTAATAAAACGACGCCCATCCGGAGACTTTTCACCATAGCTGACGCGAATAATCTTCTTGAAAGCCTTAATGATTTCAGGAATATCCTGCTTGTCGATAATCAGCTGAATCAGCTTCTGCATACCGCCAACAGTTTCCAGTTCCATATCCATCAGTTCAGCTTCACTGAGATTGAAATAAAAATTCTCGCTTCTTTCACGTCCATCGTAGTCGACATAATTAATTAGTTTCTTAAGCATGTTGTTCTCCTTTCAACATATGCCATGAGCAATAGAAAAGGCCCCTCCATATTTCAGAAGGGGCCGTGAAAATAATTCGATTACTGCCCGGTGTAACCCATCGTGCTCAGAACAGTATTCGGACTCGGAAGAGTCGCACTAGTACCAGTAGCACCACCAGTACCATCAGTTCCATACAGCATATCTTCAAGAGCCTTAAGATTGGTATTGTTCTTACCATTCTCCAACTTCGTAGTATCAATGACAATCGTACTTACAGCCTTGAAATTACCGGTAACGGGAGTCGGAGTGGATTCCGCATCCCAGCTGAAGGAAATCGCATCAGGATTCTCATTAATAGTCGTATAGTTGCGACCGCTGGGAGAAGCCGTGCTGTTATAGATGATGTGCAGCTTATAATTGTTTTCCAGACTCGGATCGGTATCGCTACCAACCTGTGTCTTATAGCACAGACCAAAAGCTTTACGACCCTGCTGTCCAAGAGCCACGCCAGCCACAGGCAACTTATTGCCGTCACATTCGTTCCATTCATCCGGATAAGTGAATGCTTCGATACTAAAGGCAAACGTTTCAGCTGCACGCAGAGAAGCATACTTAATGTTATCTGCATACAGATTGGTCAAATCCGCTCCCCCGGGGCTTTCATTAATCGCAGTAATACCATTCCAGGCAACACCTTCACCATAAGTATTACCCTCCATTACATACAGGACGCACTTGCTTACACCAGATTCAATATACCGTTCGCCGTCCTGGTCCCATACGAGTTTAGCCATGGTTATAACCTCCATTTAATGGTAGATCGTATATACGTAGTGATTCAAATTGTCATTAGCAAAAGCCCGGATAAACCGACAATAACGAAGATCATTAAGTTCCTCGCGTTTCGGATCATCAGGGTCTTTTGTCATGTAGGTCAGGCTGTATCTGCGAAGTCTTCTGTAAATATCATTATTCGCGTGAACATCATCTTCTGCATCCAGATTATAAACAATACATGGATACTTTAGCTGAAGTCCATTCGGCGGCTGATAATATACATTATTGCTTCCGAGCAGATCCCGCAGAATTTTATCCAATTCAGCTCTTCTCTGGCTCATGATACTGCCCTCCCAAAGAGAGAATCAGGCGGGGATACTGAACCTCAACATTTGTGATTTTCCATGTATCCCCAAGCCATCTTACAAAACGCATCGCACCAACATTGGCTCGGGCATATTTGTCCGCTACAATGCTGATACGATTGGAGATGGCCAGATTCTCATTCAGATTTCCATTTTGATCCCAGCGCCTACTGTGCATTAAAACGTCACCATAATACTGGCGTTCCGTTAGCACCTCGGTGTATACACTGGGATGGTTCTCTGGATCAGTCTCCACGGTCTGGAGAAATCCCACTGTCCCCGAAAATCTGGCCATCGTTAATCACCCCTGATTAGGGATTATCAGGATCATCGGGTTCTTCAGGAATGGGATCCTGATAATTTCCATT
>Ga0247608_10006625_pt1 | contig 12117 bp, 13 predicted proteins | sample 176DNAGHGlowgp2_FD_193490 | JGI IMG/M metagenome (GOLD analysis project Ga0247608, IMG submission 193490) | Sheep rumen microbial communities from Palmerston North, Manawatu-Wanganui, New Zealand - 1766 DNA GHGlow gp2 | ecosystem: Host-associated > Mammals > Digestive system > Stomach > Rumen ... | reverse complement strand
TCGCAATATCCACGAAGGTGGGCGCCAGATCCACATGGCTGGTCACAGCGGAGACCGCCCGGCCGCCTTCATAGTCGGGGTGGACAATGATCAGCGGGACATGCACGTTGTTTTCATACAGGTAGCCGCCCTTGCCCTTCAAGCCATGACTCCCTTGCATCTCGCCGTGATCGGCGGTAAACACGATGACGGTGTTCTCCATCATGTTGTTTTCCCTCAGCCAGTCCAGAATCCGCATCAGGTTGTTATCCGAGTCCTGGATGCAGTTAAAGTAGTAATTCTGATAATCCTGCCACACATCCGCATCGTGATAGATGCCGGCGAACAGCCCCCAATGGCCCTGGAAGATGCGCAGCGCATCCGGCACATCCGGCGCGTTGAAATCAAAGTCCCATGTTGAAGGGATGGGCGTATCATAGGTGACGTCATAGAGCGGATCTTCCGGCTTGTCGGAGAGCGCCATGAAGGGGCTCTGATAACCGGTGATATCGTAGTTCATGATGTCATGGGGATTGACCATGTTGACGTTCAGGAAGAAGGGTGTCCCCTCCTCATTCAAACGTCTGCCGGTGCCGTTCAGCCACTCCAGGGTCTCCGATACGATCACCGGATCCATCTCATAGCCTTCCTTCACACTTCCAATGTAATCCGTGCCGCCCCAATCGGCATAGCCGTAGCCTTCCAGATCGGTGAGCTGCGCGCCCTCGTGCAGGATACTCGCGTCGCCCAGATGCCACTTGCCCTTCAAAGCCGTGTAATAGCCGGCCTCTCGCATCATGTCTCCAACCGTTGTGAGGCTGTCGTCCATGGCGCCCTGCCACGCAAAGTCCGTGTTGTCGATCATTCCAGTGTTCGGGATGTGCGTCCCTGTGAACATCACAGATCGTGAGGACGTGGACATATTGGAGCAGGCATAATGCTTCTCAAAGGTGGTCCCCAGTTCCGCGAGCAGCTGGCGCGCCTTGAAATTGGTACCCTCTGGGTATTCCGAGAAATAGTGCTCCTGATCCACCGTAACAAAGAGAATGTTGTAGCTCTGCTCGGTGTTTTCCGTGTTTGCCGCTTCTTCCTGCGCACTGGCGCTTCCGATCTGTGAAGCCAGCACAGATGCGGCCAGCCCCATTGCCGTCAGCTTTTTTCCGTAGTTCATGTTCTCCTTCCTTTCTGTTTCACGCTTATCCTTGACTTTTGCTCACGCTTCTTTCAAATGCGATTAAAAAAGGCTATTTACTATAGTAGTTCTTCTACTGCAATAAGGCAAAAAGAACAGCTGCCTTCCGGCAGTGTCTTTTTAACTGGATTCCTCTCGGGTAAAGCGCTGAATCAGCATTTCCTTCTGCATCCGCAGTTCCTCATCGTCCGTCTCCCCGTTGTACACAAGACCGATCGCGTAGCGCGTGACGACGGCCATCATCAAATGAAGGGTCGCGGAAAACATTTCCTTCTCCGATATATCCGTGCAAAGCGTGTGATCCTGCTGCGCCTTGCGGTATATTCTCCCGAAGCGCTTTTCCAGGCCGCTGATCATGTCCATATAGGGCTGTATTTCTTCCCTCGGGATTTCTCCGCTTGTCAGATAGATATTGAAGAATTGATTGAAACGGAGGAGATCCTTATGGTTTCTGTACAGATCAACAAAGCTTTCCAGATAGAAATCAAACATCTCTGCCGCCGTTCTGTCCGGCCTCACAAGCTCCGCTTCCCGCTTTTCGTTCTCCTCCGTGTACGCCTTCCATGCCCAGGTACTGATCGCCATAACCAGCTTCGGTTTTGTGCTATAGTAACGGTACAACGAAGAAATCGCAATTCCGGCAGCCTTTGCCACATCATTCATCGTGACCTTCTCGATGGTGTTCTCCGCAAATATACGGAAGCCGTTTTCCAGTATTCTTTGATTCTTGGCTGCAATTTCGACAGCATCTTTCTCCAGATTCCTGCCCATAAAGCATCTCCATTCTAAAATAAGAGTAGAAAGTCTACTATTGTAGATATTCTACTCTTATATAAAATTAATGTCAAGATAAAGAAACTCAGCCGATCGGTTGTTTCTGTCGGTGACGACCCATTCGCCGGTCTCATTGCTTGCTGAGAACAGGCTGGTGTCGCTGATCTCCACCGCCGTGACCTCGCCGGTCAGCCCGAGGGTGGTCAGGATTTCGGACATGGGGATCACGCTGTCGCCGGGCATGACGTACTCTTTTTCCGTATAGTAAAACTCCACCGTGTATCTGGAAAAGCCAGTGGTCTCCGCAATGACCGCGCCGTTCTCCGTGTAGCAGGGAATCTCCTTGCCCTCGTGCAGGACGCGAGGGATCAGGTTCGGGTCATCCGCCTCCGCGAGTGCAAAGGACAGGATGACCGTCATACCCTCCGCGGGTTGAAGATGATTGCCCTCCGCGTCTGTGACGGTGATCTCATAACTGTAGCTTTTAGCCGTGATGAACCCGGCGCTATCGTCTGTCTCCGGCACTGCGGCAAAAGGCGTGATCGAGGCCGCTTTCAGGGTTCGTCTTTCCGGCATGGGATCATTGACGGTCAGCACCGCATCTGCGGGAAACGCACCCACCGGTGCGCTTACGCTCACGCTGCCCGCGCTGTTTTCGGCGGATCGGGCAAAGGCGTCAGCATGGGGATGACCGTGACCGGCATGACGTCCAGCTTTGGCAGCGCTTCCGTCTTTTCTTCTCCGCAGTGCTGGCAGATATAGAAAACGCTGCCCTCAGCCTCCACAGTGGCGGGAATACGCTCCGCCTCCTGCCAGAGGTGGGAACCGATCGGGTCGGTATATTCCGTGTAGCTATCGCCGCATTCGCAGGTATAGACTGTGTAGCCCTGCTCGGTGCAGCCGGGTTCGTGCGTCTCGGTGACGGCGTACTTGTGTACATGGATCGGCGTAAGACTGAGGTCAATTTTCAGTTCTTTCTCACCCTCGACGAGCGTCCTGACTGTAAACGGCGTTTTGTCAACACGCTCATAGCCCTCCGCCTCGGCGATATATTCATATTGGCCGGGCAGGAGCAGCCAGGTTTCATCCGCTTCCGGCTTTGGCTTTGACTCCGGCTCCAATTCAAATGCGGACGCCGGCACGCCCAGACAACCCGTTATCAGAACAACCGCCAGCAGCAGCGCGAGGCTGCGCGTCATCATCTGAAATCTTTTCTCTTGTTTCATGCCTTTATCCCCACTGCTTTTCTCAAAACAGCGCAAAAACCGCCCGGCAAAGGTTGTTGCGCCTTTGCCTGACGGTTTTAAACAATAGTATAAAAGAGAGTAAAGTTATGCTTGCTTGCCTGCTTGAAAGTGCCGAAGCCACGCATACCTGCCAACCTCTTTCTGGAAAATACGTATAGAAGTCTATATAATATCTTAACATGCTATTTCCAGAATTGGTGTTGTACCAAAGGGCAGGTTTTAGGTTTTTTTGAGGGCAACCGTTATTTGTTTACGTCCCCCAGCTCTGCGGCACGCGCAATGGCCTCGGCGCGGGTCGTGACGCCAAGCTTCTGGTAGATTTCCCCGGCATAGTATTTGACCGTGCGCTCAGAGATACCGAGAAGTGCCCCGATCTTCCCGTTGGAGTAGCCCGCCGTGAGCAGGGAATATACGGAATACTCCCGGTCGGTGAAGACGGGTCTTGTCCCGCTGGGCTTCATGTAATGGGGACAACGTGCTGCCTGTTGTCGCGTCAGGTTCAAGACGCCCTGCTCCCACGGGCCCGTCGGCAAGTCAAGTTCTGTGAGCATATCGAGTACGCCCATACCCTCGTCCGCAATCACGCGGGCAAGCCGGTAACGCCTTGCAAGCTCCACCGCTGCGGTCATTTCCGCCCGCCAGTCACCGCGCCCGCTGCGCCGGTCGATCACGGCCTGCAGCATGTGGAGCTGGATGCGCATATACGGGCGATCATAGCTGTCAAAATATTGCTTGAGCTGCGCCGTGAGAAGCCGCGTCCTGTCAAGCTTCCCCGTGATGATATACAGCCGCAGTTTGAACAAATACTTGTAGCGATCCAGAATAATAAAGTCGCGCGTTTCGTCCGGCGCGTCGGTTTCCAGCCACGAAAGCGCTTCCTGCGTTTCCCCGCGCATAAGAAGCAGCGTCAGGCGGTGTACTGTCAGGTTTTCTCGCAGTCTGAGCGGTGCGTCGTCCGGCAACGTTTTCAGCAGATTCCCTATGAGCCCCAGGGCCTCGGGCAAATTTCCCTCAGCGGTCAGAATCCGGCTCTGGATGCCGACGGCGGCACAGCGCATTTCCAGATCATCGCCCACCCGGCTCAGGCCCGACAGCACCTTCTCCATGGCAAGGGCATAGTCGCCCTTGAGATTGCTCTCCAGCTCACACTCACCGATCGCAATGTCGCCCATGCCGCTGCCGCCGCGCCCCAGCGCCATTTCCACCGGTGTTTTCGCAAGACGGTAGATGCTCCAGCCATGGGGGTTCCAGCGGCAGAAGTCCTTGCCGCCGTTCATCAGGCTCACGCTGTTGCCCGCGACATTGAAGCCGCTGCGCCAGGAGGCCGACTGCGTGAGGCTTTTGAGCTTTGCTGTCGCAACCAGCGTTTGCAGGATGTTCCGCGTCCCGCGCCATGCAAGACCGATATCGAGGTAGGCAATCGCTTCCTCCGCTGCCCGTCGTCGCCCGTCGCGGGGTGAGGTATTTTTGATGAAGCGCTTTAGTTCCTGATACCAGCGCTCACTTTCCTCCGGCTTTCCCCGGAGGCTCTCAATTATGCACATGCCCTTCATCAGTTCCGGTGAAGAAAGGATCATTTCCTCCGGCAGCACAGAATACGCTTTGCGCAGCATGACATAATCGCCGTTGGCGGGGCGAAGCTGTGTGTCCCGGATCAACAATTCCCGGATTTTCTGAATGTCATTCAAGTAAAGATAACAGGTGATCGCCTGCGGGATCTGGTTGGATAGCTCATAGTAAAGCGCCGCCCGGCTATATTGCCCGTCGATATAGGCAGACGTATACAGGTTCTTCATCTCGTAAAATAGTGCTTCCCGCACAAAGGGAATAAAGGAATAGCTGCCCGCGCCGTCCTTCAGGAAGGCCCAGGAGTTGTCCTCGATCCGCTCGATCATCGCGGGTGCATCTGTGCGCCCCGTCACGATACGGGCCATATCCTCGCTAAAGCGTTCAAAGGGCGAGAGGTTGTAGAGGAAAATGCGCTCCTGCTCCGGGAATCCACGCACGACATCATAGATCAACAGACGCTTGATTTCCTCATAGGTCTGCGCCCAGACCGTGCGGACGGATTTCTCCGGCTCCTTTGCCATTCGCTGTGCTGCCGCCTGCAGCGCAAAGGGTGAGCCCCAGCAGGCGTTCATCAGATAATCCAGGTCTTGGGGCAGGAGCTGAAGCCCATAGTCCAGCAGAAGCTGCTCCGCTTCCTCGCCATTAAACAGGACAAAGTCCTTATCCAGCACCGCCGCGCGGCCCTTCATCATCAGTGTGCGCAGGCAGTCGGGCTTTTTCGCTCTTCCTGTCAGCACTGCTCGCTGAGTACGCGGCAGCTTTTCCAGAAACGCGGTCAAGGCTTCCTCAATTTCTCTGTTTGAAAACTGCTGCAAATCGTCGATCAACAGTATGGCACGGGGGTTCCGGGACGCAGCGTCTATGAAGGCGCTCCAATCATCTTTTCCTACGCAAAAGCGCAGCACCGGCTCCGTCAAGCTGTCCGCCAGCTGATCAAGCAGCACTGTTTTTCCACTGTAAAAGAAAGAAGATAGATACACGATCTGATGATCGTTCAGCAGCTCCCGCAGGTGTTTCACCTTTTCCGGTCTTCCGATCAAATGTGCCTGTGCCATAGAGCGCCTCCAACGTGTCCGGATTGTCTGCTGCCATTATAGCAGATAAGTGTGATTATACCAAACCTGTTTTCCTCTGTGCTCAAGCCTGCATACAAAAAGCAGCGGGAATCTGTTTGAGATTGCCGCCGCTTTTCTATGCGGGCCGGTATTTACGCTGCCTTCGCCAGATCGTCTTCGGTCATAATAGAGGAGATAATCGCTTCGGTAAGCACCTGAATATCCTCGTCCTCCGTCAGGGGATAAATGCAGAAGGAGACGAGATTGCCGCCGTCAGTTATAAAATCCTCGTAAACATAAAAGGTCGTTTCCTTCGCTTCTTCGTCGAGCATCATGTACTGAACGGCCTCCAGGCCATTTACATGGATGATTTCGGGCGCGATGAAGTCATCATCTTTCAGAAGCTCAGCCAAATATGCCTCCAGTGTGTCCCAATCGCTCTTGTCATAGGTCACGCCGACATAACCATCATCGTCTTCAGTCATAAAGACACCGATAAAGCCGTCGTCCTTATCCTCCTGATCCAGTACGTCCTCGTAAATATCGGGCAGCCAGAAAGTCAAGGTGACCTCGTCAAACTTGACAAAGCGACCGGCCACCCCGGATTTTTTCACTGCGGCCTCTGCATCGGACCAGAGATATTCCGTCACAGCTTCGGTGCTTGTCGGTGTCTCCGCAAAAGCGAAAGCCGGGATGCTGCAAAGGATGCTCAATACCAAGATGAATGTAAGCGCTTTTTTCATGTCATGCCTCCTGTAATTCAATATGCGCGTAAAGAAAAACTTTCCGTGCGTGTATTTTTATTATAGCAGGCATAAGCAGGATTACCATTGTACCAAGGGCAATAAACATGAAAGATTCTGTATGAAAAAAAGAATGTGTTTCTCGGTCATTCCTTCACAGGCGTTTCGGCAATGCTCACAGGCTACCAGATCACCGAATGTTTTATTCATTGCCATCACAAAAGAGAGAACCCTTCATTGTTAAAACCCCTCTGCACGTTGTACTTCCTTGTAAACGCGCAATAATCATCCACCCGGAGATGGATAATTATTGTGCAGTTCAAATCCGATTGGTTTGTTGTTACAGCAGAGCATCACCGAGAGTCTTGCGGGATTTTGCTTCCTCACGCTCGGGCGCGTTGTTTACACGACCGTTTACGCCGCTGTAGCCTGTGCGGGAGAAAACGTCATGCCGCCTTCACAATCCACAGATACAGCGCAAGCCCCGTCATCACCCTGTACGATAATATCCGCAGTCGCGCTGCAATTTGAAATCAGATCAAAGCCGGTTCCAACAATACCGCCGATTCCCTGCATACCGGTAAGCGTGTTTTCTCCGACAAGGTGAATATCCGAAACAGGGCAATTCATGAACTGCAGACCCACAGCGCCGCCAACCAGATAAAAACCGGACACATTCACGTTTTTCAGTGTAAAGGTCCTTATATACGCCGCGCCGTTCTCTGTACCTGCTGCACAGCCGAAAAGGCCTGCGCCCATCGGGGCTTCACAGGAAACTGACAAGTTGGATATGGTATGACCATCTCCATTGAAGGTGCCGGTAAACGCATAATCGGGATGGGGAACCTCGGCATCTTCCGGCGCGTCAGACAAGGACTGAAAAGCTCCGATTGGTGTCCAATTCTCATAAGCGGAAAGATCGATATTTTCCGTTCTTTCATCTTCACAGCTTTGTTTTTTGTTGAAGCAGATTATGCCGCAATATGGGCAGTCATAGCAGGAATCGTCACGATGCCCTCCTCGATCATCCAGTCGATTTCCTCAGCGATGCTCTGAGCCATGGGTCGGGGGTTGTAGCCCAGCTCTGTGACAGCCTTCGAGGAATCAAATTCGTTGTTTCGCACGAGGTTATACACGGCAAAGCTCGTCATGCGCTGGGGTTTGTGGGTCATCTTCTCTGCCATATCGCTCATCTTGCCGAGCAGTTTGCCGATACCGGCGGGAAGGATGGTCTTGATCGTGGGCAGGCCCGTATGCATAGAGAGGATATCAAAAACCTCCTTCATCCCGATCATGTCGCCGCCGAGGATGTAGCTCTCCCCTGTCCGGCCGTCCTTGCAGGCACGGATGATGGTCTCGGCCATGTCGCGGTTGTCGGCACAGTTGAAGGTGCCTTCAACCCCGGCGGGCATCTTGCCCTCGGTGTATTCGCGGATAACGCCCGCCACATTGCCGAAGGTGTAATCCTTGGGGCCGGAAATGCCGCTTGGCAGGATCAGGCAGCCGTCGATCTCGCCGTTATGGATCGCATCCAGCACCAGTTGGCAGGAGGCCGCCTTGGTCTGATCGTAAAGACCGATGACCGCGTTGGGATCGTAGTGGTCAATCTCCTTGATTGCCGTACCCATGGGCTGCTCGGGGATGGCGCCGGTGGAGCCGATGAAGATGAGCCGCACACCGTGCTCACGGCACTTGTCAACGATGTACTGCGTTCCGTCTACATTTACATGCCAGATCTTTTTCGCCACCAGATTGCTGACGGAGACCATGGCCGCGCAGTGGATGCAATAGACAGAGGTGTTCTTGGGGATATTGGCGAAGAGGGTTTCGAGCGTGGAGATATCCGTCACGTCGCCCTCAATGACCCGGGCTTCCTTCGGCAGATACCTGGCTGCATCTTCGCCCCGGAGAACAAAGGCGCGCACCGGCTTTTTCCGGCTGACCAGCTCACGGACAATAGCGCTGCCCAGATTTCCCGCCGCGCCGGTAACGATGTAAAGCTCATTCTTGTTGGTAGTCATTTTGTGTTCCTCCTATATGAATTGATTAATATTTGAATTTGTTGTGTTCCCCTTGGAACGATCTTAGGATAGCAGGCGAATGTTTAAGTCTTTTTCACGAAATGTTTGAGAAATGTTAAAGTGAAAATCTTTTTCTCTTTTTTCATGCTTGTGCTGTTTTCGCTGGGAAGATACTTCTCCCGAATCGCCAGCACCTCATCCATCCATGGCCTGGCCCGGTATTGATATCGAAAAGATTGATTCATAGCTGTCTCACCTCTCAACGCTATTAAAGACCTTTTCTGTTTGTAAATGGCTAACGTTTTGTTTGAGAATTATTAAAATGCAAACGATCTGATTCATTTACATTCTGTCCTTCTGTTTTTCATAATTCTCAAACAATTCCGGAATAAATCTAAAACATTGCTTCTGTAGAATCAGGCCATCCTTGAAAAAGGAAAAACAATCACTCTACAGGAGGAATCAATATGAAAACAAACTTTATGGGAAAATGCTATGCCGGGATGAACAGCATGGTCACCGGTATGAAGCGCAGCAACTTAAACTGGAAGCAGGACGGCAAGACCGCTGAGGCCGAGAAGACGATCCACACCATGACGCGGGAGATCGGCAATCTCACTGTCGTCATGCTTGACGGTGACCGCTCCGTTGGCCCGGACATCAAGGAGCGCTATGCTGCCATCCTGGAAGCCCGCAAGTTCATAGCCGAGGCCGAGGCCGGAAAAAAGCATACCAAAACCGTCTGCCCGCACTGCGGAAAGAAGAGCAGCGCCGGGATGCACTATTGCGGCTGGTGCGGCGAAGCTCTTGTTGATGAAGCACTCATCGCGGAAGTTAATTAAGCGTATACAGAGCGAAGGAGGCAGCACATGCTGCCTCCCGTTTTTTGTTGATCAGCTAAAAAGGAATCAGCGCCGGAAATGATCCGACGCTGATTCCTTTTTAGGGCAACACCGCATAATGCGGCAAGAGCAGATTCCGAGAAAAATTGAGTTCTGATGATGGTAGTTTTTCGCAGGAATACTTTGTGTATTTCAAGAAAAAGTGACGAAATCAGGGCGCAATTTTTTCGGAAGATGCCGCAGGCGTATTGTGCGGTGCTGCCTTAGTTTTGACTCAGTTCCTCTGTCAATCGAAGGATCTCCGGTGTAATCTGCTGTCGGCGCTTTTCCACAAGTCTGCGGTAAAGCACCGGGGCAACCAGCATGCCGATCACGCCGACGACGCACAAAAGCGCTCCCGGGACCCATAAGCTCCACACAAGGAAGCAGCACATTCCCACGCCGAAAACGAGGGCGCTGGCAATTCCGACAGCCATGGAAACAATGAATGCAGTGGTCGTGAGGCTTGCATCCAGTTTCCGAAGCCGCTCCAGCTTATTTTCCTGCTCGGCCGGGGGCAGGTATTTCTTGCGGATCGCGTCGATCTCATTCTGCCTCTCGGCGGAATAATTATAGGTAAAGCTTTCGCTCATTTTTAAGCACTCCTTTTCAGTTCTCGCATACCGCCTTGATCCTTACAGTAAAGGTACTGCCTTTGCCGAGCTCACTGCTGACATTGATTTCTCCTCCAATTATGTCAACCACTCTTTTGACCAGTGCCAGTCCCAGGCCATTGCCCTGCGTGGCGTGGGAGATGTCTCCCTGATAGAACTTCTCAAAGATGTGCGCCCCGACTTCGGGACTGATGCCGCAACCGGTATCCGAAACCTCTACCACAGCATGCCCATTCTCGGTATGGAGCTTCAGCCCGACCGTGCCGCCCTCCTCGGTGAACTTGATGGCATTGGAAAAGAGATTGTTCCATACGAGGGGAAGCAGTTCAGGGTCGCTCTCTACATTCACACCGTCTTCCATGTCGGTCTCGATTTCCAGATTCTTCGCTTCCCAGGCGTTTTCAAAACCGAGCAGACATTCGCATAGCTGTTCGCCCAGATCGAAGCGCTCCTTCTTTGGATAGATCTGCTGGTTTTCCAGCTTGTTGAGCTTGAGGGTATTCGTAATGAGGTTGGCGAGCCTCTGGGATGCATTTGTTACCGTGCGGGCGTAGTCCCTGCGGTCTTCCTCAGAAAGATTTGGCTGCTGGAGCATAGTGCCGTAGTTCTGGATCACCGCAAGCGGCGTCTTTAGCTCGTGGGAAACATTGGCGATGAAATCGGTGCGCAGGGTTTCCATACCGGAAAGCTCCTGCACCATGCGGTTAAAGTAGTCGATGATGACATTGAAGCCCGGCTCCACCCCACGCAGGGGCGCAATGCGGGTGCTGAGATCGCCGTCCATGACCTTTTGTGCTCTGTCGATAATGCACTTTACCGGGCGCTCCACCGTAAGGCGACGGCGCAGCAGATCCACCGCCGCGCAGATCAGGCTCAGCATAAACACATTGCCGAACGTGACTGTCGCCGCCGCGCCAATATTTTTGGCAGTAAATTCAATCTGTGCAGCATTGCCCAGATAAGTCATGAAAAGCGCCATGGAGCTTGTCAGCACAAAGGCAATCAGCAGAAAGAAGATACAGAACAGTTGAAGAAAGGCGACCCGCTTCCGGTTTTTTTCCTGCTTCATTTGAGCACCGCCTTGTAGCCGAGGCCGTGGACGGTGACGATCTCAAAATCGTCGCAGTCGGCAAATTTCTGCCTGAGCTTCGTCATGTACACATCCACCGTGCGGGGACCGGAGCCGGTGTCTCCATCCCAGAACTCATCCATGAGCTGGCTGCGTGTGAAGGCCTTCTTCGGGTAACTCAGGAGCTTATAGAGGAGGTTAAACTCCCGCACGGTCAGCGGGATATCCTCGCCGTTCAAGACCGCGCTTCTCTCGTCTGCGTCAAGCACCAGGCTTCCGACCTCCAGCTTGTGGCTGGTGGTAATCCCGGCACGGCGCAGGAGCGCTTCCACATGCAAAAGCAGCTCCTCCAGGTCGATGGGCTTGACCATGTAATCGTCGATCCCCATGCGAAAGCCCCGCTGCTTGGCGGCAAAGTCGTCCCGCGCTGTCATGAACAGGATGGGGATATTCTTATCCGTTCCCCGGATCGTGCGGGCAAACTCAAAGCCGTCCACCTCCGGCATCATAATGTCCGAGATAATAAGATCGTATACATTCCCGCCGTACATGGCATCATAGGCCTCGTTTGCGCTGAGGCAGCCCAGCGCGTCGTATCCGTTCTGATTCAAAAACGAGCAGACAGCCCGATTCAATTCACGATCATCCTCAACTACCAGAAGTTTGAACATGGTTGCATCCTCCATAAGCTTTTTAATGGGTGGAGTATAACACAGGGATGTTAAAGTTATGTTAAAGTATGGGAGCGCTTATTCAAAAAAAGCAAAAATCTCAGCGATGCTGAACTGTCTTCCGTATTCGGAATCCATCTTCCATTCGCCGGGGAGGGAAAGGACAGCGCCCACATGGACCTCCGGTATGGCGCCGACGACCGTGACAAGATCGGAATAGCCCTTAACCCTGCACTTGATCACGGAATATCCGTTTTGCTCATTCTGATAGGTGATTCTCTCAACGACGCACCGCAGCCGCT
>Ga0247608_10006624_pt1 | contig 12118 bp, 6 predicted proteins | sample 176DNAGHGlowgp2_FD_193490 | JGI IMG/M metagenome (GOLD analysis project Ga0247608, IMG submission 193490) | Sheep rumen microbial communities from Palmerston North, Manawatu-Wanganui, New Zealand - 1766 DNA GHGlow gp2 | ecosystem: Host-associated > Mammals > Digestive system > Stomach > Rumen ... | reverse complement strand
ACTTTGGCTGCCTCAAGAGCCGCATCGCGGATGCTCATGCCCTCACGGCGACGGGCACTGGCATATTCCGTCAGCAGAATAGCCGTCTTGGCCAACAGACCTATCAGCATGATGACACCCACCTGCATATAGACATTATTCTCCAACCCGATCAAATAAACGACTGCGAAACTGCCTGCAATACCAAAAGGAACACTCAGCAATACGGCCAACGGGATGAGCATGCTCTCATAAAGTGAGCAAAGCACAAGATAGACAAAGACCATAACGAGCAGAAATATCCAGGTCATATTAGCGGTGGAAGAAATCTCTTCGCGGGTCGTTCCCGTGAAATCGTAATCATAGCCCTGTGGCAATGATTGGCTAGCCACCTCAGCAATAGCTTGAATAACATCACCTGAACTATAGCCTTCTTCTGGGGATATCTCGATACCAATACTAGAGAACAGGTTGAAGCGCCCCAGCGACTCTACACCATAGGTTTTCTTGAATGTCGTCAGTTCGGTGATGGGAATGTAGGCGCCACGATCGGTATGGATCAGGATATTGTTGAGGTCGTCTCTGTCAGCCCGTAATTCCGGATCGGCCTGCAGAATGACGTGATAAAGTTTTCCGAAGGCATTGAATTGCGAGGCATAATCGCCACCAATATAACCATTGAGAATCTTGAGCACAGCTGAAGGCTCTATACCGTAGCGCTTGCAAATGGCGGCATTGACAGATACGGTAAATTGAGGGAAGTTCACTTCGTAAGAACTATACACCTCACCGATCTCTTCACGTTCGCCCAAGGCTTTTGCAAAACGGTCAGTTACCTCTTTCAACTTATCTATCGAGCCACCTTCATAATCCTGCACATACAACTCGATACCATCGCTAAAGCCATAACCTGTCACTGTTGGCAACGCGTAAGCAAACATGGATCCTGTCTTTATGGCGCTGACACGCTCCTCTATCTTCTCAATCACATTGTCGATACGATGTTCACTGCCGCTTCGCTCATCCCAAGGTTTAAGTTTCATGATCATCATGCCCCTATTGGCACCATCACCACCGAGGATGTTCCAACCCACAATGGAAGCACTCGTTTCCACTTCTTCAATATCCTTCACAGCTTCTGCCACTTTGTGAACAGTCTTTTTCGTCTGTTCCAAAGTAGAACCTGGGGGCGTTGTAATGTCAACCATCGTAATACCAGTGTCCTCGTAAGGTACCAGGCTCGTTGAAGTAACCTTCTGAAGCCATACCAGTAAGACAATGGGTACCACAACCAATATAACAGCCAGCCATTTGTGGCGAATAAACGTTGACAATCCTTTCTGATATTTCTCCGTCAGCACTGATACCGACGCATTGAAAGCATTTCCGAATCGGCGTCCAAATGCTTGAACCCCACGAGAGGGGGCGGCGTAAGCAGGGGTCGAGCCCCCTTCATCTCTAAGAAGCAATGCGCAGAGGGCGGGGGAAAGAGTAAGTGCGTTCAGCGTAGAGAAGACAACAGCAGCAGCCATTGTCAGTCCGAATTCCTTATAATATGTGCCACTCAGGCCGCCAGAAAATGAAGCCGGAATAAACACACACATAAAGACCACTGTGGTCGTAACAACAGCCGTACCGATATTGCCCATCGCATTGAGGGTGGCCTGATAAGGGCTCCGCACCCCTTTCTCGAATTCGCTTTGTACAGCCTCCACCACCACAATCGCATCATCGACCACAGTACCGATAACCAGCACCAAGGCGAACAACGTAATGAGGTTGAGCGAGAAGCCAACCATATACATAAAGGCAAACGTGGCGAAAAGCGAGACGATGATGGCAAAGGCTGGTATCAGTGTAGCACGACTATTCTGCAGGAACAGCAGGACTACCAGCACGACCAATAGGATGGCCTCGACAAGGGTCTTATAGACTTCCGCCATAGAGGCATTGAGGAAATCATTGCTATCGAGTAGCACTTTGAACTCCACTCCCGGTGGCAATTGTGGACGGGCCTGTTCCATAAGCTCGTCTATCTCAAGATTCACCTGTCGCGCATTGGAACCCGCCTTTTGCGTGATAAAGGCCACCGTACCATTATGGCCGTTAATCCAACTGTCAGTTGCATAACTTTCAGACCCCAATTCGCAACGTGCTACGTCGCACAGGCGGAGCTCTTCACCACCGTGCAGTGACTTAATGACGATGTTCCCAAATTCCTCTTCGCTGAGCAGTCGTCCGCGATATACCAACGTGTATTGAAAGGTATGCTTGGAATTCTCGCCCAGTGTGCCGATGGCTGCCTCGACGTTTTGTGCCTCCAAGACTTCCTCAATGTCTTGAGGTAGCAAGTCGTAATGCGCCATGCGCTTCGGATCGAGCCATATACGCATGGCAAAGGTATTGCCAAGCACATTCACCTTACCAACGCCCTTGATACGTTGCAGGCGCGGTTTGATGTTAATATCGAAATAGTTGGAGATGAAGTCACTCTCGAAGCGGTTGTCAGGGCATTCCAAGGCAATGACTTTCAGGAAGGTCTGCTGGGATGTCTCCACATGGACACCCGTCTGGAGCACCTCCTGAGGTAGGATACCCTCCACCTCGGCCACTTTGTTTTTTACCATCACCACAGCCATGTCCGGATCAATGCCATTCTTGAATACTACTTGGATGAAGGCAGATCCACTACTCGTCGATGAGGAACTGATATAGTCGATGCCGTTGGCGCCATTGATAGCCTGCTCGATAGGTACAATCACACTTTTCTGGACAGCCTCGGCACTGGCTCCTGGATAATCAGCACTCACCTCCACGATAGGCGGTGCCATGTCGGGAAACTGCTCTACGGGCAGATTGACATAGCCGACAATACCCACCAGTGCCATCATCACAGCAAGGGCAATCGACAATATAGGACGATCTATGAAAAACTTGCTTTTCACTTTCTTACTTTCTTACTTCTTTACCTTTACCCTCATTCCATCTTTCACCATTCCTGCTCCTTCAGCAATGATGACATCACCAGGCTTCAAGCCTTCAGTCACGACATAGTCTTTTCCATCATCATAACGGAAGACTTTGATTTCACAAGCCTTGGCAACCCCATCAACCACTTTATACACAAACTGTTTATTCAGGATGTCGTATGTAGCCTCTTGTGGGATGACGATGGTATTCTTAAGTTCGTAGGGCAAGATAATCGTACCATTGCCGCCGTTACGGAACAAGTCTTCTGAATTCTCAAACGAAGCTCTGATGACAAAAGAGCCTGTTGACTCATCCACATTACCACTAATGGCTGTGATGCGTCCCTTTTGACTGAGTTCCTTTCCCCAATAAGTAACGAGTGACACCTCTGGCAGGACCGAAGGCAGGTCACTCACACGGCAATTATATATGTCCGCCAAATTGTGAATCGTCTTTTCCGACATAGAGAAATAGGCGAAAAGGCGCTGAGGGTCAGTGACGTTAGTCAACTCTGTCTCCATCGAGGGGTCTACCAGTTCACCCAAGCGGTATTCAATCATGCTGAGCACACCATCCGAAGGACTGGTGATGACCGTATAAGACAGTTCATTGCGGGCTGTCTCCAAGTCTGCTTGTGCTTCAGCCAGAGCACCCTCGGCCTCAGCCTTGGTATTGCGGGCCTTATTCAAATCGAATTCGCCCACCACATGCTGCCTATACAATTCTTCCTTACCTTCTAAGTTCTGACGCGCTGTAGCCAATTGGGCCTTGGCACTGGCCACCTTTGCCTCTGCATTTCTCACAGCAGCCTGATAGGGAGCCTGGTCAATGATAATCAATGGCTGCCCCTTCTTCACCCGAGCGCCTTCTTCTACACAGATCTTGGTGATCTTACCGCTGATCTGAGGACGGATGACCGCAGGATTTTCCGTCTCAATTTTAGCAGTAAGCTCACGAGTGACGGTGTAATCCTGCAACTTAATCGTCAAAGTGCGGTATTCTTCGTCTTGCTCTTCATCATCCTCGTCGTCCATCAGACTGTAGAATAATCCAACAGCCAACAACAGCCCAACTAACAGACAAATGGAAATCCATAATTTCTTGCTCATCTTCTTATCATTTTTGAGTGCAAAGATATGAAAAAACATTGTCATTAACAAAAACTTAACTGTTTTTTTTGCTATTACCTCAGTTTTATGTATCTTTGCGGTCAATAATCAGCTGCAATATGAAAATGAAATGCAAATTATGGCTAGTGATGCTATTGGTATTCATGGGCATTTTCTTTGTACGTAATCTGATGCTGCCTATGGCATCGGACGACATTCCTTATGCCTTTGTATGGGATGGAGAAGATCGAGGTAACCTGCTCGATAGTGTAGGCCCGCGTGAACGAATCACGTCATTTGGTGATATCGTCCGCTCACAATATTCCCACTACATGACGTGGGGAGGGCGCATCATCGGCATCGGACTGACACAACTTTTTGCCTGGGAGGGCAAAGGGCTCTTCAACGTGCTCAACACGCTGGTGTTCACGGCACTGGTCCTGCTCCTGTTCCGTGTTGGTACAGGCAAGAAACTCAGCGAGATAAATGGCGTCTATATGTTCTGGCTCCTTTTCGCCCTATGGTTCCTAATACCCGACCCCTTCCTCACGGTGCTCTGGATGTGTGGCAGTTGTGTGTTCCTATGGACAGCTGTCATCGGCCTGCTCTTCCTACTGCCATACGCCAAGGCTTACTGGACTGAAGAAGACCCGCTACCCAACAAATGGAGTCTACCGCTGATGGCTTTTGCAGGCCTTTGTGCAGGCTGGTCTGTGGAGACGAGTGCAGCCGTGCTCGATTTTGTGGTTTTCTTTGCCCTGATCTGGTTCTGGCGTCCCTTCGGTAGCAAGCGGCCAGAGGCCGAGCGTTGGCGGCAGAAGCAACTCAAGTCGTGGATGGTGGTGGGCTTTGTGTTCCTCTGCATCGGCTCTGCCATGTTGGTGTTTGCTCCTGGCGAGACCGTCCGTCTGGAACTGCAGCGCCTGTATGAGTATAATCCAGCACTGCCAGAGGACATGTACTGGACGCCACAGATGTTCTATATCAACTACATAGAGTGTTTCTACCCCGTTGTCAGCAAGCAGATTCCGTTGCTGTTGCTGATTGGTTATTATATCTGGCACTTGCCTAAGGGGCAACGATGGAACAAGACCACCCAGTTTCAGGCACTCATGTTTGCTGGTTCCATGGTGGTGATGATCATCCTGATATTTGTACCCGTGGCTCCTGCCCGTGCCGGTTTCTTCCCAACCTGTGCCGTTATTCTTGCCTCACTCTCTGCCCTTCGCGAATTGTTGAAGGAAAAGGAGGCTATCTGGCAGCGTCACCGTCGTCTGATACAGGGTTTCGTAGCCGTTAGCCTGGTGCTGTGGGTAGTGACAACCTCTATCTGTTTTTATATCGAATGGGATGTGCGCCAGCAGTGGATGAGCCGCATCGACTATATCAATGCCCATCAGGATCAGGACATCGTGGTGGTTCATCAGATAGACGTACCGCCGATAGCCGATGAACTACCCGACTGGTGGCTGTACAACTGTGCGTCATGGAATACCGTCGTACTGGCCTGGGGTTCTGACTTGGAACCACGTCCTGAGGGCAGCCATAACCTGATGTATGCACAGTATTACGGATGGAAAAAAGTGATCACCGATGGCGAGGATCGGCGTAAAATAGAATAAGAACAAGGTGCTCAGTTGGGCACCTTATTCTTTAATTCTGATCTCCTTCAGTTTCTTACTTTGGTCACCGATCAGCCACAGTGTATATTCAGCTGAAAGGCGGGCCATCGTGTCGAGTTGTTCCTGTGTGTAGAGTGCTTCACTGCCCTCAACGTTGAAGGTCAGCCCCTCTTCACGTATCTGCACCACCAGGAAAAGATGCGACTCGCTCTCAGGCATCTCGATGTGATAAATGGGATAGTCAATACCGTGAATGTCGGCATACTCATAGATAACAGCGCCACTGACGCTCATCTCTGTGCCCACCTGCTCTTCGGGAGGCACCTGAAGATCTCTCATCTGGTGGAGCCAAGGGTAGATAAGGGCGCGCATGGTGCCGAAGAGAGCGGTGCGTGTCTGACCTATCAGCTCTGCCACACTCTGCTCGGGATTCACGTCGATGCGCAACGACAGACTCTTTATGAAACAGCCCATCACGTTGCCACGCAGGCGTTTGTCTAAACGTCCGTGATTGGTCGTCATGAAGACAACATCCGTTGTTCCTGCCATCTGTCCTAAAGCCAAGGCATAGGCAGCCACGCTGATGGTGGTCATCATCGTATGCTGTTGCTCTTCTGACATGGCACCGGAATTCAGGCGGATGTGCTTCATACGGTCATAGTCCAGCAGATAGCAGGCATAGAGCGTCTGCCCCCAGGGGTTATCGGTCTGACGGCAGATGTCTGTGTATTTATATCCTTTGAACTTTTCACACACCACTTGCTTGGCCCGCTGATAGGCTTCGCTCTCATAAGAGGCAATCTCCTCTCTGTTCCATACAGCAGCTATGTCATCCTGGTCTTCTGCGGGTATACCGTTAATAATATTTAAGATGTCAGCGCAAAACAGTTTCATAGAGATGCCGTCGAAGAAAATGTGACAGTAGGAGTTGCACATAATCGTTTGCTGCTCAGTCTCGATGACGTTCACTCTGACACCAGGCTCCTCCAGCAGCTTGAAGGGACGTGCAAACTCACTTTGGCGCGCCTCCCATTCTTTGTGTGTCATCTTATAGCGATGAACATTATTGGGCATATCCGTGCTTTCACTAATCATAAACTGCCCGTCCTCTTGTCTGACCAGATGGACATGGGCATAGTGATTGGTATCCAAGAATTCCTGACAGGCAGCAGCCATATCGTCAGCACTCAGACGTTTGGCTGGAACTTCAAAAAAAGCCGTCACCTGAAATCCATTCTCCATCGTCTCCATGTTGCTCTCACGCAGCATGTCTTCTTGGGTTGAATTTAAAGGATATATATTCATATATTGCAGGTTTTATATGCAAAAGTAGTAAATACCGCTTAAAAAAAGGCAAAAAAAAGATTTATTTTTTCCTTTTTTAAGTATTTTTGCTTATCTTTGCATACAGTTTTATTATAAACGTTTCATGGCGCGAATCCTTAATACTCTAACAGGATGTTGGAGACATATACCTTGGCAGGTGGTATTGCTATTGTTTGTTGTACCATTTCTCATCCGCAACCTACTGTTGCCGATGGTGGGTGATGATTTTTCTTACGCTTTCATCTGGAACGGTGACGATCTTGGCAATCTGATGGACGACATCGGTCCACGCGAGCGCATACAATCCTTTTACGATATCCTCGTCTCACAGTGGTCGCATTATTTCACCTGGGGCGGACGTACACCTTCCATGATTTTTATCCAGCTGTTTGCATGGCTCGGGAAAATCTGGTTCGACCTTGCCAACACCATTGTATTTACACTGTTGATGCTGATTCTCTACTGGATCTCTGTGGGCAATACGGTTTCTCCTGCCCAGCATAAAAGTGTGTTTTTCTGGGTAATGGCCGGCATGCTCTTCGGCGTTATCGATTATATCAGTACCATGCTGTGGATGACAGGGGCATGTGTCTATTTATGGGCAGGATTCTGGGAGTGTCTGTTCCTGCTGCCATTTGTCACTCGGAAACATCCATCAGTACTCCTGATGGTGCCATTGGGTTTGCTGGCGGGATGGTCGGAAGAGGCGGGCAGCCTGATTACCGTGATGCTGACAGCGTGGTTGATGTTTGTCTCCTGGCGACAGAAACAGCTTGAAAAGTGGATGGTAGTAGGTGCTTGTTTCCTGCTGGTAGGTTGTGGCTTGCTGATGCTGTGTCCTGGTTCTTTACATCGTGAGGACATCATGCTCGAATATGCACCGGAATATGTCTTGCCTGCTGAGGACTTGTTCTCAGCAAGGATGTTCTGGGATAATTTTACAGGCGGATTCCTGCCCATCCTTATTTGGGAGAGTTTCCTGTTTATCCCTATCGTCATCTATTTCTTCAAGAGGAAGAGCCTTTCACCAAACCCCATCATTCCCCTATTCACGGCTGGAGGACTGCTGGTGCTTTGCGCCATGATGTTTGCGCCAGAATTTGAACTTCGCACGGGATTCCATTCCACCTTGTTCCTGACCATAGGTTCTGCTGCCGCCTTGAAGGAGATTGCCCCATGGCTCAAGCAGGCGCTTGTGGCCACCCCTTGGCGTAGGGCCATCACACTGACCATAGCCGGTATTTCAGTGGCTTACGGCCTTTTCGTACTGGCAGGCTGCCTGGTGGTTGAAACGTCTTTCCATCAACAATTCAACGAGCGCCTGTCCTACGTCAGGCAGCATCAGGATGCAGACTCGCTGGTAGTGCCATACTACAAGATCCCCTACAATCTTGACCGCTATCTCGGTCCTCGCTCCATCACCGATTTTCATCTTATCTACGGTGCTGACCTGGAGTCGAAGACCACAGACAACCGCTCTCTTATGTATGCCCGCTATTACGGGTTTCCCCCCATCCGTATTGATCGCGAAATAGACTGGAATAAACGAAATGAAGACTGATCGCAATTCATATCTCATCTCGAAGGCTCTGAAAAGCTTTGTTCTGGCCTCCATCCTGACAGCTGCTGCCGGACAGCTGGCCAGTACCTTCGATGCCATCGTCCTGGCACAATTCGTAGGCGAGAAATGCGTTTCCGCTCTCAGTCTGGTGATGCCAGTCACCACGTTTATCAGTTGTCTGGGGCTTTTGATGGCCTTTGGAGCGAATGCCCTGGCAGCCCGCGAGATCGGAAGTCACAACCTTGAAGGGGCTTCAAAGTTCTTTTCCACTGCCATCTGGTCCATCCTCACTATCGGTATTGCCTTCTCCTTGCTGATGTATGCAGGCATACCTGTCATCATGGATATTATCACCGATAAAGAGGTGCTCCGCGACTTGCCTGCTGAATATCTGAGTGTGTATGTGCCGGGGGCCTGGCTCGAGATGCTGTCCTACGCCCTTTGCCTTTTTGTGGCTACCGACGGTCATCCGCGCAAGGTGATGATGGCGGTCTTTGCAGGTGTACTGGTCAATGCCGTCGTCGATGTGCTGGCAGTCGGATTTCTGGACTGGGGCATGAAGGGCGCTGCAGGGGGCTCGTTGGCTCAGTATGCCGTCAATATCCTATTACTGACGCTCTATCTTCGCCAGCCTGCCTGCTCCTATAGCCTGAAGTGGCCGGGGCGAAAGGGCTTTCGCTGTTTTGTGGAGAACCTCAAGGAGGGAGCGGGCGTATCCATCAGCAATATCCTGATGGCTGTCAGCGTGCTCCTTATCAGTAATATCGTCTACAATGCACTCGGCGAGCCCGGACTCTTCTGCTGGTCTGTCTGCCTACAGATGCTTTTGGTGTCAGCGGTCTTTATCAATGGCGTGATGGAGTCACTCTTTGCCATTGGCGGTGTGATGCTTGGCGAACACGACCTGAGAGGCTTCGACCTGCTGTCGCGAAGGGCCCTGATCACTGTCAGCCTCCTGGTATTGGCGATCGTTGTCCTGATGTACATCCCCGGAGCTGTTGGCCTGTTGTTTGGAGTCGAAGACCCACAGGAACTCGCTGCTCTCGACCACGTGTTGCGTATTTACTCCCTAGTCATGCTCCCCTTTGCCTTGACACTGGTGCTAGTGGCCGTCTATCAGGTGCTCGAAATGATAGTGCCCAGCGTCATTTGTGCGATAGGCCAGTTGGCGACATCTATTTTCGGTATATGGCTTTTTGCCACTTACGCCCCGTCGCTTTTATGGTGGGGATTCCCTCTGACCAGCTTCCTTTTCCTTCTGGGGCAATTATTTGTCTCCTTTATTTACAGTCGCCGTCAAGGCTGTCGTGTCTCTGCCCTCACCCTGATTCCGTATAGTGAGGGAGGACGGACGTTCGACATTTCTGTGCGCTACCAGTCTGATGAGGTCTATACCATACTGCGAAATATTGACGCTTTCCTTCAGGAGTCAACAATGAGTGAACGTGATCTATTCCGTCTGAACCTCTGTTGCGAGGAACTCATGACCAACATTGCCCAACACTCTCAAGGGCATGTCGTCCATCATTCATTCGATGTTCACATCTATTCCGACGACAAAGGCACCTGTGTGGCACTGAAGGACGGCGGTAAGCCTTTCAATCCGCTATTCGTAGGCAAAAGACTAACTCCAGACCTCAGCAGCAAGGAAGGCGGCGAAGGACTGGGTCTGTGCCTCATCAACAATCTCGTGGAGAATATCTCCTACAAATATATGTATGGCTTGAATATCGTCCTTATCAAAATCACTAATGAAGATTCCAAGCCATGACTATATCTACTTTTCTATAAAGGGACCCTTTGACGACGTACAATTTACACTAACACCTCTCCCTCCATCATCCAATTTCACATAATCATCCAAAGCAATAGCCTGTACTGCAATAATCTCACAAGGTGATTTTCTAATTTCAAAAGGATTCTTTTTCATATCTTTAACCATTAAATTGTTTTATTGCTGCAAATAAACGTATTTTATTTCAAACTACCAACAATTTCCCCGTTTTTTTCATTTTCAGCACCCTTCCTTGTCATCTCGAGCGTAGTCGAGAGATCTCTCCATGCGCTAACGCTTAGTCGAGATGACAAAGAAGAGAGGAAGACCGTCGGGACGATGACAAAAAAAATCGTGCTACTGGTGCTACTGAAGCTTGTAAGTTATTGACTATCAGGCGAAGTACGGTGCAGGATAGGCTCAAAATCGAGCTACTATCCTGCACTGATGGTGCTACTGAGGAGCGTTTGGGGGGCTACAATGACGCTTGGGGGGCATTATTGGGAAGCATTGTTGCGTAGTCTCAGGTAGTAACCTCGAATGCCGTTGTTGGCACCTTTGGGCCAGCGGAGGGCTTTGATGGCCTTGCCAAGTGCCTTCAGGGTGGGCACATCCTGAGTCTTGAGATGCTTGGATAGCTCCTGCTGGATGTCGATGATGCGCCATAGGTTCTCTTTGGTGTGCTCTTTGACTGGTTCGAAGAGACCGGGAAGGACACCTTCTGTAGACGATTCCTCCATGAACGACTGATTGTGCTCACGTATCTCGTGCTCGTCCTCCGAGGTGAACCAATAGAGACAATCGGGATCCTTCAGTTCTGTGACGGCCTGGGCAAACAGCTGCTTGTAGTTGATACGCTCCGTCATGTCGATCTCTCCTTTCACCTCCACACAGAGATATCGGCGATTACCCTCTGCAGAGGAGAGTGGCGTAGGGTCGTTGGTGGTGGCGATGAACGAACAGAGGCGTGGGGTCATCGTGTATTCCGCAGAACGCATCTTGCGCATCTGGACATCCTTCTCCGTCAGGAGTCGCTTCACCTTGGCTTGCTCACGAGGGGTCTTGGCGTTGAACTCATCGATGCAGACGAGCCACATACGGCCCAGCACGCGCTCCACCTGTTCTGCATTCTGCATCTTGATGTCGTCCATATAGTACTCGCGCATCGAGGGCGGCAGGATGTTCTTACAGAAGATGGACTTCTTGATGCCCTCGCCTCCGATAAGCATGGGCACCATCGAGTTACCGTAGTCGCGATTGATGTTCATGGCCTGGGCCACCATCGCCAGAAACCAGCGGTGGAAATACTTGGGCCATAGCGGATAGTCAGTGGGCAGACGACGGGCAAAGTCCTCGATATAGTTCTGTCTGCCATCCCATTCGCCACAACCGGCGAGGAATTCGAGCACTGGGTTATAGTCTGGGATATGGGCCGATTCGATGTAGATGCGGATATCGTTCATCCAGCTCTCACCACCTTCCTTCATCTGCTCCACCACGATGCTCTTCAACTGACGATCTGTCAGCGGCTGCCACCGACTGAAACTCAAGTCGTTAGGTCGGAATTCCGTCATCTGCTTCACCACGTTGTAGCGCAACTGATAGCGACGCTCGAAGAAGTTCTCAATGAAACGGATGATGCGCTCCTTCTCGTTCATCTGCGAGAACGTCTTGCCATTGTAGGGTTGGGTGTACGTCTCTCGGAAGATCTTGCGGATGAGGTCTTCGCCAAGTGGTTTGAAACGATGGTCCCACATCGCCCTTGTAACACGGGCTC
>Ga0247608_10006622_pt1 | contig 12119 bp, 3 predicted proteins | sample 176DNAGHGlowgp2_FD_193490 | JGI IMG/M metagenome (GOLD analysis project Ga0247608, IMG submission 193490) | Sheep rumen microbial communities from Palmerston North, Manawatu-Wanganui, New Zealand - 1766 DNA GHGlow gp2 | ecosystem: Host-associated > Mammals > Digestive system > Stomach > Rumen ... | reverse complement strand
TCCAGGCGATCAAGGCCCAGGCGACCTACGACGGCGGCTACTGGAACTCGACCGGCATCGGCCGCGCCGTCACGACGCGCGAGATCGTCAAGGCGATGAAGAGGCGCGGCATCGACACGCTCGTCCATGGCGCCACCGGCCGCGGCAACGACCAGATGCGCTTCGAGCGCTACACGAACCAGTTCGCCCCCGAGATGGCGGTCTACGCCCCCTGGCGCGACGCGCTGCTCCTCAAGGAGTTCCCCGGCCGCACGCAGATGTGCGAGTATCTGGCCAAGCACGGCATCGTCGCCTTCCCCGGCGGCAAGAAGCGCTACTCCACCGACTGCAACATCGCCGGCCTCTCCCACGAGGCGGAGGACCTCGAGAGCATGCAGACCCCGATGACGATCGTCGAGACGACGATGGGCTGCTGGCCGATGAAGGCGCCCGACAAGATCGAGAGCGTTTCGATCAAGTTCGAGAAGGGCCGCCCCGTCGCGATCAACGGGAAGAAGCTCGCGCCGTTCGACCTCGTCGTCGAGGCGAACCGGGTCGGCGGCCGCAACGGCCTCGGCCTCGCGCACGCGCTCGAGAACCGCATCATCGGCACGAAGAGCCGCGGCGTCTACGAGGCCCCCGGCATGGAGCTGCTGGGCCGTTCGCTGCGCTACGTCTACCAGGCGATCCTCGACCGCCGCTCGACCGACCTCTTCGAGCACCTCTCGCGCTTCCTTGCGAACCAGATCTACGACGGACGCTTCTTCGACCTCTCCTCGCGCGCCGCATGGGCGGCGGTGGACACCTTCGCCGAGCTCGCGACGGGCACCGTCAAGGTCGGCCTCTACAAGGGCAACGTCCTCTTCCAGTCGCTCACGGGCGTCAAGGCGTCGCTCTACTTCGAGGAGAACGCCTCGATGGAGGACGCGCAGAAGGGCCTCAACCCCGTCTCGTCGCAGGGCTTCGCGGAGATCCAGTCCGTCGAGGCCCGCTCGATGGCGAAGGCCGGCCAGATCCGGTAGCGGCCGCGCTTCGCGCTTCGCGCGCCCGCCGTTCCCGCCGGGACGGCGGGCGCTACCCCTTGAAGATCACGAACTTCCGCAGGACGTAGTTGAAGACTACGGCCGCGACCATGTTGGCGACGAACGCGACGGACGTCTGGACGCCGAACGACGAAACGAGCCAGGCCATCACGGAGGTCCCGACGACGGTCGCGAATCCTCCGACGGCCGAGAAGGACAGGAACTCGAGCCAGATCGGCAGCCGGCCGGGCGTGAAGACGAAGGCGCGATTCAGGACGTAGCAGAAGGCGTTGGCGAAGACCCAGGCCGCGGCGTTCGAATACACGGCGAGCGTCGCGCGCCTCGCCTCCTCGACCGCCGGGGCCGTGAGGCCGAAGAGCTTCACGACGAGGTCGTCCTGCGTCACGCAGGGGAAGACCCACCACGCGAAGGCGCTGAACGCGACGATGTTCACCGCCGTCGCGAGCCCGCCGACGAACACGTATTTGGCGAACTGCACCGCGGGATGGGCGCTGGCGCCGTTTCCGAAGAACTGGCGCAGCGCCTCGCGGACCGTCCGCGGAAACGGCACGGGGGCCGTCCTCTCGACTTTCTCCTGCATGAACGGCGAGTCTAGCACGTCCCGACCCCCGCCGCAAGTTTGGGCGGCGCGCGGGCGGCAAAGCCGCCGCGACCGCCCGGCGCTTGAAGGCACCCGCGGAATTCCGGCCGTCGCCCCGGGCGGCTTCCCCCGCATCGCGGCCGGCCGTCTTGCGTCTGGCGCCTCGCGCCTGGCCAGACGCCAACCGCCGGACGCCGGACGAAAACGGCGCGACCCGCGCGCGGATCGCCGCGCGCGGGTCGTGGACGGGAAGCGGCCGCAGGGCTACTGCATGAAGAGGAACGCGGGCTTGGCGCCGCTGTCCACCTTGCCGGCGCCCGGAATGGTGCCCCAGGGGTGGACTTCGCACACGATGGTGTGGTAGGGACGGCCGTAGTTGTATCCGATGTATGCCGTCACCTCTCCCGTCACGGGATCGACGTAGTCGCCGATGCGCATGCGGATGGCGTCAACCGTGATGCCCGAAGCATTCGAATCGTCGGCGGTCGGAGCGGAATCGGAAGTGGGCGCAGGCGCGGGTTCTCCGCCGCCTTCCGCCTCCCGGGTGAAAGTCACGGTCCGGCGCTGGTAGCCGGGAGCGCCGTTGGACTCGTCCTTCACGATGGGAATGGACTTGAGGAGCGTCTCCACGCCCGTTTCGGGATCGTACTTGTAGAAGTCGACCGTCTGGTACTGGTTGAGAACGGAATACTCGATTTTCGTGAGGTCGATGGGCGTTCCGAACGCGAACTGGACCCACTCGTCGTGGCTGCGCGTTCCGGCGTACCATGCGTGGCCCCACCCGTCGGTCCAATCGCCGTCCATCAGGTAAATCGGCTTGACGCCGCCGTCTTCTGCGCCGGTCGAGGAAACGGTAAGGTCGGTGAACTGGACGACGCCGTTGATGGGCGGACCGCCAAGCGTCGTAAGGTCGACGACGTCGTCTTCGAAGACGATGTGGAACTCGTCGCAACGCGTGCATTCCACATAGCCGCTGCCGAAGGAGGTGGTCGTTCCCGGCTCGGTGAGCGTATAGACGAAGTTGTGGCCGAGCTTGGAGAGCGGAACCTCGCGCTCGAAGCGCGCGTTGCAGTCGGGGCAGAAGCGCTCCTCGAAGGCGTTCTCCGTGCAGGTCGCGGGCGTGCAGACGGTCCACGCCGGGGAATCGTCGGTCATGTTCGGGTGGAGGCAGGTGATGCTGGATGGATCCATCGCCCAGACCTCGACTTCGGCAAGGTGCGTCGTCCAGTTGGGGCATGTGTTGAAGACGTATTTGACGGCGGTCGCGAATGCGTTCACGCCGAATGTCTTCGTTCCCGCTTCCTGAACGTGGTCCGCGCCGGCGATCGGGGTCCACGTGCGGGGATCGGAATCGTAGGTTTCAAGGTTGGCCGGCTCGGCCTCGGTCGTGTAGTAGAGCGAGTATTGCGCGTTGCCCTGGTGGCCCACCTTGAAGTCGGTCACGTACCAGGCCACGCCGGTGTCGTTCCCTTGGTCGTCCAGACCGGTGGTGGGGATGACGAGTTCGGTGACGCCGCTGCCGTTGCAGTAGGTGTAGTCCGTGAAGTCGCCGTTGAAATACCGGTCCGACGCATGGCCGCCGTTCGTGCCGGCGGCGCCGCGCGTGCCGGAGCCGCCGCGGAAGAAGACGGAGCGGCCGACGGTGGAGATCTTGACCGCCTTGGCCGGAACGTACTCGTAGCCCTGGACCTCGACTTCGGCGAGGTGGGTCGTCCAGTTGGGGCACGTGTTGAAGACGTATTTGACGGCAGTCGCGAAGTCGTTCACGCCGTAGGTCTTCGTGCCCGCTTCCTGGACGTGGTCCGCGCCGGCGATCGGCGTCCACGTACGGGGGTCGGAGGCGTAGGTTTCAAGGTTCTCCGGCTCCGGCTCGTTCGTGTAGTAGAGCGAATACTGCGCGTTGCCCTGGTGGCCGACGAGCACGTCGGTGACGTAGGCCTGGCCGTCCGGGTCCGTGACGATGTGCGAGACGTCGATTACGAGCTCGGTGACGCCGCTGCCGTTGCAGTAGGTGTAGTCCGTGAAGTCGCCGTTGAAATACCGGTCCGACGCATGGCCGCCGTTCGTGCCGGCGGCGCCGCGCGTGCCGGAGCCGCCGCGGAAGAAGACGGAGTGCGCGACGTCGGAGATCTTCGTCGCTTCCACCGCGAAGCTCGGCAGCGCGAACGCGGCGAGGGCCAGCGCGAGGAGAAGGGAACGGGTTGGGTTCGTTTTCATTTCGGGATCCTTTCGGAGGGACGTTAAAGGGTTGGGTGGTTGGGTGGTTCGAAGGTTCCAAGTTCGAAGCGAGCTTCGCTCGCGTTCGAAGCCGGCTTCGCCGGCGTTCGGAAATCATTGGAAGCCGATTTTGGGTTTGGGTTTTGGCGTAGGCGGAGCAAGCTGCTGGACAAGGTAGCTCATGCCCTGCTTGACTTGCTTGATGTCGAGTTCCGCGGAATCCATCCGCCGCTCGAGCGAGCCGATTCGCTTGACTTCGTCGAGTTTGCGAAGGAGCATGTCGCGGAGCATCCGGGTGGCCCATTGGCGGAAGCGGGTGCCTTGGAGGGACTTCACGCGATAACCGACGGAGATGATGACGTCAAGATTGAAAAACGTCACGGGACGCCCGCCCTCGGGGGAGGTTTTGTGCAAAATTTGCACATAACCCTCCCTTGGCAATTCCCCCTCCTTGAAAACGTTTCGGATGTGCTTGGTGATGACGGAGCGTTCCCGTCCGAAGAGCCGGCACATCTGCTCCTGCGTGAGCCACACCGTCTCGCCGTCCGTACGGACGTCGAGACGGAGGTCGCCGCCGTTTTCGTAGACGACGATCTCGCTCGTGGGCGCGGGGCTGGCGGAGGAACGGGGCATTCGGAGTGACGAGTGACGACGTCTCCGGCGCGCAGGACGCGCGCCGGAGACGCAGGGGCCTAGTTGCCGCCGTTGCCGGAGGAGGTCCCGACCGAAGCACGGATCTTGAAGAACCGGGTGCTCGGCGTACCGTCGCCCATCGGGGCGGACAGCGTGATGATCTCGCCCACCGCGGTCGCGGCATCCTCGGTCGAGACGGAGGGAGAGCCCACGGGAACGGCGTTGCCGGACGCCGCGACGCCGCGCCACTGTTCGTCGCTGATCGTGAGATCCTCGGAGGCGACGAGCTGGTAGGTCACGCCGGGCGTGTAGGTGCGGAACTTCACGACGAAGTTCGCGGCCGTCACTTCGATCGGGAGATCGCCGTTCGCGTAGTCGTCCTCGCCGAGGTTCTGGCCCGGATTGACCGCGGGCGGGGTGAGCTCGACCGTGAGCGTGCCGACCACGTAGCTGAACACGTAGTTCGCCGCTTCGCCGCCGGAGACGGTGATCTCGCACGCTTCGGTGGTCGTGGCGGTGTAGGTCGCGCAGGCGGCGACGGGAACCGACACCAGATCGTTGGTCGTCTCGTTGTTCACGAAGCCCGTGACGGTCACGGTCAGCTCGAGCGCGCCGGTCGAGGTGCCGTAGGGAACCGTCTTGTCGTCCGCCGTGGCGGTGAGCGTCGCCTTGCCGATCGAGAAGCTCGTGACGATCTGGCCGTTCCAGGCGCCGACGCCGTCGATCGTGGCGATGGCGGCATCCACGCCGGCGTTCACGTTGTTCGCATAGGTCACGGCATAGTCGGTTCCGGCCGTGAGGGTCTCACCCTCCACGACGACGGCGACGATGTTGGACTGCGGCAGGCCGGTGTAGATCAGGTTCTCGGCGACCGTGATCACCGCGCCTTCGAGGCTCTTGCGCTCGGTCACGTCGTAGCCGTCGGTGGCATTTCCGGTGACCTGGTGCGTGTCGGTGTCCACATAGTCGGACGGATCCTCGGAGAAGTGACCGCCGGTGACGACGAGCGTCTCCTCGGTGCCGGTCAGGGTGCCGTTCACGACCGTGTCGTTGCCCGAGATGCTGCCCGTGGCGCCGTCCGCGACGGTCACACCGTCCGCGATTTCGCCGCCCGTGATGGTGGCCGTGGAGCCCGCGTCCTCGGCGGAGACGCCGCCCGCGACGGATCCGCCGCTGACAGTGACGTCGGCGCCGTTGGAGACGTCAACCCCGTCCGTGACGGAGCCGCCGGAGACGGCGACCGTTCCGCCGGTCGCGTCGACGCCACCCGTGACGGTGCCGCCCGAGACCGCAACCTCGCCGCCGGTGGAGGCGATATCGCCCGTGACCGAGCCGCCGGACACCGCGACGTCGCCGGTCGCGGACGTGATGCCGCCCGCGACCGAGCCGTTGCCGGAAACCGTGACATCGGCGTCATCCGCGGCGGTCACGCCGCCCGTGACGGAGCCGCCGGAGACGGCGACCGTGGAGTCGCCCTCGGCGGTGACGCCGCCGGCGACCGTACCGCCGGTGACCGTGACCGTTGCATCGTCGGCCGTCACGCCGTCCGTGACGGATCCGGCATCCGAAACGGTGACGGCGGCGCCGTCGGAGACGGCCACGCTGTCCACTTTGCCGCCGGAGACGGCAACCGTGGCGGTGTCGCCCGCGGCCGTAATCGTGCCATCGACCGTTCCGTCGGCGACCGTGACGTCGCCGCCGGTGGCGGCGACATCGCCCGTGACCGTGCCGCCATCGACTGTGAGCGCGCCGTCCGCGGCGACCTCAACGACGCCGGCGACATTGCCTTCGACGGTCGCTTCGCCGTCGACGACCGCGAGGGCCGTGGCGTCATCGCCCGTGGCGACGATCGCGGCGTTCTCGCCGATCGTGACGGAGGCGGTGGCGCCCTCCTCGTCCGCGGCATCGACCACAAGGACCTGGTCGGCCGCGGAGGAGATGGTACCGTTTCCGTTCTCGCTGTTGTCGACGATCTCGACGTTGCCGGCGATCGTGACCGCGTTCGTGACGGACGGTTCGCCCGTTCCGGCGACCGTCCACGTGTTGCCGTTGAGGTCGAGGGTGATGTCGTCCTCAAGGGCGACCGCGGGCTCTTCGACGTCCGCGAGGAGCTGGACCGTGTCGCCATCGTTCGCGGCGGCGATCGCATCGGCGAGCGAGGCGACGTAGGCCGTGTTGGTCGTGGCGGTGCCGTCGCCGTTGTCGGCGACCGTGATCACCGCGGCGACCGTCGCGTTGGAGGTGTAGGTCGCGGTGTAGGTCGCTTCGGCCGTCACGTCGGCGAGGGCGGGCGTCCACCCGGCGAATGTGAAGACCCAGTCGGCCGTGGCGGCCTTGGTCGGATCATCGGGCTTCGCGATGTCCGCGGCGAGCGTGCCGTAGTCGTATTCGGTCGCGGCCTTGAGCGTCGTGCCGTCCTCGTCCACGAACGTGACCGGGTAGCGGTTCACCCTGTAGGTCACGTCGACCGTGACGGGTTCGGCGCCCATCGTGCCGGAGACGACGAGCTTGTCGGCCGTGTAGCCATCGATGACGGGCGAATCGACCGAGTAGGCCGTGTCGTAGACCACGTTGGACGTGAACTGCGTCGCGGCGACGGTGCCGTTCGTGTAGAGGTAGTTGATCGTGAGCGGGTAGCTGTTGATCGTCCACGTGGCGACGTTGGTGACCGCGCCGATCGTGCCGACCGGGATCGAGGTCACGACCGCATCCGCGCTGACGTTGTTCGTCCAACCGGCGAACGTGTAGCCGGTGCGGGAGGCGTCGGCGAGCGCGAGCGGGAGGTCCGCCACGGTGTACTCGTTGGTGTTGGACGCGTCGTTCACGCCGCCGCCCAGCACGTATTCGATCGGGTAGACGATCGCGGCAAGCGAGTAGTTGGTGACGGCGCCCTCGACGAACTCGGCGTTGACCGCCCAGCCGGGGACGCCGGAGACGACGGGCGTCTCGTTCGTGAAGGTGCCCTTCGCGTAGTCGACGACGAGCTTCTCGCCGGATCCGAGCGTGACAGCCGGATCGAGGGCGACGCCCGTCTTGAGGAGTTCTAGCGTCTTCTCGCCCGCCGTGCCGGCGGCCGTGAGGGCGTCCACGATGTTCGTGTAGGCAGCCTGGCCGACCGCGGCGACGTAGGAGACGTCCTGTTTGGCGACGATGTCGTCCTTCACCATCTCCTTGCTCGCGAACGAGATGCTCTTGAGCGAGGTCGTGCCCGCGCCGAGCGGGAGGGCGTAGACGTCGCTGCCGCCGTCGACCGGCGCGTAGAGCGCGACGCCGTCGATGTAGTAGCGGGCGGTCGGCGTCTCGGCCGCAAGGTCGTAGACGGCGAGGTAGTCGTGGTCGCCTTCCGTCGGCTTGGCGCCGGAGAGCTTGGTCCACGTGCCGTTGCCGAAGGCATAGTAGGCGGACTCCGCGTCGCCGTCGAGCTGCAGGACGGCGAAGCCGACCTTGGCCGAACCGTGGGCGGGCGCGGCGGAGAGGCCGACGGCGGGGACGGCGACCTTGGTGTGGATGCGGACCATTTCGCCCTCGTTTGAGGCGACGGCGTTCGTGTAGGCGACCGCGGCGTCGCTCGCGTCGGCGACGGCCTCGAGCTGGTTCGTCGTGGCGGTGAACCACTCGACGGAGGGCTTGGCGTAGAACGCGCCCTCGTTGTAGGCGGACTCGGCGAGGGCGTCGGCGCCCTGCTGGGCGGAGACCGACCAGAGGACGTTCGTGTTCCAGTCGAGATCGGCGAAGGCGAGCGAGCCAGTGGCATCGTCGAGCGTCGCCGCGGCCGGCGTCGCGCCGAACGAGATGCCGTCGATGGCGCCAACGGGCGAGATGGCGACCGAGGCCGCGCGACCGTCCACCGTCGCATCGACCGCGTGGTTCGCGAGCGGGAGCGCGAGCGGGGTCGCGATCGACTGCGTGAACGAGGCGACGTAGTTGGTCGCTTCCGTGACCGGGCCGGGCGTCGGCGTCCAGGCGGCGAACTCGTAGGCGTACTTGCCATCGCTGGCCTTGGTCGCATCCGCGTGGGTCGGGGTTTCGCCCCACTCGACCTCGGTGGTGTCGATTTCATCGCCGTTGTCCGCGAGCCAGATGACCGTGAACGCGTTGGAGATGATCGTGAACGTGCCGGTCTGGTAGGTCACCGTGTAGTTGCCCTGCGCGGTGTCGCCGGCCGGCGTGATCGTGTAGGTGCCGATGGCCTCGCCCTCGGCGCGAGTGACCGTGTAGGTCAGGACAGCTTCGGTGTCCGAGCCCTGGAGCCCAGAGACGGTCGCCGTGAACGAAGCGGGATCGGCCTCGCCGTGCTTCTTGGAGGCGTCGTCGGCCTTGACCGTGGCGGCGGCGGGCGTGATCGACCAGCCGAAAACCTGGTTCGTGATCGAGCCGTCGGACCACGTGTAGTTGGCCGTGTCCTTCAAGGCGTAGGTGACCGTGTAGTCGGCCACGTTCACGCCGCCTTCGTCCACAACCGTGTAGGTATCGGTCGCCGTGGCGCCGGCCGTCTGGGCAGCGCCGTTGTATTCCTTGTTGCCGGGCGCGGCCGGAATCTGCACCGTCGCGGCGGTGATGGAGAAGATGGCGCCTTCGGGAGTGACCGTGTAGTTGGGATTCTCACCCACCGTCACGGTGATTGCGTAGTTTGCCACGGTCTGACCAGCCTCGCGCGAGAGTTCGTATGCGATGGTCTCGCCCTCGACCGCACCCGTGACCGTCGCCGTCAGCTCCGGATCGGTCGTTGCGTCGTTGTCGTAAACTTTCGTCTTGTTGACCGCAGCGACCGTGACCGCCTTCGCCGTCACCGTCATCGTCACGTTCGTCGTCGCCGTCGTGTAGTTCGCGTTCGTCGCGCGGATCTGGACGGCCGTGCTGTCGGACACGTCCTTGACCGACGGCGCCGCCGAGGTCCATTCGCCCTCGCCGACCTTGTACTCGACCGTCGTGCCTTCGGCGACCGATGGCGTCGCGACGAGCGCGTGCGACTGGCCGTCGTACTCGCCGCTGTAGTCCGCCACCGTGATGGTCATCGCCGCCGGCGTGACTTCGAGTTCCCCGTCGACATAGGTGATCGCGTAGTTGGCGGTCACGTCGTTGCTGTCGCCATCGACGATGGAGGCGGCGGAGACGACATTGGAGGAGACGCCGACGTCGGTCTGGCTGCCGATGACCGTCGCGGTGGCGGTGTGGCCGGCAACGAGGCCCGCGACGGCGAAGTCGTTCGTCGAGAGCGGCTGGCCGTCGTAGACCTTCGAGGCGCTTTCCGCGGTGAAGGTCGCGGACCGCTTCGCAATCGAGAAGGTCACGATGGTGTAATCCTTCCAGGCGCCGATGCCGGTGATCTTGGCGGAGGCGGTGTTCACGCCGGCGTTGGTGTTGTCCGTGTATTCGACCGTGTAGTCCGTGTCAGGCACGAGATCGGTTCCGCCGAAGGAGACGCCGGTGACGCCCGCCTTGCCGGTGCCGTCGTATTCGAGGTCCGTGGCGACGGTGATCGTCGTCTCGAGGATGCTGTTCTGCGCGAGCACGTCGTAGCCGTCCGGATCGCCCGCGGCTGCGTAGTAGCCGTCCGCGACGAAGGCGGTCGGGTCGTTGGCGAAGTGGCCGCCGGTGATCGAGATCGAGCCGACGCCGTTCGTCGAGAGAGTGCCCTGGTAGGTGCCGCCGGCGATGGACAGCGCGGCGCCGTCCGCCACGAGGTCGCCCGTGACCGTGCCGCCGGAAATCGTGGCGGCGACGGTGTTCGTGACGTCGCCCGTGAGCGTCTTCCCGTCGAGAACGAGCACGACCGCGTTCGAGACCACGACGGTCTCGGTCGCGTCCGCGAGAAGGACGACGGACTCGACGGCGGGCTCCGCGTCCGCGGCGGCGTCGACGGCCGCCTGGACCGTGGCGAAGTAGTTCGTCGTGGTGGCGCCGGTGTCGGTGTCCGCGACGGAGATCGTCATCGCGTTCGCGGCGATGATCTCAAACGTCGTCGTCGGGTCCGCCGGAAGCGCGTAGTTGGCGGCGTCCGCGCCCGAGAGCGCGGCCGTGGCCGTATAGCCCGTTCCAACGGCCGTCTTTTCGCCGGAAGCCGCGACCGTGACGTCGTCGCCCGCGACGAAATCCGACGTTTCGACGGTCGGGAGCTTCGCCGTGCCGTCCCAGACGAACGACGTCTCGCCCCACGTCAAGGCGATCGTCTTCGGGGCGATGGACCAGTTGGCCGTGATGGTCTCGCGGGCGGCGGCGGCGGCCGGATCGGTGGCGTCGGCCCAGACGGAGTCCGCCGAGTCGAGGGAGACCGTGGCGGTGTAGTCGCCGGCATTCGTGCCCTTGACGGCGCCGGTCGCGGTGCTTCCCGCGGGGACGGTCACGCCGGTCTGCTCTTCGCCGGTGTATTCGAGGCCGGTCGCGACGGTCGGGCGAGCGACCTTGGTCCAGGTCTTGAACGTGGCGACGTAGTTCGTGCCGCCGATCGCGACGGCGGGTAGCGCGCCCGCGTAGAGGACGCCCTCGGCGTCTGTCCAGCCGGAGAACGTGAAGAGCGCCTCGGCCGTGGCCGTCTTGTTGGTGTACGTCGCCTCGCGGACGTAGACGGGAACGGTGCCGATCACGATGTTGGTCTCGTAGATCTTCGAGCCGCCCTCCGCGAACCAGATGACGGTGGCGGTGTCGGGGACGACCGTGAAGGTCCAGACGCCTTCCTCTTCGGTTCGATCGAAGCGGAAGCCCGCCGGGCAGGTCAGCGTCGGCATCTCACGGCTGGAGCCCTGGGTGAATTCGGCGATCTTGACGGACTGGCCGTTGACAAGCTCGTTGGTCGCGCCGCTGAGGTCGCCGAGCACGGTCAGGACGTTTCCGCCGTTGCGGTCGAGGGCGGCGACGGCGTCCGTCGCGTTGGTGTAGCCGGTCGTGCCGATCGCGGCGACGTAGGAGACGTCCTGCTCGGCGACGACGTTCTTCTTGACCATGGAGGCATCGCCGAAGGCGATCGTGGTGAGGGTCGTCATGTCGACGAGCGGAAGGGCGTAGAGGCCGTTTGCGTCGCAAAGGGCGACGCCGTCGATGTAGTAGCGGACGGTCGGGTTCGCGGCCGCGAAGTCGTAAACCGCGAGGTAGTCGGCTTCGCCCGCCTCCGGCTCGACGCCGAAGAGCTTGGTCCAGGTCGTGCCGTTGTAGGCGTAGAACGCGGGCTTCTCGTCGCCCGTGAGCTGCAGGACGGCGAAGCCGGCCTTCGCGGCGCCCACGTCGGGCTCGTCCGTGAGGCCGCCGTCGGGCACGTCGATCGTGGTGTGGACGCGGACCGCCTCGCCCGCGGCGGTGGCGACTTCGTTGGAGTAGCCGACGCCGGCGGTGCCCATGTCGGAGAACTCGACGAACTCGTCGGCCTTGGCGGTGAAGAGCGTGGTCGAGGCCTTGGCGTAGAACACGCCTTCGTTGTGGGCCGTCTCGTCCAGCGGATCCTCGCCCTGGGCGGCGTCGACCGTCCAGTTCGTGCGCGCGTTCCAGTCGAGGCCCTCGAAGGCGAACGACGTGGTCGCGTCGCTCCAGGCCGCGGCCGGAACCGCGGTGTACGAGACGCCCGCGATCGTGCCGGTCGGCGCGATCGAGACCGTGGCGGCGAGGCCGTTCACCGTCGCGTCGACCGCATGGTCGGCGAGCGGAAGCGCGAGCTTTGTCGCGATGGTCTGGTGATA
>Ga0247608_10006620_pt1 | contig 12121 bp, 10 predicted proteins | sample 176DNAGHGlowgp2_FD_193490 | JGI IMG/M metagenome (GOLD analysis project Ga0247608, IMG submission 193490) | Sheep rumen microbial communities from Palmerston North, Manawatu-Wanganui, New Zealand - 1766 DNA GHGlow gp2 | ecosystem: Host-associated > Mammals > Digestive system > Stomach > Rumen ... | reverse complement strand
AATGCCTATCGCGGGTAACGCCGTCACGGTCAGAAACGACAGCGGCACGCCGCCCCAGGATGCGGTTGAAAAGCGAGGACTTGCCCACGTTCGGGCGCCCGATAATGCATACGACAGGTAATTTCATCGCGTGCAAATATAGAAAATTACGGTAGGACCTTCTCCATATTACGCTTTCCATACGCAATACGAGTTATCAGGACCACTGCATCCGCGTCATTCACAAGATAGAATACCACATAATTCCCAACGGAAACAGAACGAACACCCCTTGAGAACCATGGTTCCATCGGATAGAGGTGGAACTTTTTCGGCATTTGAGAAAGCACTTCCATTGCAGAACGCAAACGCAATGAAATTCTATCTGCACTGGCTTTTGATTTCAGTTCGTAATAAATGTATGAATAAATATCGTTTAGGTCTTGTTCGGCTTGTTCAGAAATGGACACTTTGTAATTCATCAGGCAAACCGCTTATTTAAATCAGCGAAAACTTCATCCAGCGGTTTCACGCGACCTTCAACTGCATCGGCATAACCGCGTTCCATTTTTTGTTCAAAAACTTCGTCCGACTCAACCAACGGAACCATACGGTCTTGCTCTTGTTGATACAGCAAAAACTCTATGTACCTTGACACATCTTCCAAAGAACTTTCTGGAAGGGATCTCACCTGATCTATTACAGTATCATAAGACATAACAGCCTCCACCATCAAATATACACAAAAATACCCTGAAAAACAACCCCAACCATTGTTCAACAGGGCGCTTCCCGACTATCCGTCACCATCTATATGGCAATCGGTATATTAAAAACCTAGACTACCACGTTTTGCAATTCTCTGCGTACGGTCGCTTTCATCGTACGGTATTTCTTCATAGACCACATAATCTTTAGAAACAAACCTAATATAATCCAACCACAAATTAACCGGTACTTCAATTAAAAATTTATCAGAATCTTTGTCGGAAGCCACAAGAAACGCATCCACAACCCGTTTTTCATTAAGTTCTATTTCAAAAAAAAGAGAACGGACCAATGAATTGCACACATCCTTTGCCATAAACATTTGGATTTGTAGTTTTTTTAATAGTGGGTTCATGAACGACCATATTCATTACCGGTTAAGTTAAATGTATCCCAGCGAACTATGGAGCCGTTTCCGGTTGTATATTTCTGCGTCTCGGTCATGTGCAAACTTTACGGGGTGGAAACGAAGTACATTAATCGAGCCGTAAAAAGAAATCCCAACAGATTTCCCGATGAGTTCTACTTCGAGCTGACAAAAGAAGAGTCTCTAAGGTGCCAAGATGGAACCATAAAAACTGGACGTGGACAGCATTCCAAATATTCGTCTTATGCCTTCACCGAACAGGGAGTAGCCATGCTTTCTGCTGTGCTACATAGCGAAAAAGCCATCAGGGTCAGCATAGACATCATGAAAGCATTCGTGGCGATGCGTCATTTTATAAGTTTTTGAAGCGATGGACCGTGGGGAACTCAAATCCAAGGGCCTTTACTACAACAATTCTGTTCATCGACGATACAGCCTACCACTTCGGGGCTTCGCTCAAGGATTTGGGCAAGAATACCTTCTTCTTTACGCAAGAAGATTTCACGTTGGACGAAGTGCTGAAGGAATCGCAGAAGATTCAGGCAGAAAAAGAAAACCGTGCACTACGGAGTGGCAACGCAGATTAGGGTTCTGCGGGCGTTACTCCAGCGTAAACCCGCGCCGGAAATTCTCTAAGGGCAACAGCACGTTACCGGATGTGCGTATAGTTTGTACGCACTCCACGTGATGAGCAACAGCAGAAGGAACACGCCCGCATAACGCATGTAGCGGCGGGTGGCGTCCAGGCAGCGCGACTTGAGTATGTTCGAACGTTCATTCACCTTGGAGCGAACCGCGTTCTCTGCGACAAGCCTGTATTTGATTTCGACGGACACCTTGTCAACCGATTCGCCCTTGACACCCGTCTGCAGGGTTTCCCTGATTTTTGTCTCTGTCGAGTTCGGGATCAAGTATGTCGGCTTTAGCGATTCGAACAGGAAAACTGCCGCAACAACCAGTATCGCCAGGCAAAATGCCGAAAGCGAGAGATACAGCCAATACATTCCACCGCTTGCGATATACTCAACCTGCTTCGAGAGATAGATGAACGCAGTAAACAGCCCGACCAATATGGCCGCAACCGAAAGGATGGACTGGTTTTCCTGGGCCCGCAATTCGTACGAACGGGCAAAGTTGTTGCGGGCTTCTTCCAGCAAGACATCCGTCGCGCTGCTTTCAGGGGCGTTACGACGGAGCCTGCCAACAAGCCGACACAGCGGACAGCCGCGCTGTTTTCCGTTATCCGAATCGCGCATGAGCCTTATGAACGCCTCGTTCTCATTTCTCGCAGTTTCCTCCCGTTTCTCGGGATTGTCGCCAAGGACATCGCCAAGTATCTTGATGTCGGCGGGAACACCCAACGCCACCTTGACCACAGAAACAACGGCAACAAGAGAAACAACTACTATAACGACAATGAAAAACGGGTCCATAAGATGTTCCTTTGGTTAGGGTTCTACGGGGTCGTCTTTTTCACACCGAACTGAATAACCTTCTTTCTTGGTACAAGAATAAGAATCGCCGACTCGCATTTCATAATAAACGAAAAACCAGTAGATAGCATCAACATCGCTGTACTCATGGGTGTAGTAATCCTGTGTCTCGCTGGCAACCCAGAACCGAGCATTCTCACCGACATACTTGAAATCGCCGCCATCATCTTCGCAATAACTGAATCCATAGTATCCAACAGGGAGGGCTGAGAAACCGTAAGCGTCAGTTGCATAACCCCATGCACTAAAGCCCGTCATCTGCCCCCCTGCAAAAGGTACTGTGCTAATCATAACATTCGGTACATGCCAGCCCTCTGGGCAAATACCCTGATGCTGTTCACCGATTAGACTGTTAGCACTCGCCCCAATCCACTTGCGGTCCAAATTCATAGCAGCCGTCCATGAGTAATAAGCCCCCCCTATTTCGCAGTTCTTCGCCTCATTGTTGTAGCACCAAGTCTGGCCCTTCAAATTAACAGTTTCACTGCTGTCCACATAGCGCAGGTTCTCGGCAAACACTCGCCTTCCATCGACAACGACTGTTCTATATGTCTTACCGTCGCGTGGGTCAGTTATCATCGAATCAGAATTGATCCCAGCCTCTACCGCCGCGACATTGTAAGCATCGCGTTTCGCATTCCAGTATTCAAGCGTATATTCAAACGGATTGCGCACGGGGTGCCACGCCACCACCTTGTTCCAGACAAACGGATCGCGCGAGCAGATGTAATCTATCTTGAAATCACCCAGCTCTTCGCATTCTGCCACCACGGCACTGTCGTTTGCAGTGCAAAGGCTTTCCATTTTAGCTTCGGCACAGTTCGGAGTTCGCCAGATTTTCTCGTCACAAACCAGCTGATTACCTTCATGTTTCCAGAATGCACCCTGTCGTGCTTCCGTGCAGGCTTCGCAAAGTCCGTCGTTCCTGCACGTCAATTCTTCATTTGTCGTTGCTTCTCGCCAGGCATTTCCGTCGCACACAAAGTAAACATCCTTGTTGTAAAGACCCAGTTTCATCTCGCCGGCATTGCTATCAAGGCAGGCCCAGCCGGTGGTATTGTATTGCACACGGTCAGATACCTTGGTCCAGGTGTTGTTTGCGCAGTTGTAGAAGTTCCCGTCCGCAGCCTCGTTCATGCGGCCCGCCCTGCCTGCCGTGCACCCCATAAGGCCCAGGGTGCAATCGTTGTCGTTGCCTTTACGCCAGCCATTGTAAGCGGCACTTGTGTCATACACATAGCAAATCTTGTTTCCGTATGTCACAACGCCGATGGAGTCTCCCCATTTGGCATAGCCGTCCTCGCCTTCGGTCCATTGCTGGGTATCAATAAGCAGGTTGTTGTTCACCAGTTCCCACCTATGGCTCGCCTCCTGGCACTGGTAGAAGCCTCCGTTATGCGTATCGCGACGAATTTCACCATAAACAGCCTTGCGGCAGCCACCATACAGTTGTTCCACGTCATTCGCAATTCGCCAACCCATGCTGCCATTGTACGAACCCGTGGAGTCGAATACATACTTTGTTCCTGTCACAGAGCCATTCTTGAGTGCACCGTCGGTCGAGTCTTTCCAGCCGTAGGTGTCCTTCTCGAAGTCGCCCGACACTTCCCAGCGACCATTGTTGCGGCAAACATAGCGAGTACTCGAATACTGCTGTTTGCCCGCCGTTGCAGACTTCACCACGCCTACGCTATCGGCGGTACAGTCGCCAAGGCCATACTCCTTGTACCAAAAGGCGCGCACGTACTGTTCAAAGTTCGGCACCACGTTCGAAAGTCCCCAGTCCCTCACATTGTTACGAATTGTCGCGAGTCGCCCCGCGCTGTCGGCATCTGCACTCCATTCGGCAATATTCATGCGGGTGGTAGCATCGTCCCATGTTCCGTCAATCTCCATGTCATTAGCCACGGTCTGCAAGAGTGCCGTAAGGTCCGCCACGGATCGGTCGCCCTGGAACATCAGGGAGAACGCAAGCAAAGCTCCATCTTCGTCGCTTGCGCCCGCGATGTTCAGGTCTTCGGAGTTACTGAAGTCCGTCGCGTCAATGTTCAAGAGACCGAACACTTCCTTTTGCGCCTGTTTCTTTGCGGCACGGACCTTCATCTTCTTCTGCGTCACCAGATAAACCACTCGCTCGTATTCCAGGTGCGTGAGCAGGTTCACGTTCACTATATTGCGGTCATTCACGTCCGTAATTGCAAACAAGGTAAGTTCGGAATTCGAGTTTTCGCCCGTCACTTCGTTGCGGTAGTAGCCCGACGCTTCGAGCATTACATACTGGCTTACCAGCATACGAGCGTTAATCTTGAATTCGCCCTTGTCGTTCAGAATCTTGCCATTAAATGAATTACCGGTCTGAGTAAGCGTGCGACCATCTTCCATCTCGCGCACAAGCACCTTGGAACCCATCAGAAACGGACCTTTCTGCGTTACGCCGGAAACTTCGTCCAAAGAAATTGCAATCTTTTCAGAGTCAAGGACAACCTCGCCCTGCCCAGTGGTATCGGGAAGTTCACCGACATAAAGTATCGCAGAATCAACACCGCAAATCACACGGACGGATAGTTCGTCAATAGTCTCCATCGAGCAGCCTGCGCCCGGCGCACCATCAGTACCATCCTTACCGTCTTTGCCATCAGTACCATCCTTGCCATCGGTGCCATCAGTACCATCTTCGCCGTCCTTACCATCGATGCCGTCTTTGCCGTCGGCACCTGGCGCACCATCGGCACCCGGCGCACCATCCTTACCGGCAACACCCTGCTTGCCTTGAACGCCCTGGGCACCCGTGTCACCCTTGTCCCCCTTTTCGCCGGGTTCACCCTTCGCTCCGTTCAACACAACGCCAATGGAATCGCCACCACAAAGAATCTTCACGCCACTGCCATCAAGCAGGGGTTCCGTGGAGCAAGTCGCAGCCACGCTCCCTTCGGCAATGGCGTACCACAAACCAGCAGAACACATACGCGGAGTCGTCTCACCCTTCACCCACACCAGTTCGCCCTCGTTAGTCGCAGAACACGGCGGCAACAGCGACACATCCGTCACGACTTCAACGCCTGAGGATGCAACTTCGACGATTTTTTCAGTCGTGGTATTCTCACCGCAAGCGGAGAGAAGGAGTGCGATAGACAGGGAGATTCCTAAACACTTCGTCAAGCTCAGTGCATCGCAAGTCAAGAAAGACAAGCAAGTGGCGTTTGTAGGTTTCATGGTGAAGTTCCTTGTTTATTAAGGTGAGTGGAAGAGTGTTAAGGTTCTACGGGGTAATCTTGGATGCAACGGACAGAGTAAAAATCATCTTTGTGAAAAGCATAACACTGAAAAGCATGACTCGAATAGCCGGATCTAAAACTCATTATGTGCGCAGTTTTTGGATCCTTTACACCTTCAGTAGCGGACCAGTAGTAGGGGAAAGTATCCTCGCCATAAGTAGGTACAGCGGAAAAACCACTAGCATCCGTTGCATAAAGGAATTCGTCGCCATATGTATCTCCAGTAAAGCCTTTCATCAATAGCGCATTATATTCTTTTCCCGATAACATCAATTTCCATTCAGTTGTATCAGGGATATGCCAGCCATCGGGGCAAATACCTTGATGCTGTTCTGTAACAAGCGCCCCAACAGTCATTGACAACCACTTAGAATCCAAGTTCATGGCTGCGGTCCAAGAATAATTAACGCCAATATCGCAATAATCCGCACCCGCATAATAATAACGACCCTCAGGACAACGAATCTTTCCCTTCAAGTTGACATTAGCCAAGCTGTCCCTATATCTCAGATTTTCCGCAAACACACGATACCCGTTGATGACAACCGTTCTGTAGGTGTTTCCATCACGTGAATCCGTTATCATGGAATCGGAATTTGCCTTGGCCTGCATTGCCGCTGCATTATACGCATCCCTTTTGGCATTCCACTGAGCCAAAGTATATTCCCACGGGACACTTACTCTACGCCATTCAATACCGTCGCAGTAATAGTCTATCTTGAAGTTTCCCAAATCTTCGCATTCCCAAACAATACTGTCTTGTAATGCATCTGTACATAAACTTTCTGTTGCGATTTCAGCGCAGTTTGCTTCGCGCCATGCTCCCTGCCACCCCCCTGTCCAATAGTCCCATCCTCCATCGCACACGAACTTCACACCATCTCTTTCATCAAACATACCCTTTCTTTCTTCCTTACAGGTCTTTTCGCCCAAACACTCAGCATTCGTCCGGCAGCGAGTTTCTTCATCCGCAGTGGCATCGCGCCATTCATTACCATCGCACACAAAGTAGGCATCATGCACCAAGCCGAGTTTCATTTCTCCGTCGTTGCTGTCAAGGCAATCCCATCCCTCGGTATTGAGCAAAATGCGGTCCGTCACCTTGGTCCACGTCTTGTTCGCGCAGTTGTAGTAATCGCCTGTATTCGGAGACTTGAGCATACGTCCCGCACGACCGTCAGTGCACCCAAGCAAGCCAAGAGAACAGTCGTTATTCGTTCCCGCGCGCCAGCCTCTATATGCCGCACTCGTATCATAGACATAGCAATTCTTGCTACCAGGTGTCACCACGCCAATGGAGTCACCCCACTTGGCATAGCCGTCCTCGCCTTCGTTCCACAACTGCGTATCGATCATGATGTCGTTCTTGAACAACACCCAGTCGTGTGCCTGTTCCTGACACTGGTAATAGCCGCCCTGCTTATTGTCATAGCGGAATGCTCCGTACAGTTTCTTGTTGCAACCGCCATATAGCCCTTCGAGATAGGCGGCCTCGCGCCAGCCCTTCACGCCGCCGTTGCGCACCCCGGTCGAGTCGAACACGTAAGTCTTCCCCGTAATCGCACCTGCCTTGAGCGCGCCGTCGGTAGAGTCCTTCCACTGGTAGGTATCCTTCTCGAAGTCGCTCGCCACATGCCATAGACTATCTGCGCGGCAAATGTATCGGCGGGTCGCAATACCCTTGTTGGTGGCAACCACCTTGCCAATGTTCTCGTCGTTGCATTCGCCCATGCCGAATTCGGTCGTCCAGAACTTGCGCACATGCTTCTCGAAGTTCGGCACGATGCTCGAAAGTCCCCAGCCTTCCACGTTTGTGCGTATTCTCTGGATGCGGTCGCTGCTGTCGATAGCGGCGGCAAAGTCGGCCAGTTCGCTACGCCGGGCTTCGTCGTCCCAAACGCCGTCCGTTTCCATGTCTGTTGCAATCTTCTGTAAAAGTTCAGAAAGTTGCGACACGCTGCGGTCGCCCTGCAATATGATGGAGAATGCGAGCAGGGCAGCGTCTTCGTCGCTTGCCCCTGCAATATTCAGGTCTTCGGAGTTGCTGAAATTCGTCGCATCAATGTTCAAGAGACCGAATACTTCCTTTTGCGCCTGTTTCTTCGCGGCACGGACCTTCATTTTCTTCTGCGTCACCAGGTAAATCACGCGTTCGTATTCCAGGTGCGTCAGCAGGTTCACGTTCACGATGTTTCGGTCGTTCACATCCGTTATCGCAAACAACGTAAGTTCCGAGTTCGAGTTTTCACCGGTCACTTCGTTGCGGTAGTAGCCCGACGCCTCGAGCATTACGTACTGGCTTACCAGCATGCGAGCGTTAATTTTAAATTCGCCATTGTCGTTTAGGATTTTTCCGTTAAAGCTATTACCCGTCTGTGTTAGCGTGCGTCCGTCTTCCATCTCGCGAACAAGCACCTTGGAACCGCTCAGGAACGGGCCCTTCTGCGTCACGCCCGAAACTTCGTCCAACGAAATTGCAACTTTTTCGGAGTCAAGAACGACTTCGCCCTGCCCAGTGGTATCGGGAAGTTCACCGACATAAAGGACTGTCGATTCCGTGCCACAGGTTACGCGGACAGACAACTCGTCAATTTTTTCCATTGAGCAACCTGCACCTGTTGCTCCAGTCGCTCCGGTGTCACCCTTCTCGCCTGTCGCTCCAGTGTCCCCCTTTTCGCCGGATTCACCCTTCGCTCCGTTCAGCACCACGCCAATGGAATCGCCACCGCAAAGAATCTTCACGCCACTGCCATCGGGCAACTGCTCCGTGGAGCAAGTCGCAGCCACGCTCCCTTCGGCAACGGCATACCACAAGCCAGCAGAACACATACGTGGGGTCGTTTCCCCCTTCACCCACACCAATTCGCCCTCGTTCGTCGCAGAACACGGTGGCAACAGCGACACATCCGTCACGACTTCAACGCCTGAGGATGCGACTTCGACGTTTTTTTCAGTCGTGGTATTCTCACCGCAAGCGGAGAGAAGGAGTGCGACGGAAGCTATCGCCACTATCATTTTGGACTCTATCGCCTTACGGCTCCAGAGTGACATCAAGGTATTTTTTGTGGATTTCATAGGGTCGCTCCTTGTTAAACTTTTTAGATTCTCGCCTTCGCGAGAATGACGAATTATCATGCGTGGATGACGACAAAGGTCATTTTTTCACGCATCTCACGGAGATGTACTGGTCATTGTCCATGATGTTCGCGGCGGTAAACGAACTGCCGTCACCATTGAGGTACAACGCGTAATGACTCGTATTCTTGACTTTTTCGGTCGATGCCCACCAGTAGCCGGATGTGCCGATTTTAGAACAGGTCTGTTCTTCGTCGCACTTGCCACCGGGAAGAGCCGTAAATTCAAGCAGGTCGTCGCCGTTTTCGCCGGTCCAGCCGCTTTTCGCCTTGAAATGCGCACCAGCATCGTACATGTCGGCACCGGAATAGTCGGCCAGATCTTCGTACTCCGTTTTTGTCGGGAGCCGCCAGCCCGTGGGGCACGCGAGACTTGCAGCCTCGTAATCATACAGACGGCCGTACGTTTCGCAGTTTGCCGCAACGCCACCATAGCACAGGGTCATTCCACTACTCGGTTCGTATTGCAGGTTTTCTTTAAGCCAGCACTGTTCGTTTATCAGGACAGTTGCATATTCGCGGTCGCCGCGCGTTATGGTGGAGTCGCCACAGGTCCATGGCGTTACAGTCTCACTGCTGCTGGAGGAAACAGGCTCGTCTTTGCTGCTCGACGACGGCTGTTCCACGCTGCTTGATGATTGCGTAGGTGTCTCTGAAGATGTTACAGGAGCCTCGTCACTCGACGATTCTGCCTGTTCGCTACTCGAAGACTTTTCATCGGGTTCAACATCCTTGCTACTAGAAGATAGCTTCTCGCTGGAACTGGATGCGTTGCTGCTCGAAGACTCTTCGCCTGGTTCAGGTGTCTTTGACGAACTGCTCGAAACCTTTTCCTTGCTGCTTGACGAGACCGAAGAACTGGATTTGTCGCGGCTATCGTCGCTCTGGATGGCGGAAGAGGAAGATTCCGGGTCATCGTCGATAGCGACATAGTTATCTGCCCCCGGGTCCAAAGGGTTGTCGCGGTCGCCTATATCGCTACAGGCGGCAAAAAGCAATAGCGCCATGGTCCCTATCGCTCGCAAGGAACTATTCAAAATTTCTTTCAATTCTTCCATATACTTTTCCTAAAGATCCCCGCCTACGCGGGGATGACACGAGGGTTAAAACACAAAGAACACAACGGCACCCACTCCAAGCAAGCCCGCGCCAACTCCGTAAAAAATGTTGCGCATGGTCTTGGCCGATTCCACCTTGTCCCACTGGTCGTCAAAATCCTTCTGGTTGTCAAACGTCGCTTCGTCGTATTTTTTGCGTTCATCCTTTGCGACCGAGTTTTCGTAGATGCCGACACCCACACTTGCAAGCCCGAGCACCATCATGGCTATAGATACCGGTTTCGCTATCGCCGAGCGCTTTTCCTTGGCAGCGGCTGCACGGGCGGCTTCGTCAGCGGCTGCCTGCGCCATCTGTTGTTGGGCAGCCGCTAGAGAATCGGCTCGCTGTTCTTCTGCCGTAGGCTTTGCGTTCTTTAGACTATGCGTAATCTCGAGCTTATCCTTGTCGTTCCAACTCATCACTACCGTTTCGCGGAACTCCTCCTCGCCGACTTCTACCTTGGCACAAATCGGAACCCGGCCCGTAAACGGGGTGCGCCCCGCCATGGTTCCGTTCACGAACACAGGCACTTCGCGGAACGCGCCCTTGTATTCCGTCATCAGCGAAAAACTTCCCATCGCCGGATCTAACGAATTGTTCACCGTCACAGTCGTCCCGCTTTGCACGTTAACCTTAAATTTTTGCGGTTCGTAACAACGGTGTTCGAATTCGATTTCATGGATTCCCGGCGCAAGTTCCCATTCACCTCGTACATACTTGCGACCGTCCTTCTTGCTTTCGCCGTCTATCTTTATCACGAGTTCTGCCTCGTGCCCCACCTTGTCGGCAAGTACGGGTTGCAGGTCCACCTTGCCAAGGGAACTGGCCAATATGCGCGAGAATAGCCCGTTCGACTTCTGACGGATTTCCACCTCCAGCGACTCGATGTCGGGAGCCTTGGTGCTGAAACTGCCCATAAGCTTGTTGCCCGCAGTCTCGTAGAGTTCTACGGTAATTGTTAGGTTGTTCGCAAATCGGCCCACATGCCCCTGCGCTACAAAGTCGGCCGCAATGTTCTTGCCCGTTTCTACAAGGCAGCTGCCCTCGCAGTCTTCCACGGCCTTACCCGGCGGGAGCATGACGCTGATGTTCTCGCGGGTCATAATGGTGTAGTTCTGCTCTGCAGGGAGCGCCTTCACCGCCTCGGAACGCAGCACGTCGGTCAGGTACTGCTTTTCTTCGAGGGTAAGAACATCCTTTGCGGCGGTAGTTTCCAGCACGGCCACGTGGGTGGCAAGAGCGGGGAAAACAAGCCCAACGGACAAAAAGAGCACTTTATGGATAAAGTTCATAATTTATTCTCAGTATTCTGTAATAGAAAAATGCGAACGCAAAAAATTGCGGCGCAATAAGGGGAAAACGAAATGTTGTCGGAAAAAACGAGAAAGTCTACATACTGCACAAATGAGCCCCCCCCCTATCGCACAGGAGGAACGGGCACGCGAATTCATGCAAACATATTGTTTCATATACTTAAATTTACACTCAAATAGATATAATGTCAATAGGGTAACGGCTTATTTGGCGAAACAAGCCTCCTTATTTCGCGTATTTCCCCATTATTCCATATTGGAATATTCAAGTTATTCCAGCGTAAATCCCCTGCGGAAGTTCTCAATGAGGCAGCAGCTGATGCTTACATCGGTCTCGTATTCGGGAATGTCTTCGCGCCTGACCCACATGGCTTCGGAGAGTTCTTCTTTTTGCATGTGGATAGTGTCGTCACCGTCGAGTTCGGCGGTAAAGCCCGCGATAAGCGAGTCGCTGAAGGGCCACGGCTGACTCCCGAAATAGCGGATATTTTTCACGCGGAGGCCAGCCTCTTCCAAAACTTCACGGTGAACCGCCTGTTCAAGACTCTCGCCCACTTCCACGAAACCCGAGATGAGAAAGAGTCGCGGGTTCGGGTTGTCGATGTTGTGCGCCATCAGGAGTTTGTCGCCATTGCGGACAGCCACAATCACGACCGGAGAGATGCGCGGGTACACGGTGTTCCTGCATTTAGGA
>Ga0247608_10006619_pt1 | contig 12121 bp, 5 predicted proteins | sample 176DNAGHGlowgp2_FD_193490 | JGI IMG/M metagenome (GOLD analysis project Ga0247608, IMG submission 193490) | Sheep rumen microbial communities from Palmerston North, Manawatu-Wanganui, New Zealand - 1766 DNA GHGlow gp2 | ecosystem: Host-associated > Mammals > Digestive system > Stomach > Rumen ... | reverse complement strand
TTCTTGGTCCAATACTGGGTGAAGGTCTCGACGGGGTCGGATGAGGCGAGGATCCATTCGGCTTCCGTGGGGTTCATGGTGCGCTCCAGAAGGGCGAGGGAAGGTGCGCGGAAACGCTCAATGTCGATGCCGACAGGGGCGAAGTCGACCGCCACGGCGAGGCCGTTTTGGCAGTGGCTGAGGTTGAAATGCACCTGGGGATGATGCACCAAGAAGGGCTTGCCGTGTGCGTTGCGACCCATCGACAAGTCGATGATTCCCAGAGGCTTCAGTAGGTCTTGCAGCATCAGCCACGACTTCAGGCAGGCAAACTGGCCGAAGAGGTGCTTGTACCGCAAAGCCTCTTGGCATCGTTGTGTGTCGACCAACGTCAGCATCCGCTGTACCGCTGACTCAGTGACTTGACTCATATCGTCGAAGAGGGAAATCATAGCGATCGTTTTTAATGCAGCGCAAATATACGCAAATAAAAGTTTCATTGATAAAATCTCCCTTTTTGTTTTCAAAAATGCCTTTCGTTTGGATAAAAAGTCTTTTTTATTGAAATAAGCCGTATTTTCGCACCAATTTTCAGTGGATATGGAAAAAAAAGTATTCATAGCGACGCCTGTTCAGCCTTATCCTGACATTCCGGCTCGCGTGTTCGACCTTGTGCCGCATTTCGTTGAGAAATACGGATATAAGGACGACATGGTGGCTTGCAAGGACAACGGCGAATGGGTGAAATACAGTGGCCAGAAGTTTGCCGAACTGACAGATGCCATCAGCGTGGGACTGATTCAGCTGGGCGTGATGCCTGGTGACAGGGTGGGGGTGATCTCCAACAATTGTCCCCAGTGGAACATGGTTGACTTTGCGGCACAGCAGGCAGGCGCCATCTTGGTGCCCATCTACCCGACGGTGCGCCATAGCGACTACGAGCATATCATCAACCACGCAGCCCCCAAGGTCATCTTCGTGGAAGGCAAGTTGATCTATGGCAAGGTCAGAGACATCATCGAGACCATGGAAGAACGGCCTGCGGTGATTTCCTTCAAGGAAGTGGAAGACGTGAAGTCGATTGATGCCTTCATCGGTGAGGTTAAAGTCGACGAGGCCCTCAAGAAAGAGCTGAAGGCCCGCGAAGATGCAGTGGATACCGACGATGTGGCCACCATCATCTACACTTCCGGCACGCTTGGAATGCCCAAGGGCGTGATGCTCACCCATCGCAACCTGATGCAAGACGTGGCCTATTATGGGCCGCACTTCCCCGTGCCTCCCAGCCACAAGATCGTGAGTTTCCTGCCCTTGTCACACATCCTTGAACGCTCAGTGTTCTACACCCATGTGTTCCTTGGCAACTCCACCTATTACGTCGAGAACTTCGGCACCATCATGCGCGATATCGCCGACGTGAAGCCCAACCACTTCCTCACCGTGCCCCGTGTCATCGAGAAAGCCTATAACAGCATTATGCGCAAGGGCGAAAAGATGAAAGGCCTGAAGAAGAAGGTCTTCAACTGGGCCTTCGACTTGGCTGATCGCTACGACGAAACCGGTCGCAACAACGGCAAGTTCTATCTTTGGAAGCTGCATTGGGCCGACTGTTTGGTCTTCAAGGAGGTGAAAAAGGCCTTCGGAGGCAATCTTGAGTTCATCATCTCGGGTGGTGCGGCCTTGCATCCCCGTTTGGTGAAGCTTTTCGCCGCCATGGGCATCCCGATTATAGAAGGCTATGGCCTGACCGAGACCTCGCCGGTGATCAGCGTGAACAGCCGCACGAGGCGTATCATTAAGGCGGGAACGGTGGGCGTCACCTGCCGCAACCTCGATGTGCAGATCGCCCCTGAGACGGGCGAAATCCTCGTGAAAGGCTCGAGCGTGATGAAAGGTTACTACAAAGACGAGGAACAAACCCGCGAGGCCATCGACGAGAAGGGTTACTTCCACACGGGCGACATCGGCGAGTTTGACGAGGACGGCCTGCTCAAGATTACGGGACGCATGAAGGAAGTCTTCAAGGACTCGATGGGCAAGTATATCTCGCCTGGCCTGATCGAGAACCGTTTCGTGGAGTCGCCTTTCTTCAGCAACATGATGGTGGTGGGCGAAAACCAGAAGTTTGCCGCCGCCCTCATCGTGCCCAACTTCGAGTATCTGAAGAGCTGGTGCGAGGAGAACAACATCATTGTCGCATCGAATGAGGAGATGGTCAGCCACAACCTCGTCATTGCGCGTTATCGTCAGGAGGTGGAAACCTACAACAAGTTCTTTGGCGACTTCGAGAAGATCAAGCGTTTCGAGCTGATGGACCACGAGTGGACCATTGAAGACGGCGAGGTCACCCCGAGCCTGAAAATCCGCCGCAAGGTCATCGCCGAGCACTACAAGGACCTTATTGACGGCATGTTTGCGGAATAATACCCAATAGTTTGAGTGGAAGGTGGTGCATTTTGTGGTGGCTATGGAATGATTGTTTTCCTTATCTTTGCACCTATAAAATCAAAACCTAATTATGTCTGAACTACCCGCATTGTTTTCCGACCTAGCCTTGATTCTCGTCACGGCTGGCGTCACCACTGTCCTTTTCAAATGGTTGAAACAGCCCCTCGTTCTGGGCTATATCATTGCCGGCCTGCTCATTGGGCCTTATTTCCCTTGGTTTCCCGTCATCAACGACCACCACAGTGTGGAGACCTGGAGCGAAATCGGCATGGTTTTCCTGCTCTTTGCCATCGGCTTGGAGTTCAGTTTCAAGAAACTGAAGAAACAGGCTGGCACTGTGGGCATTACCGCCCTGACCGAGCTGGTCTCGATGTGTGTCATCGGTTTCTTGCTTGGCAAGCTGATGGGCTGGAGCCAGATGGACAGCATCTTCCTCGGTGCCATGCTTTCGATGTCGTCGACGACGATTATCGCCAAGGCTTTTGACGACTTGAAGATGAAAGGGGAGAAGTTTACGGGCAGCGTCATCGGCGTATTAGTGGTTGAGGACTTGGCCGCCATTCTCATGATGGTGGTTTTGTCCACCTTGGCGGTGAGTACGGCCTTGGATGGCAAGGAGCTGATGATGAGTGTTGTGCGTCTTGTCTTCTTCCTGTTGGTGTGGTATGTCGGCGGTGTGTTCCTCATTCCTACCATCCTGAAATGGGCACGCAAGTTCATGACGGAGGAGACGCTGACGGTGTTTGCCGTGGGCCTTTGCTTCTTCATGGTTTGGTTAGCCAACAAGGCAGGCTTCTCCTCGGCCTTGGGCGCTTTTATCATGGGCTCCATCTTGGCCGAAACGCTTGAGGCCGAGATGATCCACAAACTTACCACGCCTATCAAGAACCTGTTCGGCGCAGTGTTCTTCGTCTCGGTGGGCATGATGGTCAACCCGGCCATCTTGGTGCAATATTGGTGGCAGATTTTGGTTATCACCTTGGTTGTGGTCGTGTTGAAGTCGTTGAGTTCGGGCTTGGGTATGCTGTTTTCGGGCGACAACCTCCACAATGCCGTCCGTGCAGGCATGTGTTTCGGGCAAATCGGCGAGTTCTCGTTCATCATCGCCACGGTGGGTATGAGTTTTGGCGTTATCGACGATTTCCTTTATCCCATCATTGTTTCGGTTTCCATCATCACCACCTTCCTCACACCTTATTTGATAAAGGGCGGCGAGCCTTTGTATCATTGGATTGAGAAGAAGGTGCCCGAGAGCTGGAAAAACGGTTTCGGCAGCAAGGAAAAGGTCGTTAGGTCGAAAGACGGCGAGGAGGTAACGATGAAGGCTTACATTTTGAGCCAACTCAAGAACTTGGTGCTTTATGCATCTATCATCATCGCCTTGATGCTGATTTGCTTCTCGCTCTGTAAGTTCATCGAAGACCATGTGCCACAGCCTATCAGCGGCTTGGTGTCGTTGGCTGTCTCGCTGGTGATCATTTCGCCTTTCCTTTGGGCGGTGGCTTTCAAGCACAGCATGCGAAACATCACGGGCAAGTTGATGGCTGACAGCGGGTTCAACAGACATTCCATCCATCTGATCTTCATCCTCCGCATCATCATGGTGTGGGGTGTGGCGGCCAACATCATCAACCATTTCCTGAATGCTGGGTTCTGGAGTTCTTTCGGCCTTCACAATGTGCCATATCATCTGATAGCGGTATGCTTGGCGGTTGTATACGTCATCGTGCTTCGTGTTATCACTCCTGTGATGCATTGGTATGAGCGCATCGAGAGCAAGTTCCTCGAGAACATGAACAAACGCGACACTTTGCATTCGTTTGTGCTGCCTGAGGTGTTGCAGGATAATTTCATGTTGGACAAAATCCCGTTGAGCCCCAAGAGCCAGTATGCGGGTCTGCGTATCCGCGACTGCGATTTCCGTAAGACCTATAACGTCAGCGTAGTAGGTGTTGACCGTGCCGACGAGGTGATCGACCTGCCTTCCAAGGACTTGGTCCTTTTCCCTGACGACGAGATTACCTTAATCGGTACCGAAGAGCAATTGGCCAAGGTGCGGCCGCTGCTTGAGGTGGAGGACGACGTGCTCATCAAGGAACGTCCGGCAAGCGATGTGAATATCTTCAGGATTGAAGTCGACAAGGGCAATCGCCTGTTGGGTAAGAGTTTGCGTGAGTCGAACTTCCGTCATGGCTACAATGCCATGGTCATCGCCGTTGGCCGCGATGGCGAGTTTCTTTTGAATCCGCAGCCTGATATCGTTTTCCAAGAAGGCGACACAATTTGGTTTGTGGCCTCCGAGGAGAAGGCCGAGGCCATGGCAAAACTTGTCAAGGTGGAACAATAATTTCCAAAGGTTATTGAATTTGTTGGTTTAGTTTGTAATTTTGCAACCAATAAACACGACACTTTTATGGAATCCCTACCGGCGCTATTCTCCGACCTTGCCTTGATTTTGGTTACGGCGGGTCTCACTACCGTGATTTTCAAATGGTTGAAACAACCTGTCGTACTTGGTTATATCATCGCTGGCTTCATTATTGGGCCCAATTTCGAATGGTTCCCGGTCATCCACGACCACACGAGTGTGGAGACCTGGAGCGAGATTGGTATGGTCTTCATGCTGTTTGGCATCGGCTTGGAGTTCAGTTTCAAGAAGTTGAAGAAGGTAGGTGGGACGGTAGGCATTACCGCTTTGACCGAGTTGGTGACGATGTGTGTGGTAGGTTTCCTCCTAGGTAAGGCCTTGGGCTGGACCCAGATGGACAGCATTTTCCTTGGTGCCATGCTTTCCATCTCTTCCACGACGATTATCGCTAAAGCCTTCGACGACATGAAGTTGCACCGCGAGAAGTTCAGCGGCAACGTCATCGGTGAGCTGGTGGTCGAAGACCTTGAAGCCGTCTTGCTGATGGTTATCTTGTCCACTTTGGCTGTGAGCAAGTCGTTTGATGGTATGCAGCTGGTTTCCAGTATGTTGAAGCTTGTCTTCTTTTTGCTGGTGTGGTTCTTGGGGGGCATTTTCTTGGTGCCTACCATCTTGCGTTGGTCGCGCAAGTTCATGTCGGAGGAAACGCTGACGGTGTTTGCGGTAGGCCTGTGTTTCCTGATGGTCGTGTTGGCCAATCTGGCGGGCTTTTCGTCGGCCTTGGGCGCTTTCATTATGGGTAGCATCTTGGCAGAAACGCTTGAGGCAGAGGCGATTCATAAGGTGACCACGCCTATCAAGAACCTGTTTGGCGCTGTGTTTTTCGTTTCGGTCGGTATGATGGTCGACCCGCAGATTTTGGTCGATTATTGGTGGCAGATTTTGGTCGTTACGCTTGTGTTGCTCATTTTCAAACCGTTGAGCAATGTCGTCGGTCGCCTGATAGCCGGTTTGGGGTTGAAACAGGCCATGCAAGGCGGTTTCTGCTTTAGCCAAATCGGTGAGTTTTCGTTTATCATTGCCACCTTGGGTCTCAGCTATGGCGTCATCGACGATTTCCTGTATCCCATCATTGTCTCGGTCTCCATTATCACGACGTTCATCACGCCCTATGCCATCAAAGCAGCGGTGCCGAGCTACAACTGGGTGGCGAAGCATTTCCCTGAGCGTTGGCTCAACCGGCTTGAGAATAAGGATACTGGCATTAAAGTGAAGAGCGGCAAGAAGGTCAGTATGGCGAGCTTTATCTCGCGACAGTTCAAGAACATCGTCATCTATCTGGCGATTATCATTGCCGTCATCCTTATTTGTTTCTTCCTTTGCTCGTTTGTGATGAAATATGTGCCCAGCCCTTGGAACGCAGCCATCTCAACGGCCTTTACCCTGGTTCTTGTGGCACCGTTCTTGTGGGCGATGGGCTTCAAGCATACTTTGGTCAAAACGACGCGTAAGTTGATGGATGCCAATCATTTCAACAAGACGGTGATCCTCATTATCTTCATTTTGCGTTTTGTCATGGTGGCACTGATTGCCTATAGCATCCTGCAACATTTCTTCAACGGAGTCTTCTGGTCGAAGTTGCATATCGGTTCGCCGTGGTATCATCTGATCAATATCGCCTTTGCTTTGGTTTATACGCTGATGCTCAAGATTTTAAGCCCAGCGATGAAGTTCTACAAACGCATTGAGGAACGTTTCTTGGACAACCTCAACAAACGCCAGTCGGTGCAGGTGTTCACCATCCCCGAAATCTTGCAGGAGAACTGCCATTTGCAGAAGATGACGCTGAGTCCCGATAGCCCCTATGCTGGAAAGCTGATTAAGGATACCGACTTCCGTGACAACTATAACGTCAGCGTGGTGAGTGTGGAACGCGGTAAACAGAATTTTGAGTTGCCAAGGTCTGATTTCCAGCTGTTTCCGTTCGACAGGATTACCTTCGTTGGACATGAGGACCATCTGCGGCTTCTCTTGCCCCGGATGGAGGTGTTTGATGAACAATTGATCCAGGAACACGAGGAGAGCGAGGTCGACTTGTATAAGGTGGAGGTGGAGCCCAACAGCCCGTTTATTGGCGTGGCTTTGATGGATTCGGGGTTGGCTGACGTCTACGAGGCCATGGTCATCGCCATCGAGCGCGACGGACATTTCATCCTCAATCCTTCGGCGCGCATCACCTTCCAACCCGCCGATTTGGTGTGGTTCGTGGCCCAGAAGGAACGGGCTGAGGTGCTGATGAATATGAGGGTTAAGCCCTGAAATCGAAGATTAGCTACGCTGAATGCAGAGCATTTCGACGGAGTCAAAGGGCGACAATAATACAACGGGCGATTTCAATCCCCGTAAACTGCCAACTGAACAACTGCTAACTGCCAACTGAAATGATCGTCTGTATCGCCGAAAAACCAAGCGTCGCCCGCGACATCGCCCATGTGCTGGGTGCCAATACCTCCCATGAAGGTTACATGGAAGGCAATGGCTACCAGGTGACGTGGACCTTCGGCCATCTTTGCACCTTGAAGGAGCCCCACGACTACACCGACCAGTGGAAGGCATGGGCTTTGAGCCGTCTGCCGATGATACCGCCGCGTTTCGGCATCAAACTCATCGCTGATAAAGGCGTGGAGAAACAGTTTAAGACCATTGAGTCTTTATTTCAAAAAGCCGATGAAATCGTGAACTGTGGCGATGCTGGGCAGGAGGGCGAACTCATCCAGCGTTGGGTGATGCAGAAGGCAGCCGTAAAGTGTCCTGTGAAGCGCCTCTGGATTTCCTCGCTGACGGAAGAGTCCATCCGCGAAGGCTTCAAGAACCTGAAAGACCAATCGGATTATCAGTCGCTTTACGAGGCTGGACTCAGCCGTGCCATCGGCGACTGGCTTCTCGGCATGAACGCCACGCGACTCTACACCTTGAAATATGGCCAAAACCGACAGGTGCTCAGCATCGGTAGGGTGCAAACACCCACTTTGGCGCTGATTGTCAACCGCTACCATGAGATCGTCAACTTCAAGCCAGAGGCCTATTGGGTGCTGTCGACCATCTATCGCGACACCACGTTCACCGCCACCAAGGGCAAATACGGCGCTGTCGAGGACGGACAAAAGGACTTACAAAGTGTTGAAGGGAAAGAGTTTACGGTGACCGATATCTCCACCAAGAAAGGCACGGAGGCCCCGCCGAGGCTCTATGACCTGACCTCGTTGCAGGTGGAATGCAACAAGAAATACAACATGTCGGCCGAGCAGACCCTGCAGACCATTCAGAGTCTCTACGAGAAGAAATACACCACCTATCCGCGTGTCGACACGACCTACCTGAGCGACGACATCTATCCCAAGTGCCCCGACATTTTGGCCAAACTGACCAATTATGCTGAGTTTACAGCACCTTTGGCCGGCAAGAAACTGCCCAAGAGCAAGAAGGTGTTCGACAACAGCAAGGTCACCGACCACCATGCCATCATTCCGACGGGTGTGGTGCCGACAGGGTTGTCGTTTGCCGAGCAGCAGGTCTACGACGAGGTATGCCGCCATTTCATTGCCGTGTTTTACCCTGATTGTCAGTTTGCTACGACGACCGTCATGGGTAAAGTTGAAGAGGTGGAGTTCAAGACCTCAGGCAAGCAGATTCTGGTTTCTGGATGGCGCGAGGTTATCAAGCCTGTTAAGGAGGTAGGAGGTATGAAGGATGAGGTAGGAGGTATGAAGGATGAGGTAGGAGGTATGAAGGATGAGGTAGGAGTTGTGAAGGATGAGGACGAGGAGAAGACGCTGCCGGTTTTTGTGAAAGGTGAGCATGGGCCGCATCAGCCGCAGCTGGCCGAGAAGTGGACCTCACCGCCGAAGCCTTACACCGAAGCCACCTTGCTCCGTGCCATGGAAACGGCAGGTAAGCTCGTTGACGACGAGTCGTTGCGCGAGGTGATGAAAGAGAACGGCATCGGGCGACCTTCCACGCGTGCGGCCATCATTGAGACCTTGTTCAAGCGCAACTATATCAGAAAGGTACGCAAAAGCCTTGAGCCCACGCCCACGGGCATCGAGCTCATCGGTCTCATCCACGAAGACCTGTTGAAGAGTGCTGAACTGACGGGCATCTGGGAGAAGAAACTCCGTGAGATTGAGCAACATAAATATGAGGCACGGCAGTTCTTGGACGAACTGAAGCAGATGGTGACGGAGATTGTCACCACAGTGATGCTGGACAACAGCAACCGCAGGGTGACGGCCGTTGCGCCAGAGGCCAAGCCCAAGAAAGCTGCTCCTAAGAAAAGCACAACATCAAAAGCTAAGAAAACTGCGGAAGGCATAGATCCCACCCTTCGCACGAGCCAGCGTGGGGATGACATGCCTTCCACTAAGAATCCCTCAGAAGGCATGTCATTCCAGCGTAAGGCTGTGGGTGAGCGGGAATCTATGCCTTCTGACACCAATCCCGATGCCATCATCGGGCAGCCTTGTCCGCTCTGTGGCAAGGGCCACGTCATCAAGGGCAAGACCGCCTACGGCTGTTCCGAGTGGCGCAACGGCTGCGGATGGCGGAAGGCGTTTTGAGTGGGTAATGAATTGCCAAGTTTGGAAGTGAAAAGTGGGAATTCTTTTAATTTTCAACTTTGGTTAACTCCTATATTGTTGCCCTTTTTTTGCTGCAATACGATGATGATGTGCGGCTGCCCCAATGGGACAGCCCTACAACCCCAACGCGGGGCGGTAGGGCTGTCACACCGTGGTAGCCGCAGGGTATTGGCCGTTCTCATCCTGTTCGGGTAATTATAAATCCATATATTCGCAACGGCAATGCCATGCAGAAAACATCAGGATTCTCAGAATAAAGCGCGTGTCTCCAAATTTATGTATCTTTGCAGTTCCTTAGCGAGGATTGCAACCATGAATTTCAAGTTAGTCTCTGATTTCAAGCCCACTGGCGACCAGCCCGAAGCCATCAAACAACTGGTGGACGGACTGAATCGTGGCGACCGTGCCCAGACACTCTTGGGCGTGACCGGTTCTGGAAAGACGTTCACCATCGCCAATGTCTTGGCCCAGGTGAACCGCCCTGCCTTGATTTTGAGCCACAACAAGACCCTCGCCGCACAACTCTACGGCGAGTTCAAGCAGTTTTTCCCCGAAAACGCAGTGGAGTATTTCGTCTCGTATTACGATTACTACCAACCCGAGGCGTTTATCCCGGCCACCAACACCTATATTGAAAAGGACCTTGCCATCAATTCCGAAATCGACAAGATGCGCTTGGCCACCACATCGGCCTTGCTCTCTGGACGACGCGATATCATCGTAGTGTCCTCTGTGTCATGTCTTTATGGCATCGGTAATCCTGATGATTTCGGGAAGAACATCATTTATCTGGAACGTGGCATGAAAATCGAACGCGATGCGGTGGCCAAGGCCTTGGTGAGCGCTTTGTATGTGCGCAACGAAATCGAGTTCACGCAAGGCAAGTTCCGCACCAAAGGGGAGACGATGGACGTGTTCCCGGCCTATGCCGACTATGCCTATCGCATCGTGTTTTGGGATGACGAAATCGACAGCCTGGAGATGTTCAATCCCGTGACGGGTCGCCGCATGGAGGAACTCTCGGAACTGACCATTTTCCCCGCCAACATCTTTGTCACCTCGCAAGCCAAGCTCAATTCTGCCATCACCGAGATTCAAGACGACATGTTCAAGCAGGCCGAGTATTTTCGAGAGATAGGGAAGAACCTGGAAGCCAAGAGGTTGGAAGACCGCGTGAACTACGACATCGAGATGATGAAGGAACTGGGCTATTGCTCGGGCATCGAGAACTATTCGCGTTACTTCGACGGACGAAGTCCAGGCACGAGGCCGTTCTGCTTGCTCGACTATTTCCCCGACGACTTCATCACCGTCATCGACGAGAGCCATGTCACCATCCCACAGATTCGAGGGATGCATGGCGGCGACCGCTCGCGCAAGCAGACTTTGGTGGAATACGGTTTCCGCCTGCCTTCGGCTTTGGATAACAGGCCGCTTCAGTTCGATGAATATGAAGCACTTACGGGACAAACCATTTATGTCAGCGCCACACCAGCCGACTTCGAGTTGCAGCAAAGCGATGGCGTGTATGTAGAGCAGCTGATTCGCCCTACGGGTTTGCTTGATCCCGTCATCGAGGTGCGTCCGAGCCTCAACCAGGTCGACGACCTCATCGACGAAATCCACAAGGTGGTGGAGAAGAACCAGCGCGTGCTCGTCACCACGCTGACCAAACGCATGGCCGAGGAGCTGAACACATACCTCAACAACTTGAAAATCAAGACACGATATATACACTCTGATGTCGATACGATGGAGCGTGTGGAAATTTTGCAGGGCTTGCGCATGGGCGATTTCGACGTGTTGGTTGGCGTGAATCTTTTGCGTGAGGGACTCGATTTGCCTGAAGTCAGCCTTGTGGCCATCCTCGATGCCGACAAGGAGGGTTTCTTGCGTTCGGAACGCTCGTTGACGCAAACGGCAGGCCGTGCCGCCCGTAATGCGGAGAGCAAGGTCATCATGTATGCCGACACCATCACCGACTCGATGCGCAAGACCATCGATGAAACGGCCCGTCGTCGTGCCAAGCAGATGGCCTACAACGAAGCCCATGGCATCGTGCCCAAGACCATCGTCAAGGCGATCGACAACGCGTTGGGCACCTTGAAAAGCAGTCAACCCACGCCCGTTGCCTATGGACAGCATGGCGCTACGACGATGGCGGCTGAAAGTCAAGCCGTCTACATGTCGAAGGAACAAATACAGAAAGCCATCCAGCAGGCGAAGAAGAACATGGAGAAGGCCGTTAAGGAGATGGACTTCCTCGATGCGGCGAAGTATCGCGATGAGATGATCGCTTTGCAGGAGCGCCTCAATTCCAATGTGTAGCCTATGAGTGAGCGGACCCGACATATCCTTACGCAATTCTGGGGCTATCCCAATTTTCGTCCCCTGCAAGAGGACATCGTTGATTCGGTGATGGCAGGGAAGGATACGCTGGCCTTGTTGCCCACGGGTGGCGGCAAGAGCATCTGTTTCCAGGTGCCAGCCATGGCAATGGAGGGCCTCTGTCTCGTCATCACGCCGCTCATCGCGCTGATGAAGGACCAAGTGGCGCATCTTGTGGAGAAAGGCATCCCCGCCGCAGCCATCTATTCGGGGATGCATCCCGATGCACTGGAACTGGCTTATAACCAAGCGGCTTTTGGGAGGCTGAAGTTCCTCTACGTTTCACCCGAACGTCTTCAGA
>Ga0247608_10006614_pt1 | contig 12124 bp, 10 predicted proteins | sample 176DNAGHGlowgp2_FD_193490 | JGI IMG/M metagenome (GOLD analysis project Ga0247608, IMG submission 193490) | Sheep rumen microbial communities from Palmerston North, Manawatu-Wanganui, New Zealand - 1766 DNA GHGlow gp2 | ecosystem: Host-associated > Mammals > Digestive system > Stomach > Rumen ... | reverse complement strand
TTTAACAATAAATAATTTATTAATAAAATTAAATATATTATTTAATTAATAAATAAATAAATAAATAAATAAATAAATATTAAATTAATTAAATAAAAAATAAAAATATTATATAAAAAAAATATTAAAAATTATTAATATTTAAAATTAATAATATTAAAAATATTTAAATATTAATTTATAATTTATATAATATATTTTAATTATAAAATAAAAAAATTTAAATATATATTAAATATTTAACTTTTATATGAATTTTTTCGGAGATAGTATTGAAGATTTATTTGAATATTTAACAGGAGAAAAACTTTTATCTCATGAAGAAAATGAAAAATATCTCAATGATCTAATTGAAAAATCTTCAAATCAAGATGATATTAATAAATTAATGAAAAGAATAAATTACAATTTAAATTTAAAACATACAGAATGGAAATCAATATATAAAACATTGAAATTAATAGAAGTTTTAATAAAAAGTGCTTCAGAAAAATTTATATATGAAATTAAATATTCAAAAGATTTAATTTATATATTAACTAAATTTAATTATGAAGTTAATGGAGCTGAAAACATAAGAGATAAAGCAAAATTAATATATAATTTATTAGAAAATGATGAACAAATTAATGTTGAGAGAAAAAAATATAATTTTGAAAAAGAAAAAGAAAAAAAAGAAGAATTAAGTAAAGAAGGAGGCTTATTAAGTTCATTAGGAAGTTATAATTTTAATAAAAAAAAAATTAATAAAAAACAATTAGATTTAACTCGAGAAAAAGATGAAAGTAGTGATGAAGATAATGAAAAAGAAAAAAAAAATATTATAAATAAAAATGATAATAATATAAATAATACAAAAAATGATAATAATAATAATAATATTTTTGATTTAATAAATAATAATCAAAATAATAATCAAAATAATAATAATGATAATAATAATAAAAATTATTATAATCCTTTTAATGATTTAATTAACGTTGATATACAATCTCAAAAAACAAATGATAATAATAACGAAATTCAACAATCAAATAATATAGATTTATTAGATTTAAGTTAAAATATTATAAAATCAATAATTTCAAATAAAATTAAATAACTAAAATTATTAAAATTTATTTTAAATAAAATATTATAAATATTTATAAATATATAAATAAATATAAATGAGTGGAAACATTCATGGATTTAATGATTCAAATAGAAACAATAACAATAACAATAACAATAATTATAATAATAATAATGGATATTCTCCTGTTCTTTTTGGACAAATGGATAATAATCTTGATCCAGGTTCAATTCGTAAAGAATCATTTGGACATTTTTTAAAATCAATTTGTTGTCCTACTTTTACTATAAAAAGTTTTATTTTTGTCATATCAATGATTGATATAATTTTATATATAGTAACATTATGTTATGGAGGTATAAAAAAAGATGCCACAGAGTTATTAGCACCTCAATTTAATTCTTTAGATACGTTTGGAATGAAATATCCTTCTAAAATATATAATGGTCAAGTTTATAGATTAATTTTATTTGGTTTATTACATGCAAATTTAATACATATTACCATTAATTTATTTAGTCAATTTATAATAGGATGTATGATGGAAACGGAAATAGGAACAATATCAATATCTTTATTGTATTTATTTAGTAATATTGGAGGAGGATTATTTAGTTGTTGTATTAGTGACACCCCTGGAGTAGGAGCAAGTGTTGCAATATTTGGGATGTTAGGGGCATATATTGGTTATATGATAATAAATTGGAATTATTTAGATAGAGTATTAGGAGCTATGAATAAATTTTGTAATTTAATTTTTATAATTTTTATTGTTTTAATGAATATTTCTTATGGATTTAGTAATGATATGATTGATAATTATGGACATTTAGGGGGATTAATTTGGGGGTTCTTTTTGATATTTTTGTTAATAAAACCAAAAGAAGAAAATGATGGTTTAAGTTGTGGGAATAAAGTATGGAAAATAATTGCGATGTGTGCTGTTATAGGTTTAACTATTTGTGAAATTGTTATCTTTTGGGTTTTTATTAAACCTAAATAAAATAAAAATATATTAATAATAAATTTAAATAATAAATAATATCATATTTATTTTAATATTTATGATATAAAAAAATATAAATTTTTTAATAGAAATTAAAATATTAATAAAATAAATTGAAAATCAAAAAAATTTTAATTTATATTAGTTTTATATTAATAAATTATAAATTAATACTCATACAATATTATTATTTTTTTTCATAATTTCTTTCAACTGATATTTCAATAATTTGAGGTTGTCTTCCTTTTTTTATGCTTTTATTTTCTCCAAAAATACTATGATTATCATCTTCATTCACACTTAATATTGAATAACTTTTTATAGTCTTTTTATATTTAATAATAAATAAAACTAAAATAAAAATTAAAAATCCGTAAAAAATAATAAAACAAATCACAATCTTAAAAATAGTATTATCATAATCATGTAATATAGTACAATATTCAGTCATTAAATTATTTTCAACAAAATAACCATTTTGCTTATAATTATTAATATTTTGAAAATTAATATTATAAATATTTAATAAAGAAGCATCATTTTCATTGATAATAATTTCATTATTAACATAACCAATATAATTTCCTAAAAATTGAGAAGTATTATAAATAACACAATGATTATTTTCAAAATAACTAACATTTCTTTCCCAATTTCTGCATTGAAACTCTATTTTTTCAATTTCTTCACTTAAACAAATAGGACATCCTCCTCGTCCTTCCCATTCAAAATAATAAACACATTCTGATTTTTTTATAAATTTTGGACTTTTTATATTTTCTTTATTATTGTAATTATTTTTACACTTTAAAAATAAATATGTTTCATAATTTTTTGAATTATCTTCAATACACTTATCACCATTATTGTAATGAATTATTACTCCTCTATTATTATTATTTTTTAATAATTTTATATTATTAATTTCTGAACCTAAACTAATTAAATATTTTTCATTTTTTATAAAATCTTTTTCTTTTGTTGTATTGTTTAGAATTTTTAATAAAAAAACAAAACTTTTTTTGTATTTATTTGAAATTTCATAATGTCTATAGATATAATCTGAATTTTTAAATTGAGTACTTTTATGATAAGATAAAAAATATAAATCATTATTAACATTTATAGGTCCAAACAAAGTATTATAACATAATTGTTTATAACTACATAAAATATTTTGAATTTCATCATATTGTTTGATATAAAATTTCAAATTTTCTTTACTATGATAATAAACATCATAAGGAATACATTCAGTATTTTTTTCATTTGCAGTTGTAAAGGTAGGACAGGTATGACATTTTTCTTCATTGCCTTTTGATGCTTTAACATCATTTTTTAAACACTTTATACATTCTTTTTTTTTGTCATTAAATTCATATCCAGGTTCACATTCTTTACACATATATTCGTTGTTTTCTTTTTTAACCCTTAAATTTTCTGGACAAATGTTACATTGATATCCTGAACCTTCGATTGTATTTGTTATTTGAATAGAATTTAAAACGATATTATTTGAATTTATTGAAATGTTATGTTCTCCTTTTTCCAAAAAATATGAATTTGAGTTTTTTGTTAATTCAATACTTATACTATTGTCTATTTTTAATAAAATATAATACATTTCTTTTTCTGCTATTAAATTAAAATCTACTGTTATTAATCCTTCATCTTCTAATTCAATAGTCTTATTAAAATTTGAATAATTTTCTATTTCAAAATAAGAAACTTTTTTTATTATTCCATCACATATTTTACATTCATTTGAATTTATATCATCTGTGAAAGTATTATTAGCACAAGAAACACATTCTTTTTCATTTTCATTTAAAATTTTAAAATATTTTCCAATTGGACATTCTTCACATTCAATGAATTCTTCAAAATTTTTTAATTTTAAATCTTTTTCAATGCATTTTAAATTTATTAATTTATTATTTATTTTTTGTTTATTATTTATGCATTTTTTTTCTTTTATTTTTATATAATCTTTTTCAATACAATTAGGATAATCAATACAAGTTTCTCCATATTTTGAATATTTTCCAATTGGACATTCTTTACACGAATCATTTTCAAAATATTTTCCTTCTTCACATTTTTGGCAAAATTCACTTCCAGAATCTAATGTAAAATAACCATTGTCACATGGGGTACAAATATTATTATTTATTTTTATATCTTTAATTTCTATTTTTGATATCTCTAATGACATATTTTCTGATATTTTATCACTTACTGTTTTGGAATATTTAAATAATATAGTATGATTACCCTTTTCTAATTCTATAGATATTTCTTGGTATTCGTTCACACTTTTTAAATCGTTGTCTATTAAATAAATTGAATAATCCAAATAAACGATTAAAACTCCATTTTTATTCAAATTTTCTCGTATAATTGTTCCTTTTTTATATTTAAATTTTAATTCAGTTTTTTTGAACAATTCAAAATTTTTTGATAATTGCGCAATATAAAAAACAGGCTCATTGTAATTATAAGGGTTTCCGCTTATAATATTTTTTAAGTTATTGCTATGAAAATTTGAGCAATATTGATTTGGAGATGAATAATTTTTTATGAAACATTCATTTTTAAATTCTTTTATATTTTTTTTTGTCCATTCATTTAATTCACCATCAATTCTGAAATTATTTGTTGAAAAAGAATTTTTGTTACATTTTAAACATATTAATTTTTTATTTGCAATATCATAAGATGTAAATTCACCTGAATTACATGCGATGCAATCAATATTTATTATTGAATTCGGAATATTTAATGATGATGAATCACAATTGATTGGTTTTGTAAATAATACATTTTGTTTTAAATTTTTATCACATTTTGTTACAAATGGTTTAATATCTGATTCGCTACAAATTGGTAAATTATTTTCTAATGATTCGTTTTGGTTTTTAATAAAAGAAAAAAATAAAAGGAAAATTAAAAAAAAATTATATTTTTTTTTCATTTATAAAATAATAAATTTTCTATTTAAAAATTTATAAATTTATTTTCTATAATAAATAAAAATTTAAATTTTAATATTTATAAATTTAATTTTTATTTTTTAATTTCATAATTTTCTAAAAATATTTTTTTCTTTTTTATTTCTCTTTTTGTATTTTTTTTCAATTCACTTTCTCTTTCTTCTTTTTCTAATTTTTCTTTAGCAATTTTTAAATCATCAAAACTTTGTTTTAACATTTCATCTAAATTTCCAAAATCCATATCTTCAACAACAATTTTATCATCATCATCTTTTTTATTATTTAAATAATTACTTTGAATTAAATTAATTTTTTCATTTATTTTATCAATTCCTTCTTTGATTTTTTCTTCTTTACTATTTTCACTTTCTTCTTCTTCATCATTATTACTTTCTTCTTCAGATAAAGAATCATCTAAAGAATTTTTTCTATTTATAATTTTATATTGAGTTGCTAATTGATTAAAATCAGTAGATTTAATTCCTCTAATTCCCGCTGTTTGAGGTCTTTTATCAAATTTGAATTCTTTTTTGAATTTAAAATTAGACATAGAAATATTTAAAGGATTATCAATTTTGAATGAATTTAAATTATTCGCATTCATAGTTTTTTCTAAAAGATCCATGTATTCTTTTTTCCAAATATCACATTGTTCTTTTAGTTTAATTAATTCACTTTTATAATTATTATTATTATTTGTAATTGAATTATTACGTGCATTAGATTGAATATTTTTTTCCATTTTATATTGAGCTATTAAACCTTCATTTGCTTCATTTATTTTTTTTATATTTTCTAATTCTAATTTGAGATCATCAATTTCGTTTTTTTGTTTTTCTATAATTTCACGTAAATATTTATTTTCTTTTAATAATTCTGAATATTCTCGATTTGATTTATTAATATTAGGTAATTTTTTATTATTTTGAATAGGAGTTAATTTAATATCAGAATTTTTATTTTGAAACCCAGTCGTATTAGTCATTTTATGTTGGTCATTATATGAAACATAGCCAATTTTTGATAAAATTGTATTACCAACTCGATATTGATTATTAATTTCTCCAAAATTATTTTGAGTTTTGTAATTATTATTGTCAATATTATTTAAATTATTATAGTTTGGTTTATAATTTTGAAATAAATTTATTTTATAATATTTTTCTTTATTTTCAAATATAAATCTTCTTGCTAAATCTCTATCAACATCTTGAATTGTTTCGTTATCTAATTTTATGATATATTGAAAAATAAATATAAAAAATTTTTTATATGCAAAAATTTCATTTAAAAATGGATTAAAATTTATTGTTAATTCTTCAATATTTTTTAATTTATTTATTACATCTAATGTCATGTTATAATTTTCTATATTATTATGTGATAATTTTAATATTTTAATATTTTTGTTTTTTTCTAAATTCAAAATCGCAGTTATTTGATTATTTTCTGCGTTTAAATTTTCTAAATTCATTAAAAATTCACAAAACGATAAAGAAATTATTTTGTTATTTGAAATGTTTATTTCTTTTAAATTTATAAGAAATTTTAAATCACTTATATTTTTTATATAATTATTACTTAAATTTATTTTAATTACAGAAGTTAAATTATTAAAATTTATTTTTTTATTATGAACAAACCAAATTAAATTTTTATTTTGTAAATTAATTTCTTTCAAATCTGAATATTTTTTATTTTTATTATTATTATTTTGAAATAATAAATCTTCAGTAATTTCTTGAATAAATTTTTTATTATTATTATTAGAATGAGTTTTAATATGAATATTTAAATTTTTTTCGTTTTCAAAATTTTTATTACAAATTTTGCAAAAAAAATTTGAATTTTCCATTTAATAAATTATTATAATTTTAAATTATTTAATTATATTAAATTTAGATAAATATTTAATTTAATTCATTTGTTCTTCAACAGTAGAAATTAAATTTAAATAATTAGTTCCTTTGGAACTAATATATTTTAATCTTTTTCTTAATCTTGTGAAATAATAAGCTAAAAAAAACAAAATAACTAATAATACAACAATAAAAAAAATCATCCATGAATTCACTTTATTTTTCTTTTTAATAACAATTTCATCAGAATGAATATTTTCTTCAGGAAATAATTTTTCGTAATAATCATCACCATAATCCTCGTAATCATAACCATATTGATCTAGTCCTTTTTCATAAATACTTTCTCCGGTAAATGAATCAAAACTTTTTAATAATTTTTCAATAACATATTCATATTTATTTTTAGCTACATAATCAGATAAACTTTCTAATGTATAATTTTTTACATCTGCTTCAAAATCTTTTCTTAATGAACTACCAACTTTAAAATTAATTTCGTAATCTTCCGTTGAATATAATGCAAATATTGTTTTTTCTTCATTTGTTGGAAATGTTAATGAAAATGTTAAATAAATACCATCTAAAAAATTATTAAATTCTTCTCTTGTTGCTTTTTTATCATTATCATTTATTTTATTTACTACAAAAAAAAACACAGAAATTCCTTTGTATGTTTTCATTGTTGATATGAAATTCATAAAATTTGTTTTGTTTTGAATTTTTATAAGATTATTTGGGTCATAAAAAGTATAATTAAATTTTGATTTATCTTCAATTGAATCTTCAATATTTTTCATTAAACTTTCTTTAGTCCATCCACAATAACAATTACAAAATAAAATTATAATTAAAAATAAAAAACAAAAAAATTTTTTGTTATACATTTTTTTAATTATTAATTCTTATATAAATTATATAATATTATTTATATATATTTAATTTAAGAGATTAATTATTAATAATTATTAAAAAATAAAATCATCATTGAAAATATTATTATCATTATGATCTGAATTTTGATTTAAACTATTTATTTCTACATTGTTTAACTTTTTATTATAAGATTCTTCATCAAATTCTAAATTTTTTTGTTTTATTTCTTGAGTTATATTATTATTGCCATTATTGTTTTCAATATTATTATTATTATCTTCAGGATAATAATTTTTTAATATAAATTCATAAAATTGAATATTATAATTTAAAATTTCTTCTTCTTTTTTTAAATTTGAAAATTGTTTAGAATATTCATCTTTTAATTTTTCAATTTCAAAATTTTCAATTTTGATATTTTTTTCAATTTCTGAAATTTCTTTTAAGTTTTTTAAATCCATAATAAAATTATATAAAAAAAAATATAAAAAAAATTATGAAATCAAATTCAAATTATTCAATTAGATTTTCAATTAATTCATACAAATCGATGAATTCAATAAAATCATTCAAATCCGAAAACACAAAAACAAAAAAAAAACTAAACACGATGAATAGCTTCGGTTCATTTTCAACATATGATAACATAACAAATTTGAATAAAATAAATTCCTCAAAAAATTTAATGAAAAAACCTTTGAATTTAAAGAAAAAAAGTTATTTCAAATTAAATACGAATGAATATAATTTTTTGGATGAATTAAAAAAAAAAATTAAATGTCAACAATTAATAAACACAATAGTTTATAACGATCAAATTAAACATATTACTAAAAAAGAAACTTACGATGAACCTAAAAAATATTCAATTGGAGATTTTTTCAGAAAACCAATAAACAAAAGTAGAAATATCATTAATCAAATTATTTATGATAAAACGGATGTTTATAATTCTTTTAATAGCAATGACAGTGAAAAAAAATTATTTTATAAAACTTTATCACCTCCTATTCAAAATAAAAAAATCAAAAATGTTATTAATGTTCTAATCAAAAATAAAAACCAAATTTTAAAAGAAGGCCACAAAATTGAAAATGAAATTAAAACACAGAAATATGAAAAAAATTTCAATTCGGGTAAAATAAAAAATAAAAGTTCTTTTCATAAAAGAAATTATTCTGATTTAATAAATAAAAATAAAAAAGAAACTATTGATTTTTTTGAATTAATGAAAAAAAATTCAAATAATGTTAAAAAATTTATCGAACCTAAAGATTATCATTACGTTGATAGTTTACTTAATAGAGTAATTCATGAAGATGTAATTTTAAATAAAAATTTTGTTGAAAATAATACTTTATTTGATATTAAAACACTTTCATTAAAAAAACATGTCGAATTTAAAAAAATTGCTTTTCAAAATTTAAATCTAAAAGAAAAATTAAAATTAGAAAATTTCGGAGAATATAAATTCAAAAATGAAAAACAAAAATTAGATCATAAAATAGCTAAATTAATTGATACTTGGAATAATTTTAAAGGTTTAAAATCTGAATTATTAAAACATAAAATTTTAAGACAATATAAACCTTTAATCCCTCGATCACCTTTTACGAAACAAAATCAAATTATTAAAGCATATAATGAAAAATAAAAATATTTTTTTTATAAATTTTTTTCTAATGTGTATTTTATATTTATATAATATATAAAAATTTTATTTATATATAAAATATTATATTTATATATTTTATTAGTTTTAATTATTTAATCTTCTCTATTAAATGCTATTGTCATTACGGCAAACATTAAATAAATTATCAAAATAAAAAAAAAGGTTATAAATCCATAAAAAAAATATATATTTTTATATCCCACACATTTCGATGTCCAAGGACAATGATGATCATTTCCCATTACACATATATTACAATCATAACAATGTTCTGTTTCTTTATCCAAATCCATAATTAATTTACAATTCCCACAAATTCTATAATTTTTTAAATCATTTTTTTCCATGTCAAAATTCTCTAAAAAATATTTTTTTTCTGGTGTTCCTGGGTTTAAAATACTAGTTAATAAATATAAAAATAACTCAATTATATATATAATAAAACCTATATACCAAATATATTTATGTAATAAATTTCTTAACCCATAAAAATATAAAATACATATTGAATTCAAAAATATTAATAAACACAAACAAAATGGCCCTATAAAATATTAATATTTAATTTTATATTTAATTTTAATAATATGTTTTACAATGTGGTCCAATTACAATTAAAGGATAATCATTTTTATCATAAAAAAACATCCAACAATTTCCTTTTCTGTTCACATTTTTATTTGAAGGGATTTCTAATGATTTTTCTTTTTTAATATTATTATCATTAATTGTATTTAAATCACTTATATCTGGTTCAAATGGAATAATATTTGTTAGATCATTTTGTTTATTTTCTTTATTTATTTTTGAAATATTATTTTTATTTAAAGAACTATCTTCTTTTGAAAGATTAATATATTCTTCATTATTAAAAATTTCAGACATAAAAAATTATAAAAAAAATATATAATTAAATAATTAAAAAAAATTATAAAAATTATAATATTAACGTGTTCTTTTAAAATTAATTAATTAATTTAATTATAGAATAATTAATTTAACATTTATAACCTTAAATAATAAATCAAATTATTTAAAAATCAAAATGACAAACATAAAATTTTTAAATTTAGTCAAACCTGTAATGTTTATGGTCCCCGAAATTAAACCACCAATGAAAAAAGTTCAAAAAAGAGATAGATTTATATGGACTGTTATAGCCCTTTTTATATATTTAGTTTGTTGCCAAATTCCATTATATGGTATATATCAGAGTTCTAATAGTGATCCATTATATTGGTTAAGAGTTATAATGGCATCAAATAGAGGAACTTTAATGGAATTAGGTATTTCACCTATTGTTACATCTGGAATGATTATGCAATTATTAGCTGGTTCAAAAATTATAGATGTAGATAAAAAACAAAAAGAAGATAAAGAACTTTTTGATGGAGCTACAAAATTATTTGGATTTGTTATAACATTAGGTGAAGCAGTTGCATATGTTGTAAGTGGTATGTATGGAGATTTAAGCAGTTTAGGAGCTATAAATGCATATTTAATTATTATTCAATTATGTGTTGCTGGTGTTATAGTTTTATTATTAGATGAAACATTATCTAAAGGATATGGAATAGGGAGTGGTATATCATTGTTTATAGCTGTTAATATATGTGAAACTATTGTTTGGAAAGCTTTAAGTCCTTTCACTATTCAAACTGAAACTGGAACTACTGAATATGAAGGTGCTATTATTTCAACAGTTCATCAATTATTAACAAAACCTAATAAAGTTGCTGCTTTACAACATAGTTTTTACAGAGCAACAGGTGCTAATTTATTTAATTTAATAACAACTGTTTTGGTATTTTTAGTTGTTATTTATTTCCAAGGATTTAAATATGAAATAAGAATAACTCAAAAAAATAATCCTGGAGTATATCAAACTTATCCAATTAAATTATTTTACTCAAGTAATATGCCTATTATATTACAAAGTGCTTTAGTATCTAATTTATATTTCTTCAGTCAAATATTATATAAGAGATATAAAAATAATTTTATAATAAGATTTTTAGGAAGATGGCAAGATGTAGAACAAGGAGGTCATAGTGTTCCAATCGGGGGTTTAGTATATTATATATCACCTCCAAATTCAATTTTAGATATTGCCAGAGATCCATTTCATACAATTTTTTATATTGCATTTATATTAATTTCATGTGCATTATTTAGTAAAACATGGATAGAAGTTTCAGGGAGTGGAGTAGGAGATGTTGCAAAAAATTTAAGAGATCAAGGATATACCATTGCAGGTTTCAGAGAAGAAAATATCAAAACAATATTTAAAAGATATATACCTATTGCTGCTACTTTTGGAGGAATGTGTATTGGAGCTTTAACGATATTTGCTGATTTTGTAGGAGCAATTGGTTCAGGAACAGGTATTTTATTAGCTGTGACCATCATATATTCTTATTATGAAGAATTATATAAAAAAGAATAAAATAAAATAAAAATATATATTAATATATATATTATATAATTTAAATAAATATTTTATTTAATAAAATAATATTAATGTGACTTAATTAAAAGTAATATTTATAATATATTAATTTAAATGACAAATAATTGGGGATTGGGGACTGGGGATTGGGGATTGGGCCCAATCCCCAATCCCCAATCCCCAATCCCCAT
>Ga0247608_10006613_pt1 | contig 12126 bp, 10 predicted proteins | sample 176DNAGHGlowgp2_FD_193490 | JGI IMG/M metagenome (GOLD analysis project Ga0247608, IMG submission 193490) | Sheep rumen microbial communities from Palmerston North, Manawatu-Wanganui, New Zealand - 1766 DNA GHGlow gp2 | ecosystem: Host-associated > Mammals > Digestive system > Stomach > Rumen ... | reverse complement strand
CAAACCTGATCGGGGTAATGCCCGCGTAGGAATCCGTTATCTTCCCATTTCCCCTTATTGTATCACCGTACATTAAGGTTTTTTTATGTCCAAATTCTCCCTGAATGCCCTTCTGGCCGCCCTCACGCTGGCCGGAGGCTCCTTGTGCGCAGCTGCGCAGGACCTCGATTCGCTCGCGGTCGAACAGCTGCAGGATGTGGTCGTGAGCGCCGTGCGCGCTTCCAAGAACGCCCCGTATGCCGTGGCCAACATTTCCCGCCGCGAGCTGCAGGACTTCTCCGTGACCGGTATCGAACTCCCGATGCTCTTCGCCCGCACGCCGGGCATCCTCGCCTGGAGCGAGAACGGCGTGGGTACCGGCACCTCGTATATGCGCATCCGCGGCGCCGGCGGCTCCCGCATCAACGTAACCCTGGACGGCGTGCCGCTCAACTCCCCGGAGGACCAGACGGTCTTCTGGGCCAACATGAACTCCTACGGCGCCCTGATGGGCAGCGTGCAGATCCAGCGCGGCGTGGGCGCTTCGACCAACGGCGACGGCGCCTTCGGCGGTACCATCGCCCTCGGCACCAGGGCCCCCTCGCTGGTCCCGACGGCCGAAATCAGCGCTTCCTACGGCTCCTGGAACACCCTCAACTGGGGCGGCAGCGTCTCCACGGGGCTGCTCTGGAACCACCTCATCCTCGAAGGCGCCTATCACCAGACCACGACTGACGGCTACCTGCACGGGACCGACGGCCGCTCGGGCTCGTACTATGGCGGCCTGACCTGGCTGGGACGCAGCTGGAAACTCTCCTACAAGCTCCTCGGCAATTTCGAGAACACCGGCCAGGCCTGGAACGGCGTGACGGCCGGCAACAACGACCTCTCCATCATGGACGGGACCTACGGGGAGAAGACCGGCATCCTGACCTACCGGGATATGTGGGAGGCCGGCCTGGGACAGTACAACTCCCTCTACGAGCTGATGTCCATCGACGGCACGAATTATACGGTGGACCGCTACCGGATGAACGACGGCACGCTCTGGCCCCGCACCACCGACAACTTCTGGCAGACCCACCACATCCTGAACTTCGTCTGGGATATCAATGACTGGTGGAAACTGTCCGTCTCGCCGCACTACACCCGCGGCTACGGCTATTACGACGAGTTCCGCTATCAGAACAAACTGATCAAATACGGCATTCCCTATTTCACGGACGCGTCCGGCAACAAGGTCAAGTACAGCGACTTCGTGCGCCAGAAGGGCCTGAGCCAGGATACGTACGGCATCGTGGCGAACGTCAGCTACCGGAAGGGCGCCTGGGACGTCGTCGGCGGCCTGTCCGTGCAGCAGTTCAAGGGCAACCATTTCGGTTACCTGACCTATGCCGGCGCTGCCCTGGAGGAGCTGATGCGCCTGAATACGCCCATCTTCGACGAGCAGGGCGGGCTCCGCTACCGCTACTATGACTCCGACGCCTCCAAACTGGACGCCAGCGCCTTCGTGAAGGCCTCCTACGCGCTGTCCGATGCCTGGAGCGTTTTCGGCGACCTGCAGTTCCGCCACGTCGGTTACCGGACGGACGGCTATAACGACAAGTACATCGACAACGGCGACGGCACTTCGAGCAAGCACATGCTCGACATCGATGTCAAGTACAACTTCTTCAATCCCAAGGCCGGCGTCAACTTCAGCCGCGACGGCCACCGCGCCTTCGCGTCCTTCGCGATGAGCCACCGCGAGCCGGAGCGCAACAACTTCACGGACAACGGGAAATATCCCGCCCCGCGCGCCGAGCGCCTGCTCGACTGGGAGGCGGGGTACCAGTATGACGGACGGGGCTGGCGCGCCGGTGCAACCCTCTATTACATGCGCTACAAGGACCAGCTGGTCCAGACCGGCGAGGCGAGCGACATCGGCGAGCCGCTGACCACCAACATCCCCGACTCCTACCGCCTGGGCGCCGAACTGACTGCGGGCTGGGACATCACCCGCTGGCTCACCGTCGAGGGCAACGCCGCCCTGAGCCGCAACCGCCTGCTGGACTTCGACGAAGTCATCGAAGACTGGGACGACTGGAAGGACAACCCTGACTACGCCCTGTACCACTGTGACGGCAACGGCGACGAGGCCCGCAGCTTCCATCATAGCGACAAGTCCCTGGCGTTCTCGCCTTCGGCGATCCTGAACGGCTTCGTGAACGTGCATTTCGGCGATTTCCGCGCCGTCTGGCACACCGGCTACGTGAGCCGCATGTATCTGGACAACAGCGAGAACGAACTCCGTTCGCTGCCTGCCTATTCGCTCTCGGACTTCTCGCTCGGCTACACCTTCCGGCCGCGCAAGGTCCTGAAGGCGATCGACCTGGGCGTCGATTTCAACAACGTCTTCTCCGCCCGCGTGGCGCAGAGCGGCTGGGTGTACAGCGCCGTCTGCGAGAGCTACGGCCATACCCCCGAGAACCGCTACTACCAGCTCGGTTTCGTGCCGGTGGCTCCGCTCACCGTGCTGGGACACATCACCTTACGCTTCTGATCCATGACTGCGCTCCGTTTTCTGGACATTCTCGGATTTGTCGTCGGGCTGGTCTATCTGGTGCTTGAGTACAAGGCGAGCATCTGGCTCTGGCTGGCAAGCATCGTGATGCCGGCCATCGATATGGTGTTGTATTTCAAGGCCGGCCTGTACGCCGATTTCGGTATGGCCATTTACTACTGCCTGGCGGCGGTATATGGCTATGTTTCCTGGAAATGGTTCAAGCGTGCTTCCGGCCAGGCGGAACAGCCCGGCGGGCGTCCCGTGACGCGCTTCAGGCGCGCGCACATCCTCCCTGCGCTCGCCGCGCTGTTCCTGCTCTGGTTCGGAATCTGGTGGGTGCTCACGCACTGGACCGATTCCACCGTCCCGGTGGCGGATGCCTTCACGACCGCACTCAGCATCGTAGCCCTCTGGGCCCTGGCGCAGAAGTATGCCGAGCAGTGGCTTCTCTGGCTGGTGGTGGACGTCGTGTGCTGCATCCTGTACGTGCGCAAAGGCATCCCGTTCAAGGCCGCCATCTACGGCCTGTACACCGTCGTCGCGGTGTTCGGCTACCGGAAGTGGCTGAAGATGATCCAATGAGTCCTGCCATGCCGGCCGTCAGCATCATCGTCCCCGTTTACAATTGCGAGCTGTACCTTCGCGAATGCCTGGACAGCGCCCTGGCCCAGCGTTTCGCGGACCTGGAACTGATCCTGGTGGACGACGGAAGCCCGGACGGCAGCGGCCGGATCATCGACGGCTATGCCGCGCAGGACAGCCGGGTCCGGGTCATCCATCAGGAAAACGGCGGTCAGTCTTCCGCCCGGAACGCCGGGCTGAATGCCGCAAGCGGCCGGTATGTCTGTTTCCTGGACAGCGACGACGTGATGGATCCGTCCCTGCTGGAGACGGTGATTCCCGGAATGGACGCCGGCTATGAGATGGTGAAATTCGGCTTCCGGGGAGAAGAAGAGCCTTCACGGACAGAAAAGGAATGGATCCTGGACTCGGAAGAAGCCCGCTTCGCGTTCCTGGCCGGACCTTTCCGCCGGCGGGCGGTCCGCTGGGAAGTCTGGAACCGGGTGTACCGGCGCGACATCATCGAGAAGTGGCACCTGCGTTTCCCGGCAGACCGCCGGGCCTACCCGGAGGATATGTTCTTCAACCTTGCCTACATCGCCCACATATCCCGGATTCTCTGCATTCCGGACATCCTGTATACCTACCGGAAACGCGAAGGATCCGTCTCGACGGAAGTATTCAACTCGTCCCGGCAGCTGATGATCCTGTCCAGCAACCTGATGGTCGCCACGCTGGAAGAGCACTACCGATCCTGTTCCGACTGCAGCTACCTCTATGCGCATTTCCTGCCGCTCCATTACCTCCTGCACAAAGCCGCCATCCGGCGCCTGCGCAGATACCAGTGGCGTCTTTCCCTGCCCCTGGAAAAGACCCGGGAAGCCCTCCGGGACAATGTGCAGGACTACCCCCGCTTCATCAAAAGGATGACCGCCGCTTATCGGGAACCGGCCGTTACGGCCAGTTACCGGGAGGACAGGGGCCGCCTGCTGCAACTCACGGACCGGCTCTATATGGGAGCGTTGCTCGATATCCCCGGGCCGGGCTGGAAGACAGCGGGGCGGAGAGCGCTGCTGGGCATCCTCCGCACCCTGGCCGGGCTGCGCCGCCGGCGCTGAGGCGGAACCCCTCCGGATACCGTTTTTTTTGCTATTTTTGTATGCTATGGAGACATCGGGCATACAACTGTCGCAAATGACCCTGCGGGAAAAGGTCGGACAACTCTTCGTGGTCCGGCCGGAATCGCTGGAACCCGCCATCCGCTATGCGGAGGATACGGAACTCCCCCCCTACCGCCTGCAGGCGGTCAGCGATGGGATGCGCCGCCGGGCGGCGGACTATCCGGTAGGCGGCGTACTGCTGTTCGGGCATAACATCCTGGACGAAGAGCAGTTGCACACATTTACCCGGGATCTTCGCGCCCTGCCGGGGGCTCCCCTGCTGTGCATCGACGAAGAAGGGGGCCGCGTGTCCCGCATTGCGGGCAATCCGGCCTTCGATGTCCCCGTGTACGAGAACATGGCCGCGGTGGGCGCATCCGGTGATCCCCGGCGTGCCTTCGAGGCAGGCAGCAGCATCGGCGCCTACCTGCACCGCTACGGGCTCGAAATCGACTTCGCCCCCGTCGCCGACGTCAATACCAATCCGCAGAACATCGTGATCGGGCCCCGCGCCTTCAGCGACGACCCCGCCGTGGCGGCCCCGATGGTCGCCGCGTTCGTCCGCGGGCTCGCCGAGGCCGGAGTTACCGGCTGCCTGAAACATTTTCCCGGGCACGGCGACACCCGCACCGACACCCATTTCGGATTTGCGGCCACGTCCAAGGACTGGGCGCAGATGCTTGACTGCGAGATGCCCAGCTTCCGGGCAGGCATCGCTGCCGGCGTCCCGCTCGTGATGGCCGCCCACATCGCCGCACCCGCCGTGACGGGAAACGACCTCCCCGCTACGATGTCGCCCGTCCTGCTGCAGGACAAGCTCCGCGGCGAACTCGGATTCGACGGGCTCGTGGTCACCGACGCGCTGGAGATGCACGCCGTTTCCCGCCGTTTCGGCAACGCCGAGGCGGCCGTGCGCGCCCTGCTTGCCGGGGCCGACATCCTGCTGTGCCCGCAGAACCTGCAGGAGGCGTTCGACGGCGTGGTCCGCGCCGTGGAGGACGGCAGCGTGTCCCGGGAGCGGCTGGAGCGCAGCGTAAGCCGCATCCTGGCCTTGAAACGGAAAATCCGCAAATAATTGTTATATTTGTGATTTGATGAATCTTAAAGGCAAAATTACCATCTGTTTGCTGCTCCTCGCGGCTGTACTCTCCGGCTCTTGCAACAAGGAGCCGGTCCTGACGCCGGGCGACGTCCCCGTTCCGACCGTCCGGATGGACGGTTATTATGCCGCCTTCGACGAGCAGGCCTCCACCTTCCTCGCGACCCTGCCCGCGGTGACCGATTTCTCGGCTATCCCCCTGCAGGTCTGCTCCGGTGCCGACCGGATCCTGATGGACGGGGAAGAGCTGCCCCGGGAGGGCATGACGCTGGACTTCCGGCAGCCCCGGACGATCCGCGTCATCTTCGGCAATACCTACCACGACTTCACCCTTTCCGCCCGGAACACGGGCCTGCCCGTCGTGCGGCTGAACACGCCCCGCCCGATAACCAGCAAGGAGGACTGGGTGGCCGGCGCCTCCCTGCGCATCGAGAACGCCGACGGCAGCCTGGACTACGAAGGCCCGACCAGCGTCCGCGGCCGCGGCAACTCCACCTGGAACTATCCCAAGAAACCCTACGCCATCAAACTGGACGAGAAAGCCGAGATCCTCGGCATGCCGTCCCACAAGCGCTGGGTCCTGCTGGCGAACTGGAAAGACCGCACTATCCTGCGCAACGACGCCGCCTTCTGGCTTTCCAAGCAATCCGGACTCGAGTACACCGTCCGCGGGCAGTTCGTCGAACTGGTCCTCAACGGAAAGCACGCAGGCAACTATTACCTCTGCGAGCAGATCAAGATCAACAAGAAACGGGTCAACGTGGAGGACGGCGGCTACCTGATCGAGATGGACACCTATTTCGACGAGGTCAACCGCTTCCTGTCCGAGGAGTTCCTTCTGCCCTGGATGGTCAAGGAGCCCGACGAGGACGCGCTCTCTCCGGAGGCTTTCGCCGCCCTGAAGGAATGGGTGCGGAAACTGGAAGCCCTGCTGAAGGACGAGGACCGCGTGCTCGCCCACGAATATGAGTCGTGGATCGACGTGGACAGTGCCATCGACTACCTGCTCGTGGAAGAGCTGACCGCGAACCACGACTTCTACAACACCTGGCCCACCAACATGCCGCCGGGGCCCCACAGCACCTATCTGTATCTCCAGCCGGACGGCAAACTTTTCACGGGTCCGGTCTGGGACTTCGACTACCACTCCTTCGTGCCGGACCGCACGCATTTCTGGGCCGGCGCGGACAAGACCATGTACTACCCCGCCCTGCTGAAGGATCCCAAGTTCCGCGAGCGGCTCGTGGAACGCTGGGAGATGCAGAAGGACAGGTTCCGTCAACTCCCTGCCTATATCGACGGGATGGCGGAATATCTCTCCCTCTCCCAGGCCGTCAACCAGGTGATGTGGCCGATCGACAACAAAGAGAACGGCGACGAGACCATGAGTTACAACGCCGCCGTGGAGCGCATGAAAAAGGCCTTCACGGACAAATGGGAGTGGATGGACGCCAATATCCGAAACCTGAAGTAACCCGCCTATGACCGAATACAAACTGGACGCCCACTGCGTGGCCATCCTGGAAGAATACAGGACGCAGTTGCCTCTCTTCCAGCAGCAGGAGAAACTGATCGTCGAACGGATCCGGCAGGTACTTGACGAAGTGGGCCTGCTGGTCGCCGGGCTCGAGTCGCGCGTGAAGGCGGAAGCGTCCCTCGCGGGGAAACTCGAGCTCAAAGGGGGCAAATACAAGAGCCTCGCCGACATCACGGACATCGTCGGCGTCCGCGTCATCACCTTCTACATCGATGACGTGGACAAGGTCGCGTCGGCCATCGAACGCCTGTTCGAAGTGGACTGGGACAATTCGGTGGACAAGCGGAAATCCGCCGACATCGACAGTTTCGGCTACCTCTCCCTGCACCTTATCTGCCAGATGCCCGACGCCCCCTACCGCTTCGAGATCCAGATGCGTACGGTGCTCCAGCACGCCTGGGCCAACATGAACCACGACACCGGCTACAAGTCCGGCGTGGAAATCCCGAAACGGTACGTGCGCAACATGAGCCGGCTCGCCGGCATGCTGGAACTTGTGGACGAGCAGTTCAGCCAGATCCGCTCGGAACTGACGGACTACCGCCGCCGGGTCCGCGCCCTGGTGGCGTCCGGAAACCTGGACGAGGTCCCGATCGACACCGACACTTTCCGGAGTTTCCTGGAGATGGAGCCCTTCTCCCAGCTGAACCGCCGCATCGCCGCCATCAACCAGGCCGAAATCCAGGAGGTTTCGCTGATGGGTTTCCTCAAGGTTTTCGAGGACCTGGGGTTCAAGACGCTGGGAGACATCAGCCGCCTCATTACCGACTACGGGGAATCCGCTTACCAGATCGCCTGCTACCAGATGGGCCTGACGGACCTGGACATCATTTCCTCCACCATCGGGCCGCAGAACCTGTGCTTCGCCTACATCCTCAAGAACGGCGGCGGCAAGCCCGGTATCAAACGGATGCTCGACACGCTGGGCGGCGAGAGCGAAAGCAACGCCGCGATGGCCGCCTTCGTCGCGGACCAGGCGAACGGAATGCCTTTTATGAACCAATGACACCCGTTTATGGCGAACAAACCCCTCGATACCGAACTGCTTGACCGCGCCATCGTCTTCGCCGTCAAGGCCCACGCCGGAACGGAACGGCGCGGGAAAGGTTTCCCCTACATCGTACATCCGATGGAGGCGATGGAAATCGTCGCCTCGATGACCGCCGACCAGGAACTGCTCGCCGCGGCCGCCCTGCACGACACGGTCGAAGATACCGGCGTGACGGTGGAACAGATACGCGCCGGATTCGGCGACCGCATCGCCGGCATCGTCGCCGCCGAGACCGACCGCCTGCAGGACGGCGAGGACGAGCGGAACAGCTGGCGCGCGCGAAAACTGGCCGGCATCGAGCGCCTCCGGGGCGCCTCGCGCGAGGTCAAGATCGTGGCCCTCGGCGACAAGCTTTCCAACATGCGGGCCATCGCCCGCGATTATGCCCTGATCGGCGACAAGCTCTGGGAGCTCTTCCACGCCCCCGACCCCGGCGACCACGCCTGGCGCTATCGGGCGCTGGCGGACGCCCTGCGGGAGCTCTCCGACACCTTCGCCTTCCGCGAGTTTGAATCTCTTGTCAACCAGGTTTTCGGTCCGAAAGATGTCTGAAGCGATCAGAATATCCCTGAAGGACTACGTCCTCTCCGGCGGCGGTTTCAACGGTGAGAGTTATTACCACCGCGACGACCCCGCTGTGATGCTGAAACTGTATTTCCCCGGGAAGGTCCGGCAGCCGCTGGACGAGATGAACCTCTCCCGCAAGGTCTATGAGATGGGTATCCCCACGCCGGAACCCGGCGAATACGTGGTCACGGAAGACGGCCGCTACGGCATCCGCTTCCGCCGCATCGAAGGCAAGGTGTCCTTCGCCCGAGCCACCGGAGACCATCCCGAACGCGCCGCGGAATATGCCGGCGAGTTCGCCCGGATGTGCCTGCTTCTGCACGGTACACACGTGGACGTCACGCAATTCGAATGCGTGAAGGACCGGTATCTGCGCCTGCTGGAGGAGAACCCATTCTTCACCCCGGCAGAGAAGGACCGCATCGGGCGCTTCATTTCGGACGCCCCCGACACCGACACCGCCGTCCACGGCGACCTCCAGTTCGGCAATGCCATCTTCGTCGGCGACAAGCGCTACTTCATCGACCTGGGCGACTTCTGCTACGGCTATTCCCTCTTCGACCTGGGTATGCTGTATCTCTCCTGCAAGCTCAGTTCCGAGGAGTTTACCCTGGACGTCTTCCATATGGACAACGCAACCGCCTCGCGTTTCTGGGACGCCTTCGTCCCCGTGTACTTCGGGAGCGACCGGCCCCTGAAGGATGTCGAGGAGGAGATCCGCCCCTACGCCGGGCTCAAAACCCTGATCATAGAACGTGACGCCGGCATGCCGAAACCGGAATTCCGCGCCGCCCTCAAATCCATCCTATGAAACAGAAAGTAAAGAAAGACGACAGTTTCATCCGACGGTCCCGATGGACCGGCCTGATGCTGGTCCTCGTGGCCGCCGTCACGCTGGAGGCCACCTCGCTCATCCAGTTCTTCTTCTCCCAGAATGCCATCCGGCAGGAAGCCGCCCTGCGGGCGGAGAGCGAATTGGAATCCACGCGGCTGGAAATCCTGAACGTGATCGACCAGGCGGAGTCCGCCGTACGCAACAATATCTGGATCGCCCGCTGGTGCCTGAATTTCCAGGACAGCCTCTCCCTGGTCACGAGCCGGCTCGTATCGGACAATCCCGTCGTGATGGGGTCCACCATCGCACTGGTGCCCGGACGCTACCGCCGTCATCCGCTCTACGCCCCCTATTCCTACCAGGAACCCGGCCGGGACTCCGTGCTGACCAAGTCGCTGGCTACGCCGGAATACGACTACCCTTCCCAGGAATGGTTTACCAAACCGATCGAACTCGAAGATGGCTACTGGTCTGAACCTTATGTCGATGAAGGCGGCGGAGACGTCCTGATGACCACCTTCTCGATGCCCATCCGGGATGAGCACGGCGTGATTTCCGCCATAATGACCGCGGATATCTCACTGGACTGGCTGACGGACCTGGTCGGCAACATCAAGGTCTATCCCAAAGCGTTCAGCATCCTCGCCAGCCGCAGCGGCAAGCTGATGGTCTGCCCCGCTGAATCGCTCATCATGCACCGGACGGTCCAGGAAGCCGCCGACGACCTGGAAGACACCGCCGCCGCCCACAGGATCTCCCGCGCGATGCTGGGCGGCGAGACCGGCTCGGAGGACATCGTCTACCAGGGCAAGGTCCAGCACGTCTTTTACTCCCAGGTGGAACGGACGGGCTGGTCGATGTCCATCGTCATCCCGGATTCCGACATCAACGGCCACCTGCGCCGGGTCGGAGGCGTCGTTTCGCTGCTGCAGCTGCTAGGCCTCCTGATGCTGGCGCTCATCTTGCTGTCCTACGCCAGGAACCAGAGAAAGAACCGGGAACTGACCGAGAAGAAAAACAAGATAGAGAGCGAACTGCATATCGCCCGCGGCATCCAGATGGCGATGCTGCCGAAAATCTTCCCGCCCTTCCCCGAGCGGAAGGACCTGGACCTGTTCGCATCCATCGTCCCGGCGAAGGAAGTCGGCGGCGACCTGTACGACTTCTTTATCCGCGACGAGAAACTCTTCTTCTGCATCGCCGACGTGTCCGGCAAAGGTGTTCCCGCCTCGCTGGTGATGGCCGTCACGCGCAGCCTCTTCCGCACGATAGCCACCCACCAGGACAGCCCGAAACAGATCATTCAGATGATGAACGACGCAATAGCGGACAACAACGAGAGCAATATGTTCGTCACCCTGTTCTGCGGCACCCTCGACCTGAAAGACGGACATTTGGTCTTCTGCAACGCAGGGCACAATGCGCCTGAAATCATCTCCGACGGCGTCCGTCCGCTGGACGTGCTGCCCAACCTGCCCGTGGGCGTGCTGACCGGCATGGATTTCAAGGAGCAGGAGACCGTCCTGCACAAAGGAGACACCATCTTCCTCTATACCGACGGGCTTTCCGAAGCGGAGAACCAGGCCCAGGAACTCTTCGGCGAGCAACGGCTGGAAGCGACCCTGCAGCCGGGTCTCGCCGCCGTGGACCAGCTCCGGACCATGCACCGGGCCGTGCACACCTTCGTGGGCGAAGCGGAGCAGAGCGACGACCTGACGATGCTGTGCATCCGCTTCCTCGGCGGGAACGCGGAGACTGCGGAAAAGGAACGCAGCATCGTCCTGCGCAACGACATCGGGCAGATTTCCCGCCTGGCGGACTTCGTCGGCAGCCTCGCCCGCGAGGAGCAGCTGAGCGAGCCGCTGACGGTCAGCCTGAACCTCGCCCTGGAAGAGGCGGTCACCAACGTGATCATGTATGCCTATCCCCAGGGGCAGGAAGGCCAGGTGGACCTGCAGGCGGTGCGCCGGCCGGACGCCCTGGAATTCACCCTCACCGACAGCGGCAAGCCCTTCGACCCCACGGCGGCCCCCGAGGCCGACACCTCCCTGGGCGTGCAGGAACGTCCCATCGGCGGACTCGGGATCTTCCTCGTCCGCAAGATCATGGATACGGTCGCCTACCGGCGCACAAACGGCAAGAACATCCTTACAATGATAAAACACATCTGCTAAAATGGAAGTCATAATCACCACGCAAGATTCCGTCACGACGGCCCGCCTGATCGGCCGTCTGGACACCCCGGCGGCCCAGGAGGTATCCCAGGCCGTCGAACCCCTCATGGCCGCAGCGGACGGGACCATCGTCCTGGACTGCCGCGAGATGACCTACATCTCCAGTTCGGGCCTGCGGATCTTCCTGACGCTGAAGAAAGCCGCCGCATCCAAGGGCGGCAAGGTCATCGTCAAGGGCATCAGTGACAACATCCGCCAGGTTTTCATGATGACCGGTTTCCTGAACCTGTTCGAAATCGAAGACTGAAACCGTGGGACGGGGCGCCTTCCGGGCCATCCTCTTCACGACGGTCCTGCTGTGCTGCGCGCAGAACATAGGAGCGCAGGGGCGCAGGAACGTGCTGTCGGGCTATGTGCTCGACGCCGCCAGCGGAGAGCCGCTCGTACAGGCCGTCGTCTATCTGGAGGACCGGAAGACCTCCGCCGTAGCGGACCAGACCGGATTCTACTCCCTCAGCGTCCCCGCCGGCACGCATACCGTCCGCTGCTCGTACTTCGGCTACAAGGACGGCGAGGCGGAGTGCGACCTGAGCCGCTCCGTCAAGCTGGACTTCCTCC
>Ga0247608_10006611_pt1 | contig 12127 bp, 17 predicted proteins | sample 176DNAGHGlowgp2_FD_193490 | JGI IMG/M metagenome (GOLD analysis project Ga0247608, IMG submission 193490) | Sheep rumen microbial communities from Palmerston North, Manawatu-Wanganui, New Zealand - 1766 DNA GHGlow gp2 | ecosystem: Host-associated > Mammals > Digestive system > Stomach > Rumen ... | reverse complement strand
AACTGAATAAGTTACGGGGATTTATTTTTTATTTAGCATTGTGTGATTTTAGGCGCACTTTCGTTGTATCTTTGCACTGTTGATCAACAAAGTATATTTTATGTTTAACTTTTAAAATTTTATCAAAATGGCAGACGAAAAAACTTATGTATTTGACGGTGCATCTAGCAACAATATTCCACTTGCTTATGCTCTTAATAATAATGGTTGGAACAACGGTGGATTTGGCCTCGGTGGATGAGGCGGTGGAATCGTTGGTTTCTTACTTGGTTTAGCCTTTGGTGGCGGCTGAGGTGGCTTTGGTGGCTTCGGTGGAAACGGATTTGGTGGAGTTGGTAATATGGTTAATTCTGATAGCAACCGTGACGTTGTTCTTCAGGCAATTAACGGTACTGATGCTGATGTACGTCAGTTAGCTACTACTTTAGGTATGAATTACGAAACTATCAGTCAAGGTATTACAGATGCTCGTTTAGCACTTGCTAACGTTGGTTCTCAGATAGGACTTTCTGGCTTACAGGTTCAGAATGCGATTCTTTCTGGCGATGCTTCTATTGTGGCAAAACTTCAAGAATGTTGCTGCGAGAATAGACTTTTAACTACTCAGCAAGGTTACGAATCCCAGCTTCGTACAGTTGAACAAACTAATCAATTAGGTTCTCAGGCTGACAGAAACACTGGTTCTATCATCAATGCAATTAATGCTCAAACAATTGCGATGAACGATCAGTTCTGTGCTCTTAAAGAACGTGAATTACAGAACAAGATTGATCTTCTTACTGCAAACAATACTGCACTTAAGACTCAGATTGATAATGCTAATCAAACAGCCGCTGTTGCTGCTATGCTTGCTCCAATTCAGAAAGAAGTTTCTGAAATTAAAGCCGCACAGCCTAGTACTACAACTGTTCAGTGGCCACAATTAACAGCTGTTCCTGCTTATTATCTCTACGGTAATTCTGGAATAAATCCTTATTATCCATATTACGGAGGTACTGGCTCCATCTGGGCATAGGAGGGCTCCTAACTATGGCAACGAGTTTTGTATACAATAGAGTAAACATTAACGGAATACCTTGTATAGAATCTAGAAGTATTACAGAATCTACTGCATCTGTTACTTTTAATTTTAATGCTTCTCCAGCAGTTAATTCTAGATTTTCTGGAATAATTGCTGTTAGAATTGCAGAACAAGCTGCAACTACTGCAGATGCACTTCCAGTATTTTTCAATGTACCAAGTGTAGCTGGTTCTTCAATGGCTTTAACTACTTTTGGAGGAACAGCTGTAACAGGTGTAGAATTACAAGAAGGTATTCATTTAGTGTTTTATGATAGACAGAATGGAATATTACAATTATTAATCTAGTTTAATTATGTTTCAATCAGTAAGACCAAATAGTCCTATTTATGTATTTCATAAAGGCGATAATCCAAGGTTAGAAACCGGTTATGTTGTAAACCAACCAATTCCTAAACCTAAATATCAAATGCCAAATGCATTTGGACAACCACAAGAATTAGTAGTAGATTTAGTTATTAAACTCAATGACATTACAGTTAATATGAATGCTATTCCTGCACAATTGGATATTGCAGATTCTTATAGTAATGGTGAAAATTTAGTTATTTCCGATAGTAGAGAAGCTATGAATTCTGAAATATTGAGTTTAAAGCAAAAAAGTATCGATATAATTAATAGTGTACCATATCATAAGAATTTAGTAGTTACTTATGATAAATTGTTATCTGATTTTAATCCCGAAATGGCTGAAAAACAGGCTCAACAAAAAGAAATAAGTGAACTACGTGCTCAAATGAATGAAATGAGTAGGAATATGGCCTTATTGATTAAAGAACTTAAAGGAGACCAAGCTAATGAGAATGTGGGAAATTAGAGAACGTGATCGCGGTTTTAGAAACATGCGCCACGATGAAAAATCTGTAGAAGAAGCATACGAATGTGGCTATGAAGATGGCTACGAAGATGCAATGAAAGAGATGGAAGACGGAGAGAAATCTTATAGAATGTCTTCTCGTTCATATAGAAGCTCAATGAAGAGATACTAATGAGATTAGATGCAAGAGATAGTTTTCCTTCTGGAATGGAGGAATACTTAGCTCAGAACGGTTGACACTTTTCCAAAAAGATGTTTGAATGAGTAGCTTCTATGATGTACAAAAAAGAACCAAATGGAAGAAAAATTAAAGTTCAAACGTTTTCAAAAGAAGAAGTTGATGAGCTTTTAAAACGATACGGTGTTATTATACAAAATAAGTTTGGATACGATTACGTATTTGCTGCAAACATGTGTAAGGCTGATTATATAGGTTCTTCTGTTCCTGATGAGCAACATCTTGCATTATTTGTTAAAGATTACGTGGATGATCCAGACGGATATCCAGAATTACCTTTTACTAGATTCTATGCAGATTGTATAGGAAAAGGAATTCCGATAAATTGAGAGGATTTAATATAATGATACTTTGCCAAGATTTCACGTTAACAGAATGAGAGTGACGTGTACGTGTATTTTATGTAGTTGATTTAATTCCTATTGATTTTATAATAGACGAATTATACGGGATTGGATGTAACACCGTAGATGTCAACTCTGCAATTAAAGTTTTAGATAGTGGAGAAGATAATAGAGGAATCACTTTCTCTAACGATGTTAATAGAGAATCAATTATTGTAATTGGCGAAACATCCTGTCCAGCACAATTCTCTAATAGCTTTGATCACGAGAAATTACATTTGGCAATGCATATAGCACGAGTAGATAAAATAGATCCTTTCAGTGAAGAACTTGCTTATTTAGTAGGAGAAATTGGATTACAGACCTTTCCTATAGCAAAAAGATTTTTATGTGAACACTGTAGAGAAGAGATAAAATAATTTATTATTTTAAGCAGAAACTGAAAAGTTTCTGCTTTTTTATTTGTTTTTTCAAAATAAATTTTGTATATTTGCGAGGTAAAGTGTAAATAGTATGAATTATGAATAAATTTAAATTAACGATAATTGGAATAATTGCTGCATTATTTGTTGGACTGGGTCTAACTGTTTGACAGCAAAATATAAGAATTAGAAATTTAAATGAAGATCTTTTAGTTTCTGTAAACAATAATAAAGCGTACGAAGCAGAAAGAGATTCATTAAGAAATAATGCTGTCCAATTTCAGTTTACTATTGATCAAATAAATCATAGTAATGATTCTCTGGTTAATAAGATTAATGATATGAGAAAACAAGTGAAAATAAAGGATAAGCAAATAAGTGAACTACAATACTTTGCTTCAGTAAATAGCAAACGGGACACTATTTATTTAAGAGAACATTCTACTGATACAATTTTTCAAGTTGGGGTTGCATTAGACACTTTAATTGGAGATGATTGGAGTCAACTAGCCATTCGAGCGGAGTATCCAAATTTTCTTGATGTCGACTATTCTTTTAAAAATGAAACTCTCGTTGTTATGCACGATTCTCGTGTAACTGTCGATCCTCCAAAAAAGTGTTGGCTTGCTAGATTGTTTCAGAAGAAGCAAACTATTGTAGAAATAGATGTCGTCCAAGAAAATCCTTATTGTATCAATAAAGAACAGAAATTCATAAAAGTTATTAAATAATTGAAAATAAATTTGGATTTTTGGAAATTAATTTTTAAATTTGCGACGATTAATAGTATTAACAATTAATGGACTAATGAGTATGGAAATTACAAATGATTATTACGAATCTCTACTTGAGGATCCTAAGGATACTCAGGAAGAACCAATTGAAGAACCAGTAGTTGAAGAGGAACCGTTACTTCCAGAACAACCAAGTGATACAGAAGCTCCTGCAGAAGAACCAACAGATGAGCCCAAGGAAGTAGAAGATGATTTACTTACAAGTTATCTAAAGACATACGGCATCACTGATCCTACTAAGATTCAGTTTGAAAACGAAGAAGGTGGAATTGATGAAGTTGATTTTAACAGTCTTCCTAAGGAAGAACAGTTAACAATGCTTCAGGAGCTTGCATCTTCTGGTTATACAGATTATGAAAAGGAAGTTATTAACTATCTTCGTGTAAATAATACAGATTTACAGGGAGTTATTAATTATTTCCAGAATAAAGCAATTGAAGACTATTTAGCTCAAAATCCGGATAAAGTTCAGAAAAAAGAATATACAATTGACGATTATTCGGATGATGAATTATATATGGCTGATCTAGCAGCTAAGTATCCTGATTTTACAGAAGAGGAACTTAATACAAGACTAGAAACAGCTAAAGTTAATGAAGAACTCTTCAAGAAAGAAGTAGATTCACTAAGAGCTTTTTATAAAGCAGAAGAAGATCGTCAGGCAGAAGAAGCAAAGCAGCGTGAACAGCAGCAATACGAAGCTTTGCAGAACACACTTCTAGAATCCATTGGTAAATTCAACGAAGTTGTACTAGATACAGATGATCCTCACAGCGATTCTCTTGAAATTGAAGACTCCGATAAGCAAATTATGCTAGATTATTTGCTTACTCCAGATAAAGACGGGCAGTCCCAGTTTGATAAAGATTTATCAGATCCACAAGCTCTAATTGAATTGGCTTGGCTTAGAACACACGGTAGAGAAACACTTACTGGTATTTCGCAGTATTGAAAGAAAGAACTTGCTGATACACGTAAAGAACTTGCCAAAGCAAAGAAAGAGTTGGAAAAATATAGGAAAAATGACAGTAATGATAAAGTTACTGTAAATGAAAATAAACCCTCAGATAAAAGACGTGGAGCTACGTCAATATCAGAACTATGGGGTTAAATGTTTAATTAAATAAATTTTTACACATATGAGAATTTCTGGTTTTACAACCACACGCCCAGAAATGCATAATACTAGAACGTATGAAGATTTCTCAAAGTTTTTGGGTGTTAGACCTGCGAGAATTGGTCTCGTAGCTACTCTTTATGATCAATATACAATTACTCATCTTACTGAGTCCCTAATGAACGTATTCACGAATGAAAAAGCTTCCAAGAATAACTGGCAGCGTCTTAACGAATTCATGTTCGAATGGGAACTTGAGGTTAACAGAATTAAGAGAGTTCCTATCCTTTCAATTGAAGGTAATGGTTGCAATGCTTCTGATATTCTTTTCAGATTCCCTGAGAACTACTATCAGAAATTTGATACCTTCGTGATCGAAGAACTCCGTCAGTATGTAATTGTTATGAATCGTCCTCAGCGTATCGCTGACAATTGCTTCCTCGTTGTAGGTAAGCTTGTTGATGAAGACTATAGCGCACAGCTTCCTAACTACTTCATCGAGAATTGCCAGGGCAAACTAACTCGTTTCGTTACGAATTACATGCCTGAAATGCACGAAGAAGGTTACACAAAATATACTTCTAATACTGAAAAGTTCAGAGGTTATATCTCTACTCACCGTTGTGACATTGACTATTCTGCAATGTACAAACCTATGGAAGATGTATTCATCCAGATTGGTAAGGGTAAAGACGATGATCCTGTTTATAGACTTCCTAAGTGCCAGCAAGTTCTTGTTGAGAACTTCCTACAGGTTCGTGAAGGTAAGTTAGCTTGGGGTAAGAGCAATGTTGATAAGAATGGTCAGCCAACTATCTATGATAATGAAACTGGTCGTCCTATCGTAACTTCTGAAGGTGTTATCCCTCAGATTGAAAGATTTGCTACTAAGTTTATCTTCTCAAGACTAACTGTTGCATGGCTACAGAAGGCTCTCAACGCTCTTGTTCTTAAGAGCTCTAAGGGTACTGGCAACAAGTATGCTATGATTTGCAATACCCTAATGTGGCACGATGTTCAGAGAGTTATTGATACTTTCTTAAAGGATCGTCATACTGACGGTGACTTCCTATGGAGTAAAGCTTCTAACGGTTATGTAAGCGCTGGTGCTACCTATGATACTTATATCTGGGCTGGTAACACTATCGGTTTCAAACTTGACACTTCGCTTGATATCGAATTCCCTGATCGTAAATATGCTATCATGGTTGATATCTCTCCGGATCCTAAGACTGGCAAACCTGCTATGGCTCAGTACACTTTCAAGAATGGTGAGTTCATCCAGAACAAGATTCTTGGTGTTGGTGGTGAGTCTGGACTTGATTCAGGTGTTGTTTCCAGCCGTGTTGCAGCTACTAAGCTAGTTGCTTTCGGATATGCTGGTGTAGCAGTATTTAATCCTTATAAGTCTGTTGTTCTAATGAGCAACAAACAACAGAACCCTTGGTTCTAATAGAACGATAAAATAAGATAAAGTAAGCTCCCTCTCGAAAGGGAGGGAGCTTTTTTATAGATTTAGATTTTTAAAATATGATGGACTAATATGGAAAATAAAATTATTACACTACGTACTCCTTATAAGCTAAAGGAATATCACTTCACACCAATGCCGGATAAGAACGGTCTTAGAAAACCATTTGTTAAGGAAGTACGTGCTGATGCTGATGGTACAACACACATGGTTTTGTCAGAGGAAGAAAGAAATAGCCCCGAAGCTAAATATTTTCTTCCAGAAGATATGGATATAGTTGTTACAGAAGGAACAACCTTTAATCTTGCAGATCCTCTTGATTTTAATAAATGGGAAGCAATTAAGGATAGTGACCTAATCGTTCCTATGCGTGATGCTAGGGATGCAAACGGAGTTCTTCTAATCGATGGTGACAAGAAACGTTACGGTATTGCTGAAATTTATGTTGATGTAGCTGGAGAGGATTCTGAACGACTAATTAATCGTAGAAAGAAAATTTGGGAAGCTGAGCAGTTTATTTACAACGATTCAATGAATGGAATTCTTACTAAGTGCCGTTTGCTAGGAAGAAACATGCGTAATGCTCCTCTAGCAGATGCTCAGGCTTATTTACTTGAGACTGCTGATAAGAGTCCTGATAGAATTATTGATCTTTATACTGGACAGGATTCTGGTTTACAGCTTCTTTTACTTGATGCTAAGGAAAAGAACATTATTCGTAAAGTTAACGGTTGGCTCATGTATGGCGATACTAATCTTGGTGCTACAGATGAGGCTGTTATCATGTTCTTAAAGACACCTATGAATAAGCCTATGCTTGATGCTCTTAAGAGACATGTTTATCCTGAATTTGCAGTTCAGTTCGAAACTCCAAAGTATGAACAGCCAGAACTAACTCCTTCTGCTGTTGAGGAACCAGCAGTAAATCCTAAGAAAGGATCTAAAAAGTAAAAATCTAAATCTATAAGTTAAATAGACAATACTTAAGACAGTCTATAATGTTTAACTAAAATAATTGAATACTATGACAATTCGTGAATTATACGATTATGCTTTAATCGAAATGAATAAAGTTGAGGCACCTAGTTTATTACTGGAAGACTTCAATTATTTTATGAATAAGGCTGTCCAACAATATATAAACAAAGTATATAATCGATACGACATAAATCAGCAATCATCTGATGATTTACGTGTTTTAAAAGCTACTACTCAATTAACAGTTAGAAAACAACCAATACAAGGTTATACCGCAAAGAATCAAAAGTTTGTATATGTTACAGAACTTCCCGATGATTATATGCATATTTTAAATTGTATTGTTGAATTTACTGTTAAAAAGTCATTTAAATGTTATTCTGAAGGAGATCATGTTGATTTTCCTGCAAGAAGACTTACTGCAGATATGGCTTCTGGAATTCTTCACAATGTTTATATGAAACCAGATTATAAACGACCTTATTTCTATATAAACAATGTTTCTAGAATGCAAAACATAGAAGATAATGCAGTTATTGATAACGTAGGTAAGGATACAGAACGTACAGATTCCGTAAAACCAGCTAATACTAGAATCGCAAATACATCTAATGTTAGAATGGAAATACGATATGGTGACGATACAGAAGTATTTGAACCAGTTTGCGTTTATGTTGATTATATTAAAGCCCCTATGTTTATTAGATTGACTTATCAAGAAGTAACAGACGTTGAAGATAAAACAAGACCTCTTGAATTTCCAGATTATGTCTGTTATGAGATTGTGAATGAGTTTGTTAAGCTATTGATGGAGAATGCTAGTGATCCTAGACTTCAGACCAATTATGCTATTAATCAAACTGTAGCAGATCCTACTGCCGTTCCAGCAAGTCAATCGTCTAGGGATAAGTCTTAATTATTAACTTTTAAATTTTAGAAATTATGATGTTTCAGTACACACATGAAGTAATCTTCAACTCTCTTACTATGCCTGATGGCTCTAAGAGACTTGTTCGTAATGGTGGTTCCACCGGACCTCTAACTGTAAAACGCGGTGGTGAATACTGGAAGGCTTTCATTCAGGATCAGAGAGTTTATAAGACTCCTGGTCACGTCGGAAGATACGAAGTTTTAAAAATTGATGTTGCTAAATTTGCAGCAGCTTTCCCTCCAAGAGAGGATGAAACAAGCTTTATGGCAGCTGGTACTTACCAGCTTTCTTTATTTGTAAAACTTCTTGATCCTCATGCTCTCTATGAGTTTGGATATCCTAATTACAAGAGTTTTGGTCGTCACATTCTTATCGGCTTCGATGTAGTTGCTGGTGATACTGCCGCTACTGTTGCTGCTAAAGTTTACGAATCACTTGAAATGGCCATCCGTAAGGAAGAGATGCTAGTCGGTGGTCTTGATGAATCTGGTGATGTAGCAGTTGTTGGTGAATTTGAAGAAAACGCAACAGTTGTTGGCATTCGTGCTAATCACTATGCGCTTCGTTTTGACACTGTTGGCTTAGCTCTTTATGATGAAACCACATGTAATTCTTGCATTGGTGAATATCTTCCTACTGTTGATATCTTCACAAACAGTGATGATGAAAAGAATGCAGCAGAAGTTCCAGAAGGTTCTGAAGGTATTGAACCATTTGCTACTGGTCAGTGGTTAATCGAAAATCTTCGTTTCCCTACATATCCTAACATTCGTTGGGCTGCTGTTGGTGAAGACGATCGTCCTGTTCCTGGTGTAGTTTATGTACAGTACTCCTTTGCTTATGATTCACCTCGTCCTCAGTTTGGTGGTCTATCTGGTGTCGGTCAGAAAGTAGAAGCTGTTACTCGTCACATTTACTATGTTCCAGAAGCTCTTTCAGCTGAATTCGAAGCAGCTTTCACAGGTCTTGGTGTAACTATCGTTGAAACAATGCCTGAAATTACTGATCCTGATGCCAATACCGTTTCTGAAGGTAATACTCCTGCTGGTAATAACGAAGGCGATAATACTGGAAATGAAGGCGGAAATACCGGTAATGAAGGTGGCACAGATACTCCTGGAGAAGGCGAATAATAATGACTTGCATTTGTAATTGTAATCGATCGCTAACTGTAAAAGCTGGCCAAAAGGTCAGACTTGTAGCGGATATTTATCCACTTCCACCGTGTGATTTTCATTACGTGTGAACAGTTACCAAAGGAAAAAAGATCGCTAAGGTCGATGCAAAAGGAACTTTAACTATAAGTAAAAAAGCAGTTTCTGGCGATAGTTTTACAATTAAAACTACAGCAGTTACTGAAGATCCGTTCATCAGACCAAAAGCAACTGTTGTTACTTATCTCGTACAATAAAATAAAGAGCGGGTGGGAACCATTCCCGCCTGCTCTTTTTAATTTATATCTGCTTATGACAATAGAACAAATAGCAAGCGCAGTTTACAATGATGTGGAATCTGGATTAGTTGGAATGAATTCCAATCCAACCATGGATATGGAACAACTTGAAGACGAAGTAGTTGCAGAAAGAGAAAGAGTTATTCTTGAATGATGGAAAAAAGGAATTCTTCAAAAAGGAGACCTACTTACTGCAATTAATTGTATTGAAGTTGATTGTGGAAATCCAACTAAATGTTGTAATAATGAAGCAGGTGTTTCTGAGAAACATTTTGAAATTCCACAAACAATTGCTGGTATAGGAGAAGATTCTATTTATTGGATTGGATCTGTAGATAGAAAACAGCCATTTTCAACATACTATTCTCCAGTCCAAGCAAGTTATCATAAGTATAATAAGCGTAAGAGTACTAAACCTTATGTTTATATAGAGAAGACTCCGAATAAAAACGGAATGTATGATGGTTGGATTTTTAATTTACCTTATGTAAAACAAATTGCAGTTGTTGGCATATTTAGAGATCCTCGTCAATTAGAAAAATTAGGGTGTGATGGGAACTGCGATAATAGTGGAGCTGATTTTGGAAGTATTAGTATGGAAGTAAAGGATAGACTTACTAAATCAAAACTTTATTTTTATCGTCAAGCTCTTCAAGCACCTCATAGAAACGATCAAACAGCTAGATAAATATGGCATTATCTAACATAAAAGCAGCCTATGGACTATGTGATAGTTTATATGGCGTAACTCCTGATGAAAATTCATTTGAAGATTTAGCATTAACAGCTTGGAACAAAATAAAAACAAAACACACTAGACTTTATAAGTTTGAAGGTTCTGTAAAAAACGGAGTACTTGAATTACCTTGTAATTGTGAGGGACCAGAATTAATTGAATCAGTTCATATTCCTGTTCCTGATGCTCAAGTAACATCCAATTCGACAAATTTTCCTTGGCAGAATATTTGAATCGAATCTTATATTGACAGATTTCCAAAATCTTCAGATCCTTATTTTCATCCAGGAAAATTAGTAAAATACGACAAAGGCGATCAAGAAATTTACTTTGCACACGATTATCCAAGAGTAATGGTAATTTACCATGGAACATTTGTTGATGAAGAAGACGGATTGCCTTTAGTAAACGATTCTGAATTAACAGCAATTGCTACATTTGTAGCATACGCTTCACTATACAAAGAGGGAATTAAAAAAAGAGATGCTACTACTATTAAATTAGCTCAAACTTTAAAAGAAGATTGACTACGTGCTTGTAACGCTTCTAGAATTCCAGACCATCTAAGTCAAAACGATATGGATGCAATACTAGATGCGAAAACAAGCTGAAACAGAAAACTTTATAATCGTTCTTTTAAACCGCATTTATAATATGGCATGAGACGGAAATATATATCGTACTTATTATTGCTTTACTGCTAAAGAATTATATGAAACAATAAATCCTGCTAAATGAAATGTTACAGAAACATTTGCAAACAAACATGGATTTAGAACGAGATATATTTTATGTGGTTATGTATTAGTTTATTTCTTTTATTTGGTTTTCTTGGATATTATTAAGAATAATATTACTTTTGAATTTCCAATGACCGGCGGTTATAGTGCGTCTATATATGTAAAATGCTTTCAAGACGAAGAATTTAAAAGACTATACGCAGGTGGGAAATTTTTAGGAATTGATTTTATAGCATCCGAATTTAAAGGCTATCAAATATACTATCAATGACGATGTTATGATAAGATAAGAGAAAAACCTATTTATATTAGTAATAACTTAAAAGATTGGTTTTACTCTCAAATTAATCAAGGAAAACAATATTATTAATGGATATAGTTTACGCAGAAAAGTATTATAAGCAAGTTAAAGAAAGATTCCCAATGCTTTCCGAAAAGCAAATTGATAAAATTGTTAAATACGGTTTACGTTCATTTTTCGCACATAACAAGTTTGGAGGCGATGTTCTTCTTAAATCAAATTATTACACTGGTTATGTCGGAAGATTATTTGTAAATACTAAATGATTTGCGTTTTATTATATAAATAAAATGAAACTTAAACTAAGAATAAAATACAAACGAGCAAAAACTGTATTTAATGGTAAATATTATTTTGGTTTTAAAGAAGACGAATATCAAGAATTATTTGGAAAGAACAGAAAGAAACATAGAATTTTATCTTTTGATTCTATAAGAATTTTTAAAATATACGAAGAATGTGCTTTGTATAAACCGGATTATATTTTTGAATTTGATCATGAAGACGAGGGATTCTGTAAGAGAAAAAGAAAATTTAAAATAGCAAGATATCATCTCGTGTCTAAGCGAGATAAAAATGGAATATTACAACCTGTAGGCAAGGAGGTAAAATACAAATGAAACAACAAACGGTAAACGAATTTAAAGATGGGCTTAATCTTGATCTCCATCCACTTGTAACTCCGAAAACGGTGCTTACAGATAA